>Ga0209700_104234_pt1 | contig 26230 bp, 13 predicted proteins | sample SiratroredBW_FD_187528 | JGI IMG/M metagenome (GOLD analysis project Ga0209700, IMG submission 187528) | Root nodule microbial communities of legume samples collected from California, USA - Siratro red BW (SPAdes) (version 2) | ecosystem: Host-associated > Plants > Roots > Nodule | place: USA... | reverse complement strand
TAAGTTTTTTAGGTTTTTTTTTTTTTTTTTTACTTTAATTAGATTTTTATTTCCTGAATTTTGGGATAATTCAGGATTTGGTCTCTAAATTTAGAAGAATATTTTTTTAATCTCTCAAAATTGAAAAAAAAATATTTTAATCTCTAAATACCAAATTTGAGGAAGGTAAATGGGTTTGTTTTAGGTTTAGAGATTTAGGATTTAAAACTATCTTTAGTCTCTTAAAATTAATGATTAGGGACTAAACTATATTTTTTTTCAACTTTGACAGAATAGAAAATATTTTAAAAAAAAAAACTGTTTTGGTCTTGAAGACTAAAATCATATTTTTAAATTTGGAGGAACTAAAAAATACTTTTAAAATTTAAAGAAGCCAAAACCATAACTACGCTAAATTTTAGAAACTAAAAGCACAATTAAACATTTTTTTAACTTCAAAATAAAAAATTATTAGAAGGTTGAATAATACAATATATATACTCATAGTAGTCCAGTAAAACTATTAATAAAAACATAAATATATATACATATACATATATATATATATATATATGAACACACTAATACAAAAAAAAAATTATACACTATTTGAATAGATGCATTTACAGAGCCAAATAAATTAATATAAGTAATTCAAAACATAAGTAATAAACTTCTTATACCTTACATATATAATAAAATCATCCCTAAGTTGAGGTATGTGTTTGTCCTAAACCTGTATTATCTTTTAATTGTGTGTAAATATACGATCATTATAGTCACAATATAAATAAACACATAGGATGTAAACTAACTGAAAAGAAATAAAATATACAATTTATTCCATTTAACAAAAGTAAATATCATATGAAACCTTAATACATCATATATAACATCAAACACGTTCATTTTCCCAATAAATGTTATGAATGAATCACACTCTATTTACAAATTTGAGGATTTCGAAAAGATTAATATTGAGTAAGTACTAAAAACTATCTTATCCATTATCAAAATATATATGATATCAAAGGTAGCCGACTATAATAAAGATAACTCTTTATACACGTTTTCCAAAGTGACCTAACAAGACCCATGCTAATATTTTTCCAGAGTTACAAAATATACGAAGATGAAAGTGTTATGCTTGAATGATGCATCCATCACCCACAATATTCAAGAAATCTATCAAAACAATAGACATATGTGTACAAAAAAAATAAAGAGAATACGAACTTAAGTTTCTTAGAGTTACATGGACACACGTTATTTGATTAAGCTTTAAATTTAAGAATTAATCAAATTTATACGAAATAAATAGCTGTTTTCTATTTCTTCCATTAATCAACTTCAAAATTGTATGTACAATGTCCATGAAGCTATACTATTGAGTCTTCCTTCTACAATGTCTCCAGTTTATTTGAGATGTAAATAGAAACCCAAAACACATGGTTTACGCGTCTAAGAAGGTCTGAAGAAATTAGAATGACGAAGAAGAAGAAGAAAAAGAAAACAAAGCAAAAGTTGGTTCCAGTTAGGTTGGGAAATTATTATGAAGTTGATCACTTTCTTTCCGTGATGTTAGAATCGAAGAAGTAAAACCGACCTATACCTTCTAATCAAATAAAATATCTAGCCAGATTTGGCAACATATGCATTTTCTCATTAAAATAAGCCAAAAGGAGTCGTAAAAAGTTGCGTTCATTCTCAATGAATTGAGTTGGAGAAATGAAAACTTCACATAACTTCTCTATTAGTTTTATTTGATAAAATATAGTTCGTGCATCAAACGTGTAAAATGTATACTCATTACTAAAATATAGTTTTTTTAATTATAATAATCATCTAAAAAAACTATATTATATATGAATCCTTTACATTAATTAACCGTGTTTAGAAATCAAACTATCATTGTCATTACCATGCTATACTATAAGTAATTGCTTTACATTAAAGCAATGCTGCTTTATGACCTTTTTTAGAGTTTTTATGATTCAAATATATTTTTAGTTTTTATAATATATCAATTTTATGTTTGGTTTCTTACAAAAGATGACTTTTATTACTTTGTTTCAGTCCTTGTAATATACATATTTTTTACTTTTGTAAATGTAATTAATTTATCTTAAGTATGCTACTATTTTATTACTAAAAGAAAATAATAAGAGTAAAATAAAAAAATATATGACAACAAAATAATTTCATTTTATCATCTATAGTTCTTTGTAATCTATGTAAGCTTTGTTAATTATAAAAATTTTCCACATTTATAAATCATAAACAAATTTACATAAAAGGTTTAAAAAAATTTCTTCGACTCAACCCTAGTTTAGTATATTTGTAGATCTTTTTGTTTATGTATTATCTAACTTATTTTTATAATGTGACACTTTTAACACATACTTAAATTAAATTAGTATAAAAAGAAGAATATAAGCATATATTTTTTTCTATGTTTTTGACATATATTACTCCAAAAAGTAGTATACCATGTTTACCTTTCTACATACACATCCTCTTTTTCTCCAAAAATGTGACACAATATGCATGCATGAGTGTTCAAAATAACAAGAGAAAGAAAGAAAGAGAAAGATAATTAAGTTTGTGGTGTGAAAGTTTGTGGGCATCATGTCATATGTGTATCGAAGTCAAGAGTGTAAAGAGATAGAAAGAGAATGCAATGAAAGAAGGGACCCATGCTTACTCTTTCATCACATCACATTACAGCCTTTGACTCAGACTACACTTTTCACGAGCCTCATGAGCCGGCCCAATAGGGGCCCTCATTTTCCAGAACCAACGCCTCAATCTCTTCTTCCTAATCCTTCGCCTTCTTCATTCACACCAAAATCATACTCATTCTCCTACACAACAACATTACTCATATTAATTTCCTCATTTTTTTTTCTCATATCATTGGTGCAATTTGTTGAATTTGGTTTCGTCAACAAGCTTACCTTTCGGGAGATCCACCAACTTTCTTTTTTCTTCCCTAGTTACTATTAAATTAGTATATGACTTTTTATAAACAATTCATACCCTATAATTAAGGGTGAGCAATCTACCCTATATTGTTAGCCTTCCAAAAATTACACAATCTCCATTTTCAAACCTATATTTACGACACTTCTATACTTTCAATTCAAAACTAAATATGACTAAATCATCATTCATGATGGATTTTCCTACACTTCTTCAAATAAAATTACTTTACCCATTAGTATAATCATGTACCATTATCTTTCAAACCCCAAACAAAAAAAATTTTTAATTATCTTTTGGTTGAATCATGACACAAAAACTTTAAACATGTTAAAAAAGAGCAATATTAAGGGTACAAAAATATTGTATTTTATAGTAACAAATTTCGTACTTATCTTGTCTGCATCATTCATCCATTATTCATTGAGTTGAAAACATAGAATATTCAGGAACAGAAAACAAAATGAAAAATATTACATAAATATATGCATAACAGATCATAACTGAGAACTATTTTTTTATGAACACGTAACATTAACATTGACAAGTCTTTGTCCACATGTAAAACTGAAATGTAATAATACTAGAAAGTTATTCAAAGCAAAGAGAGACAACAAGAGTTCTGGTCATCTTCTCAAGTCTCAGCTGTCCCGTTTTATTGCCGAGTCCATTGCATCGTTTATAAAGACTTCACAGACTTCTCTCTCTTTCTCTCTCTCTTTCTCTCTCTCTTTAGTCTTATTCTCTCTGCATCTTTCTCTCTCTTGGAATTTATGGTTAGAGGTGGTGGACTCTCCATGGATTCAGATCCAATTGGGAGCTTCTTCCTCCACAAGCCTATTGTTCTCAACTCTTTCCCTGAAGACACCAACCACCCCAAGTGGAAACCTAGTCCTCATAACAACATGGAAGCCACTGTTAGTGCCAAAGACACCATCCCTTTCCAAGTCAACCTTAGCTCTTCTCCAAACAATCATGATTCTTCTCCATCATCCCTCCACAACAGAACCGAGATGGACTTCTTCTCCGACAACAACAACAAGGAGGACAACGTTTCCGCTTCTGCCTCTGATCATCGTCATTCCACCACCACGTTGGAATTCAAAGTAAACGTGAGTGACTCACCCATCATCATATTTTATGGAAAAAACTCTTTTTTATATTGTTATTCTATCAGAATTGAAGTTTCATATCAATAATCTATGCTAATGTTTAATAAAGTCTTTTGCTTCGTCTCGATTATTGAAATGAATCTATTGTAATTTAAAAGTAGTACCAAAAGTACCCGAAGATGTGCATCTGTGTATAAGCTTTATCCATGTATTTTATGGCTTATTAAATTTGCACGAACTTTGTGTGTGATCATTTTGTTGGTTGCTCATCAATCTGTGTTTTGTTTTTAATAGACTGTTCTGAATCTTCTTACTACCAACACTAGCAGTGATCAATCTATGGTGGATGGGGAGATATCACCCAATTCAGAAGACAGAAGAGCTAAAAATGAGGTAAAGATCGATAGATATGTATAACAGTTTGTTTAATTTAATGAGATCACATGCCATGGGGTGGTTCTCTTTTCGTTTGTTTTATTTTGGAGGGTCTTCTAAAGTTGAGCTTTTTCCATGAACTGTTTTAGCTTGCTGTGCTTCAAGCTGAGCTTGAGAGAATGAAGAGGGAGAATCAAAAGCTGAGGAACACGCTTGATCAGGTTAACGTCAATTACGATGCACTTCAGATGCATTTTATGAATCTGATGCAGCAGCAGAAGGCCGAGGGAGTTGAAGAACAAGAAGTGATTGGTGGAAAGTTAGAAGAGAAGAAGCAAGGTGAGAGTAGTGGGGTATTGGTGCCAAGACAGTTCATGGATCTTGGATTGGCTACGAATGCTGACACTGACGAACCCTCTTCTTCATCAGGGGGAAGAAGTCAAGATCGATCAGGATCACCCAACGCAGAAGTGGCTTCGAAGGAATTGGTGACCAGTAAGAATGAGAGTGTTAACGAGGAAGGGCATGACCTAGAGAAGAAGGAATATGGTAGAGGGGTTGAAAGAGAGGATAGTCCCTCAGGTCATAATTTTGCTGGTGATAAAGTTCCAAGGTTCAGTCCTCAAAAGAATAACGTTGAACAGGCTGAGGCAACCATGAGGAAGGCAAGAGTTTCCGTCAGAGCTCGATCAGAAGCACCCATGGTAAGTAGTAGTGCATGTTCTTCAATTTTGGAAAATTGTTCATGATAATTTTTTGTTCATTTTAGCTGATAGAGAAGTTTTTAATTGTCTCAGATCACTGATGGTTGTCAATGGAGAAAGTATGGGCAGAAGATGGCCAAAGGAAATCCATGTCCTAGAGCTTATTATAGGTGTACCATGGCTGCTGGTTGCCCAGTTAGAAAACAGGTATTTATCAATGTCCACTATAAAGCTTGATTTCCTGTTTTAAAACAAGATTAATGATTTCACTCTTTTTAACATAGAAATATTAGATAGAAGGTTAGGAAGAGATGTAAATTAGGTGGTAAAATCAGGGAGTGAAAAAATCAAAATTGGTTCAAAACTAGTATTACTACTCATTATCTTTAGTTATTGACTTGAAGGTTTTATTTAAAAAAGGTTCAACTTTTTGGGATTGCAATTTTGACTACATGTATATTTGGCCATAGTCTTTTACAATATTTCCACAAAATCTCAACAGCAATTTGAAACCTTTTACACAACCAATTGCAAACAAGTTTGCATGCACATATAAGTTATAATAATTTAGGTTCATTTGTTAAAGATGGATAAGAGTACAAACTAGTACTATTAAATTGAAGAATATGTTCATTTCAAGGCTCAGTTACTGTTGTTCAATATGTTAGGTTAAAGTTCAAGTGGTTTATCTAATCCAATATATTGTACTTGAAATAAACAGGTCCAAAGGTGTGCTGAAGACCGAACTGTCCTCATCACAACCTATGAAGGCAATCACAACCATCCTTTGCCTCCAGCAGCTATGGCAATGGCACAAACCACTTCCTCAGCAGCAAGAATGCTTCTTTCTGGGTCAATGTCTAGTGCTGACAGCCTAATGAATGCAAACTTACTCACAAGGACACTCCTCCCTTGTTCTTCAAACATGGCTACTATCTCAGCATCTGCTCCATTCCCAACTGTTACATTGGACCTGACACAGTCTCCAAACCCTCTACAGTTCCCAAGGCACCCTAACCAGTTACAAATTCCCCTCCAAGGTGTCCCTCAGAGTTTTGCAAACTCACCAGCCTCTTTAATGCCTCAGATATTTGGACAAGCACTCTACAATCAATCAAAATTTTCTGGTCTTCAAATGTCACATGATGCAGACCCTTCACAGTTTGGTAACCACCCTCAGCAGGTACCACCACACCTTGCTGACACAGTTAGTGCTGCCATCGCTGCTGATCCAAACTTCACTGCAGCTTTGGCTGCAGCTATCACTTCCATTATTGGTGGTGCCCAGAAAATCAACAACAGTAATAATAGTAACAATAATGGCAACATGACAGCCAGCAACAACACTGGCAATGGCAACATCACAAGTAGCAACAACAGCAACGGAAAGCAATAAAATAAAATCAGCAATTCCAGTAGGGAATTAGTTCACCCCTTTCATTTTTTTTTTACGACATTAATTTAATTTGATTTAATTAAGTTGATTTTATGACCTTTTTATTTGTTCATTTGTTTTTTATCTGTGATTCAGATTTGGCATAGAAAATCTTTTATTTGGTTATAGACTTTATATCTATCAGTTGTTATCCCTCGGCAGTTTGCTGAAAACTGTATACAGAAAAATACATAAAATTTATATAAATATATATAAGAAATCACTTTCTTTCCTCACTTTTTCATAAAACATGGAAATATATCTCTTCATTCCTTTGCAATATTTCCCCACGGTAGAGGCTAAATCTTGTTGAAAAAGAAAATTCGGGATGGCGAAAGAAGATATCTATTGCGTGTAACAAAGGGCGTTATATGGAAAGAGAAATGAGAATTCAAGAAAACCGTCTGAGAGTAGTTAAAGGGGATGTCACTTCTTGGACGCGTATTTTTATAGAGAGAAAATGAACACCGACTCAGAGAGAGTCATGATCTTCAACTTGTCTTTTCCATTGCGCCATATTTGGTCAAACAGCTATGTGAATGCAGACTAGCATGTTAAGAATTGACATCATACGCATTTTGGTCATAATTTTACCTTTGTTTTCATGCATATATATAATAAATTACAGCTCACAATCAAACGGAATAGCTTTTTCTTGTTAAACTTAGGCGTTGAAAAGTAAGTTTCCAACTGTAATACATGGCTAATATATACTATCGTCTAACAGTAACCCTATAGTTTAGTTCTCTTTATTAATTAGTATCTTAATTTTCTTTTGAACGAAAGCTACTTTTGCTTTTGACAAAATCATCATCCACACAAGAAGATAAAGTACTGCTCATGGTAATCTCTTGTCAAGTCCTGACTAAGGATATGAAATATAATTTTTAGTCTCAAGCCTTCTGTAGGAGACGAATTAATGCATGTAAGGGAGGCACATTTAATGCCCAAAACTTGGGTTTATTAATTCATATCTCTGCAAACTTATTATGACCAGCTGATCTATTAGGTTTACAAGTATTTATAGATAAACTAAATGAAATCTCACAGACGCATAAGGTTGTCTATTAAAGTTTGATTCAGATTACTTCCTATTATATGTGAATAACTTTATATTAAGAAAATTTTCTAAACTAGCTATAATAGAAGTGATAAAGACATTTTCATATATGTCACCATGTAAGTGCAAGTATATGTGAATAACTTTATCTGAGACCAATAAAGGGTATATATATACATACGTACATATATATATATAGGTTATTCAAAGGAAAGAGTTTCGTCTGTGATACTATACAAACCTAACGTGGTTACCAGACCTAAAGTGATGCCTCCTATTTCATCAACACACACATGCATTTATAGGCTTTATGGTGAAGCTATCAATTAGATTACTATTCATTGAAGCCTTTTGTCGTTATGTTGTACACGCCAAAGCCTAATATTACCAAATCCACTATAGTATTGGGAAATGTGGTAACTAGATTTTGTGCATTGCTTTTGAGTCTAGCCTGTGACTAGTTTGTATAGGAAGTTATATAGTAAAGTCTTGATGTGTTGGTCGTGACTTGTGGGCTTCATCATTTAATTGTTGCATGCCTTCACTGCCAATTTGAAAGCTCAAATAAGCAATAGGCTATGATTCTTGAATGCTCAGGCTCATTGAGCATTCCCATGCTTCTGACCAATGTGTTATTCAGCACCAAAAGTAACTACGTACAACCTTTTTTTCGAAATTTTGTGCAATCATGCGCATAGATTATAATTCTATTCTCAGTGATCCACTACATGCATCCACCTTTATTTCATTAAATAAACTATTAAATTGGATTGGTAAACTCTGTTTGGATTAATTATTTGCAGTTTAATGTGCTTTAGTGATTGTATGAACAAATTTTGTCGCTATTTTTAGTTTTTACACGATTTTCTGCGTTGATTTTCGGAGGTTGGTTTTTGACACCTTTGTGTTAGTGACCTTTTCAACAAAACCTAAACCTACGAACCAAAACACTTGATTGTTTCGGCACCAGCGGCATCTGTATCAGTGTTATGGCGTAGACAAGATTAAAACAATAAGAAAACACACGAACAATTATAGATATGGTTGGTCAATGAGACATGTGCGCAATGAAGAGAACTATTATTTTTCTTACACAACATATATACAGTAAAAATATATATGACTATTTTATTTTTAAGAACAAACATGATATAATTTCTATTATATAAAATTCAATTTCTTTTCCATTCACTAACACGTAATGTTTCATTTTATACAATGAACTGAATAAAACTTTGCACGCTTTTACTTGGAGTTGCTAGAAATCGACAATTTAAGTTTACAAAATTTGAAATATTTGAAGTATAGTAATTTCGGTTTCAACTTTAGGAGTTAGTTTTAGAAAATTTGGACTATCATTTGAAGTGTAGCATAATCAAATAACTAAAGGTAATCTTGATTTCCATCTACAGTAGTAACTTTTACAAAATTTGAGTTCTTCTTTGAAGTGTAGTGTAATCTGTAGGGTTCCATTTCAGGTGGGATTCCATTTCTAACTCCATCAATTTTTTATTCCAATACACATCATCACTATGCTTGCTAATGACTTCAAGATAGTCACGCACGAGATACATAAAGGAAAACATTGAAGTCACGAGATAGACAGAGGAAAACATGAAGCCACGAGATACATAGAGGAACCTAATCAAATCCTCTTTCTTCATACCAAACATCCTTGTTTGTGAGAGAGAGAAACCTAATCTCTCCAAGGTATTAATTTCTCAATTTCTCTCTTTCTAATTTCTTGTCTTGTAATACTATTCGTGTTTAATTTTTTTACGTTCTATCTGCCGAATGCTTTATGAGAATGTAATTGTCCCTTCTACACTGTATATGCAAGTTACACTGTATGAAAATTAGACTCTAATAATAGTCATGTGGATATTAATTAGGGATTAGCTGTAAGAATTCCTCTGTACCTTTATTGTACAAGAATTTTGTGCAACATTAGTTATTTCACTTTTGAAATGATAATCATGGCACTTTAATTTTGGTGCCTTTAAGTTCTATCAGATTTTATTTCTTGACAGTTTCATTTTGGTTTCAAAATTTAATTCTATGTTTGCAAGAAAACAATGTACTCCTTTTACATGTGCTATTTTTTGAATAATTCTCAACAGTTGCACTTTTCTCCAACTGTCAAACTTCTAGTATGCGGCTAATACTCTTTCCCCAGTTTCCTTAATTAAAAAAAAAACAAGGGACCTTTCCATTCTCCCTCCTTATTCTTTAGCATTTGAACATATTTTTCAGGTTTATATAAATTACATTTTGGCAGTGAAGTTCATGTAATTTCACTGCTTTAAGCTACATTTAGTTGCATTCCATTTACGTTTAGTCCCGAAATAAGTTCAGCAGCCTAAAGTTCTAATTGTATAGGTTTGTTTATTCTTTCTAACTTTTGTTTTTGGTTATCTATATTTTACATTATGAGGGAAAAAAAATGTATCCAATTTGAAAACTGGGGTTGACAGAAACTGTTTGTCTGCATGGAACTGTTCAAACTTCGATAATCCTTTGAAGTATGGGAAAAATCTCTAAGCAGGAAAAGTTAATAATAGACTATTTTAATTGACCATGACAGTACAAATACAACTATATTCAAAAGAAACCAAATAAAATGCAAACTTAGGGAAAATCTAATCAAGTTTAAGATATCAACTCATATACTTATTTTGTTAGTTTTCTTTTTCAAACAGTTATATAGAATGAGTTAGTATGCAGTTTCATTTCCTTTACACTAGAAGTTAATATTATGCTTGAGTGTGACACTAATTGATTGTTTCAGTAGCTACTCCCACCCAAGTACATCAACCATTATGACCTATATGCCTGTTATAGAGAGACGAGATATGCTTATGCATCTAGATGTATGAGTTCAAGATAATTATCTACCACCAGTATATAATATGTTATTCCTTCCAATATTTTATATATTGTGGTTAGCTTGAAGTTTTATTTCTCTTACACTAATATTAGCCTTTGCGTTCAATATATTCCACCCCTTCACACACTCCACTGACCTCTAAATATAGTAGAATTTATAGTCTTCAATGTGCAGTGCCTTGGCTCTATATATTGTATATTCACATACTTGTGTTTGTGTTTCAGCCCTTATGTATATAACTACAGATGAATTTATCAATTTTACTTTTCCATTCAATCATTCAGCTAATCATATCCCTCTATTGATATTATGTCATTTTCTCTTCTTTAGAACGGGCTTTGTCATCTCTAAGTACTTCTATACTGTCATTGTTACCTTAAAGATCTCAATCTATATTCTAATTGGGATTCTGACATTAAGTTTTGGCCCGTTATACATAATTAATAGCTCGTGTGTTTTCATTCCACCTCATAAAACTGCATTTTTGTCTACCGTCTCAACTCCAGATCACATTTACCAATATCAGGTTTTACAATAATGATTAAAATTTACTTAATTTTTAGTTTTATTTGAGTGAGAGTAAAGTATGTGTCGAAGTATGAAGAACAACGATTACAAAAAAATTGTAGAAGATAAAGTAATATTAGATAAAGTAAGAATTATCACGTACCATTTACCTTTGAAAGTCCTAATCCAAAATACCAAAAGCAGGAAGAGAAAAGAAAGAAGATGAAGAGTATAGACTCATAGACTTGAAAAAGTCTCAATCTTTGAGTCAACAAGATGAAACTTACAGCAGAAAGAAGGTACCTAATATTCTTAAAGTAATAAAAAGAAGGTATCTAGTAACAATTTAATGATTTTTTTATCAGCCAATAATTTAATTATTATTGTGACAAGATGTTATGTTTATAATTTTTTTTCATAAATATTTATATCATTAAAAACTAGTTTTTTCTTGAAAACTAATAAAAATAATGTATTTCTTAATCACACATTTAAAGCTAAGTGTGAGCTTCATATCAAAAACTCAAACTCTACCAGAATACTTAATATTTTGAGCTAATTAACTAATCAAATTTGGTTTGAGTTCATCAGTCTACAGTGATTTATATTTGGTTTTTCAAATACTTTTGTTTACATTTTAATTATCACTTTTTAAAGCAAAATATATTAATGTAAAACCATTGCAAGTGTTTTGAAAAATTTCAACACGATTTGATAAATTAAAAAATGAAATCAAAAGGTTGAAAGGGAAAATATTGAGAGACCCATTTTCATAATACTGGTTTCCTTGATAATATTTTTCTATTATGGATCGTTTTACTCGGCCTAAAGTTTTATTTTTATTTAACTCAATCCATGTTGTAATTTAAAACATATAGAAAATAATATAGTAATGATTTTTCAGTGTTTAATGTTCATCTTCTTGCATGCTAGCTGATACAGTGCAATTACGTATGATTGGTAAGGCAAGAATCAAACAACCCATAAGCATGATAATTCAATATGGTATCAGAGCGGGTTGATCCCGCTCTGTTCCTTTTCCTTCCTTAAATTGAATCCTTTCATTTTTGCTCTTTCTTATACCTTTGATTGCCTCTGTTTTTCATTTCTTTTTCTTGCTCATTGAATTACTATGGATTCATTGCAAAATCCGACAAATCCTTACTATCTACACCCTGGAGAAAACCCAAGGATGGTTCTTGTCACTCCCCCTCTTGATGGGAGCAATTACCACACGTGGAGTTGCGGAATGAAACGAGTGTTACTGTCGAAGAACAAAATTAATTTTGTAAATGGTGAGATCCAAAAACCAGCAAAGACTGATGCATTACATGACGCATGGGAACAGTGCAATGTGATGGTGATTTCATGGATTACACACACGTTAAATCCTCAGATCACGCATAGCACTATCTATATTGACAATGTCACGGAACTTTGGAACGACCTAAAAGAAAAGTTCTCAAAATTTCTGACATTCTTCAAGAAATCAATTCAAGTAAGCAAGGAGAAAGCAACGTCTCTGAGTATTTTACCAATCTGAAGGTGTTGTAGGAAGAACTCGAGTTCTTGAGACCCATACCCGTTTGCACATGCGAAGTGATATGTAGTTGTGACGTAACAAAGATTATTGCAAGATACAGAGACTTGGAACATGTCATTTCTTTTCTGAAGGGCCTCAAAGATGTGTATACAAACGTAAATACTCAAATCCTAAACCTTTACCTAGCATAAATCGCGTCTTTTCGCTCGTGCAACAGCAAGAACGCCAACTCATTGGAGGAGGTGAGACAAGCGAATCAAGAAGCAGAATAAACAACATCAACAATCAAGATTGGAGAACTCATTGTAATCGTGAAGGCACGGGATGGAGAATGCAAGATAGAGGAAGATCAAAAAATTATGGAAAGCAGTGCAGCTACTGCCACAAGATGAACCATAGTGCTAATGAGTGTTATTAAAAAATAATATGAATCAAATTGATAACCAAGGTTCATCAAGAAATCTGGATGACGAACGACAAAATAGTATAGACAAGTAGATTACATCAGGTCAGTCATCAAAACCAGCATCAGGTCAATCTTTAAATCCAGAACAGATGCAACAACTGTTAAAGATCTTACAAAACCCAGAAAGAAGTGGACAAATCAACACTCTGGAAGAAACAAACCCCATGCAAAGTGAAGGTAAACTTTCATGGATACTTGATACTGGAGCTACTGATCATGTAACTTATTTGCGAAATGCTTTTGTTAATTTTCATGAAATCAAACCTATTAAAATCATATTACCTAATGAGTCATTTTTGTATGCAAATTATGTTGGCACAGTTCATATAACTCAAAGTCTTATTATTTATGATGTGTTTTATATACCTAATTTCACTCTTAACATCATTTTTGTTCAAAAACTCATCAAACACTCCGATGTTCAGTGCTTATTTTTCCATGACAAATGCCTGATAAAGAATAGCCATACTTTGAAGATGGTTGGTCTTGCTAGATTGTCCGATGGCTTGTATCGCATCACTAGAAGAGACACTCATTGTAGAGTAACTAGTCTACAAAATTTTAAAAATTGTAATGTAGATATTTGACACTATAGGCTTGGTCATCCTTCAAATAAGGTACTGGATCATGTATGCAAAGATAATGCCAATATACAATATAACAAAATAAACGTTTGTGATTCCTGTTATTTTGCAAAATAACAGATTAATTTTTCATAATAGTAATTATGTTACCCATGATTCCTTTCGTGCATGTTGATATATGGGGTCCCTTTAAGGTTACCTTTATACGTGGTTTTAGATATTTTCTTACTGTATTCAAGACATAGCTGGATTTTTTTAATGAAAAATAAAGGTGAGACCATAGCTTTGCTTGATAATTTCGTTGTCTTTGTGAAAACTTAGTTTAACAAACACATTAAAATTATAAGGAGTGACAACGGATCTGAGTTTGATTACAAGACTCTGTATAATAACTTTGGGATATTGCATCAAACATCTTGTGTTGAAACTCCCTAGCAAAACTCTGAAATGGAAAGGAAACATCAACATATTATGAACTTTGCCAGAAGTTTTATGTTTCATTCTAATCTCCCAAAATAATTTTGGTGCTATGTCGTCTATCATGCAATTTACATCATAAATCGATTACCTTCTGCTGTCATGCATTTTAAGATTCCATATGAACAACTTCATAAACAAAAACCTGATATTTTTGCTCTTAGAATTTTTGGTTGTTTGTGTTTTGCTTCCACTTTAGTTAGCAATAGAGATAAACTAGATTCCAAAAGTAGAAAGTGCATTTTTCTTGGCTTCAAAACAAGAGTAAAAGGGTATGTGGTTTTTTACATTAAAACTAGAGAAACCTTTATCTCTAGAGATGTAGTCTTTCATGAAAGTAATTTCATAAATCTAAAGGACAATGCTGAGAGACATGACGATGGTCTCGAACAAGATTTCTTTTATTTGCCAAGTGAAGACACAAGTGATCGCACTAACCTAAACATGCAGTTAGAGGAACATGAGGGAGAAGGCGATGATTTGAGAAGATCCATGAGATCGAGAAGAGCACCAAATTATTTGAAGGATTATCACCACAATATATCAACATCCAAAGCTCTGAATATCAAGCCTGCAAAATCAAAATTGAAGGTTAAGTACCCTATAAGTTTTGTACTATCATATGATAATGAGTCAGAAACAACTTCATCTAATTTCTTCTATCTCTTCTCATATTGAACCAAGAATATATGAAGAAGTTGTTAAAATACCGCAATGGAGAGATGCTATGAAGGTAGAAATTGAAGCCTTAATGGCCAACGATACTTGGTCCATCACTAAGATACCTCCTGGAAAAACACTCATAGGCTGCAAATGGGTTTTTAAATTGAAATTCAATGTAAACGGAGAGATTGAACGATACAAAGTGAGGCTAGTTGCAAAGGGTTACACATAGATTGAAGGTGTTGATTATCAAGACACCTATTCTCCAGTTGCTAAGATGACGACATTAAGATTACTGGTTGTTGTAATTGTTGTTAAAGGATGGTACCTTGACCAACTTGACGTGAACAATGCCTTTCTACACGATGATTTAAACGAAGAAGTGTACATGGTTCTACCTCCAGGATTGCATGTAGAAAATTCTGATCAAGTTTGTCGCCTAAAGAAATCTTTGTATGGCTTAAAACAAGCCAACCGATAATGGTATGTCAAAATGACAGGTTCGTTGTTAAGTATCAGTTTTGTTCAATCTCTTTCGGATCTTTCCCTGATCATAAAGATAAATAGTTCTTCATTCATAACGTTATTAGTATATGTAGATGACATTATATTGGCTGGAAATAACATAATCTGCATGAATGAGGTAAAATAATTCTTGAATGAAAAATTCAGAATAAAGGATCTGGGACAGTTAAGCTTCTTCTTGGGATTATACATGAATCAACGCAAATACGCTCTGGAGATACTGGCATATAGAGGAATGCTTGCAGCAAAACCAAGTTCTTCTCCTATGGCGAAAAACACGAAGTTACTGTTTGCACATAGTGGTCATACTCACGAAGAAGAATCATATCGTTATAAGGAGACTCTTTTATCTTACGAATACCAGACCAGATATAAATCATGCAGTTCATTTCTTGAGTCAATTTATGCAATCTCCAAATCAGAATCATCACAGAGCTATTAATCGGGTCTTAAGATACATTAAGGCATCTCTTGCACGTGGCATTTTCTTTCCTTATGAGAACGATATACAATTGAAGGCATTGAGCGACTCTTACTGGGCATTTTGTGATCTCACACGAAAATCGACAACGGGTTGTTGTATATACATTGGAGCGTCCTTAGTATCTTGGAAAACGAAGAAACAAAACATTGTTTCTCATTCATCTTCAAAGGCAGAATATAGAGCTTTAGCAACGACAGTTTGTAAATTACAATGGCTTACCTTTCTCCTCCGTGATCTTCAAGTCGATGCAGTTACCCCAGCCAATCTATACTGCGACAACCAAGTTGCTAGACATATTGTAATGAATCATGTGTTCCATGAGAGAACTATATATTGTTTCTAACAAAATGATACATCGACCTAGATAACCCAATATGCATTATTACCAATACTTTCATGTGATCTTAACACAAAATAAATTGCTTAAACTTATATGCATCTTATAATGGGTGTCAACACCCAATTTCGTCTGGGCATATAAAATTAAAATAAAAATGTGTGTTATTATTTAAATAAAAAAAAAAGAGTTTTGATTCCATTCTATTTTATGAATAAAGTTAAAATAAAATTCGTAAAAAAAAAAAAGTAAAGAAAATCAGTCTATTAAAAATTTGTTAAAAAAATAATAAAAATAAAAATAAAATTTTCATTAAAGTGTTGTCATGTCACATCTTCTCTTTGCTTGCCTTTTCTGATGCCCATTAATGATACGAAAATTAATTGAAAATAAATTTAAAAAAATTTAGAAAGGCTAGAAATTTGAATAGTTGATATGATTATTATTTTGATTAATTGCAAACGATTTTATGCTTAATAGTGATTAGATGTTGATGATTTTCAATTAAATGTTGATTGTCTAATAATTAATGTATTTTCTTTTATGCTCATCCTTTTTATTTTACAGGCTCTATTTGGTTAATGTTCTAAAATAGTAATTAGATAATTTATTTATTTTTTGAAAAGTAAAAAAAATAATGATAATAAATATATATTTCAAAATAATAATAATATTAAAATAAAATAGAAAAAAGGTTTAAGTATTTATTTCTATTGTTGTGTTATTTAGGTTGGTTTCAATAAATGTAAAAATGGAAAAAACAATAAAGAAAAAATGAATTAAAATAATAATAATAAAATGTTTCAGCCACATTACCTCCAATATTTCCCATTTATTCTCGAATTTGATTATATGTATGGGAGGTTATGATGTCATAACAGCAATAATGGTACAATTATGCCCGTTTTTCAGTCTGTGTTTGTCTTTGGGATTTAATAGATTTGAATCTGAATTAAAAGAGAATAATCAATTGGTAGTTCACAAATTATAATTAAGTGGAAATAATTAGGGATTAAGGGATTTAAAATTTGAATTAAGAGTGGGTTGACTAGAATTGGTATAAATATGCATAGTGAGCAAGTGGATAGACACGCGAAAAAAAAAAACACAGAGAGACAACAAGAATCACAATGCTGAAAAATTAGTGGGCATCTAGAGTCATCGAAAGCAAGAGGAGAAAAAGTTCGAAGTTTTTGAAGTACTACTTCAACGGTTAAGTTCGGATCTATATAATTTTGATTGCTCATTTGATTCTTTTATTATCCTATTATTCAATCCTTATTGCTTTGATTCGTGTTAAAACATGTTGTTTGAGGATCTTGAATTGATATATTTTGGTTGCTCACTTGATTCCTTTATCTCTTTATGTAATATGATTGTTTGAGAGCTTTTACAACATCTTGATATTCAACCCTTTATGTTTTGATTCGTCTAAAAATAAATATAAAAAAATACAAGACCATTTTTATTTCTCACACAAAATATAAAATTTTCCTAAAAATTTAACGAATAATTAATTTTTCGAAAAAAAATAATAAAAAAATAATAAAGTGATGTTTTTGTGAAACAATTTTCAAAAAAATTCATAAAAAGGTAAAGTTTTCAAAAAAAAAAGGAAAAATGGAAAAGTTTCTAAACAACTTTAAAAATCGTAAAAAAAATAAAATTTTTTTTTCAAGAAATAAAGAATAAAAATTTTCAAAAGAAAAATTAAAGAATATAAAACATTACTTGATTTTTTTTGGAAAAATAAAAATATAAACATAGTAATAATGATAATGAGAAAATTGATAAAAAAATATTTTGGTCTTAATATTTTTATTATATTAATTATTTTATTTCTATGTCATTTACATTTATTATTTAAATCAATTATTTAGTTTTTATTCAATATTCTGTAAAAGAAAAGAAATATATACTGAAATTATGAACAAAGGGGTAGAGTGTGGTACTGGTGTTCCATGCCACATAAATAATGAATATCAAGTTTTTAATTTTAATTATATATATATATATATATATATATATATATATATATATATATATTCTTTAACAAAAATAAAAGTAGGTTAGGTATAAGGATTTAAAAAAACTATTTTTATTAACAAACTCTTTTTTTAAAAAAATAAAAATATTATATTCTAAATAATTTCAAAAATAATTTAAAAAAATAATCATAAAAAAAGTATTTTTAAAAATATAATAAAAATATTCAATTTCAATAAAAAAAACTAAAGACAGTTTTAGAAATTAAAAAATATAATCAAATATCACCAAACCAAAATTCTTAAAATAGAACTAAATGTACCCTGATTTTCTATCCTATATAGAGATACGTAGGACCAAGGTCAAGCCTTATCGAACTCAAATAAATAAAAAATATATGTTTGTTTGTTTTATTTTTGTTTGTTATTTTTGTCCACCTGATTATTATTTATTGTTATGATTTTTATAAGCATGTTTTCTTGTTTGTTTTGTTTTTTTTATATATTTGTTTGTTTTGTCTTTAGTCTTATTATTATTGTTATTATTTGGGAAAAATGATATTTTTTAAAATCACACTTATTTTTATTCATTTGATTAAGGGTACCGTCTTACGACGGGCTTTGTGGGATGCTAATATCTTCCCCACACGTAACCGACTCCCGAATCTTTGAATCTGGTTTGCAGACTATTTTATTTTTTTGGTTTTTCCATGGTTTTCCTTAATAAGTTATGGTGGCGACTCCAATCTCAATTTAAATATTTTTAAAATTATTTTTTTGATCGCCCCGTCGTGATCCCGGTTGCGACAATGGGCAACTAGGTTGCTAAACATATTATAATGAATCTTGTATTCCATATGAGAACTAAGCATATTAATATTGATTGTCATGTGATAAGGAAAAAACTTTTTGTTAGGTTATTTCATCTTTTTCCAATAAAAGATACTGATCAACCAGCAGATATCTTTACAAAGGCCTTTGATCAACCTGCATTTAAATTAGTCATCTGCAAAATTGGGATGATAAACCCATTTCCAGCTTGAGGGGAGGCTATTGAGAGACCCATTTCCACAGTACTGGTTTCCTTGTTAACAGTTTTCTGTTATGGGCCGTTTTACTCTTAGGCCCAAAGTTTTACTCTTGTCAATCATAAGTAATTGCACGTAATCGCACTGTATCAGATACGCACACAAGAAGATGAACAGTAAATGCTGAAAAACCATTACTATATTATTTTCTATATGTTTTAAATTACAACGTGGATTGGATTAAATAAGAGTAAAATTTTGAGCCTAAGAGTAAAATGACCCATAACAGAAAACTGTTAACAAGTAAACTGGTAACTGGTAATGTGGAAATGGGTCTCTCAATAGCCTCCCCTCAAGCTGGAAATGGGTCTATCATTCCAAGCTTACAGATGGCCGATTTAAATGCAGGTTGATCTAAGGCTTTCATAAAGATATTTGTTGGTTGCTTAGTACCTTTTACTGGAAGAAGATGAAATAACCCTCAAGAAGTTTTTTTCTTATCACATGACAATCAATGTTAACATGTTTAGTTCTCTCATGAAATTCAAGATTCATTACATTATAAGATGCATATAAGTTTAAACAATTTATTTTGTGTTAAGATCACATGAAAATATTAGTAATAATGCGAATTGGGTTATCTAGGTCGATCTATCATTTTATTATAAATAATATAAATCCGAATACATATTTTAGCTCATTGATCCACTCACTTTTCCAATATATAAGTATTTTTTTTTATTGTTACGTTGATTATTTATGTGATAAAATTTTTATTTTATTATTTTTTTTCCATAATTGGACTCGTACTCACAATCACGCAGGAAAAAAAAAAGTAATCCACACATTATAAGGAAATAAAATAATGATATTATCACAGAATCAAAGAAAAAGAGTAATTTATTAATAATGGAAATAAAATAATAAATTAAGAACACATTGCTATAAAGCCAATAAAAAGAGAATAAATAAAGGTAAAACCAACCTAACGGTGTGTTTGTTTCGTACGATGAAAACTTTTGAAACGATTAAAAACAAAAAAAGTTAGAAAAACGAGACTTAATTACACGGAAAACAAAACAAAATTTACGTTCAAAACTTTCCTCGCTTTAAGCAAAGATTTACGAGAAAAGTTTACTTTCTTTAAATAAAAAATAATTTAACTATAAATAAAATATAAAAAATAATTTTTTAAAATAATAAATAATAAAAAATACATAATAACTAAATTTATAACAAAATAAAAAATTTAAAATATTAATAAAATAATTTTTATAAATAATAATAATATATTAATATATAAAATCGATTACGTTATAACGTAATCGATTATATGTATATTATAAAATACGTAATTAATTATATCTATTAATATATATATATATATAATATAATAATAAATAATATTTAAAAATAAAAAATTTATATAATATTTTTAATTAAATAAATAAATATAAATATAATTTAATAAATATAAATATTTAAATAAATAATATGATAATAATTATTTATTATTATAAAGTAGTAAATATTTGTATATTTAGTATTAAAAGTATTTTGAAATAATTTAATTTTATATTTTAAAAAGTTAATCCTTTTATTTAATAAATTAATATTTTATAATAAATTAAGTTTATTTTAAAAATTATTATGAATTTAATATATTTTTTAATCTTTAAAAAACATTATTAATTATATTAAATAAATAAATTATATTTTATTTTTAATTATAAGAATATATTTACAATTTTATATATTAAAATTTTTTTATATCTATCACATCATTCACAAATTTTTATAAACTTTCCATTCAAATCTTATTGTCTTTCTCTTAATTCAAACAACAAAACTTTCCGTACACTCTCATCTCAAATTCACTCCCTCAAATCCATCTCCAATCCAAACATATCCTAAGAGTTTAACGAAATTATATTTGTAGTGTGAAATGAAATGGATGACTTTCATTTCTATAAATTCTCATATTTTTGTTAAATTTAAATAGCATATTTTCAATTAATAGTTTATTGTTTAACCACATTTATAATTTTTTAAGAAAATTATAACGTTTCTAAAATAGAAAAACGTTATTTTACTAATTATTTACAGCTAAACATGAGCTGGTCAACACTTGCAACATTAAAGAAATCACGTGGTGACGGATGTCTAACTATATACTTCATTAACTATCGTATTTTCCACATATTTTTTATTTAATTATCATTCTTAAAATAATAAAAAAAGGATAAATCGTTTTTTATTTATACTCTTACACTTACTTGATATTTTAATTTCTGTACATATATGTATTTATTATGATTTCAAAATAAAATAGCAAAGTAAAAAATTATAAATATTTTATAAATGTCAACAAAAATATATATTGCATTTTATATTTTTTTTCAAAAAATTTAAACGATAGTAATAAAAGGAATGGAGGTGGAAATTATTTAAGGAATTAAAGTATAATGATTTTTGGATATTAACGTTAATACATGTTTGACATAAGGTTTTGAATGTGTGTGAAATGCGAAGATTAAGAAAGTAAATTCATCAATTCCTTCTATCAGCCCAATTATCATTGGGGCACAAGCCCATCTCACTTATAAACCCTTTTATAAGCTCAAATTTAATTTCAGTATATTGTACATAAAAAATATAGTTTTTTCGCTGGAGATATGATTAATATATTATTCTTGTTTTTTATTAAAATTTATAATTTAGTTTTTTTTTTTTTTCATAAGGTTGAGACATGTTTTTGTTTAAGACTATTTAGAATTGGTGAATTGATGTGTATTTGAATTAACGTGTATTGGTGAAAACCAAAGACTATAAATGAAGGACCGATTTCTCTTCTCAACAAAATGCTCATTGGAATAAAATAAAAATATTATTTAAAAGTATCAGGTTGACCAATATTATTTTTAATAAATAAATAATTTATATACTTATTAGTATTGCGTCAACCCTATATTGTAATAATTTTTTAAATTTTATAAAATAAGAGTCGGCCAAACATACATTAGATTAAATGAATATTAGATTAATTTTGTCTTAATAATGTCACATTAACGTAGTTTATTAAAGTCTACCCTACAGTTTAGCGTCCATACTTTTAACATCCCAGTGTTTGGCAAAATCACTATTAAGTGTGGATTTTTCTATTCTATAGGTTTTTAGCTGATACTAATAGTCCACTTTTTTTAGTGTATAATTTTTATTTTTTATTGAAATTGTGATGAAAATGTATGTTTTGAAATAAGAAATTAAAAAAAATTACTTGAACATTTCATGATAAATAAGTATAAATATTATTTTATTTATAAAATTATTGTAATAAAAAAATAAAGCAAAATATTTACAGAAGTCGAAGAAAATGGACATCTTAATACAAGTAGAATACTTGCATTAAAAAAATGTTACTTATAAAACCTGTCCATAAACGATGAGATCTCCAAATTTGAATGAAGTATGAAGATTATAATAATGATAACAATAATAAATACTATGACATATGTCAAAGAAAAAAGCATTAACATAAATATGGTGCGTATTGTTGAAACTTATACGAATATATATATTAATAGTTAGTGTCCTTAAACTAAACTTCGATAACTTCAAAGTTTATATTTATCAAGATATAGAAAATGTATTTTTTTTTACACTTTCATATTGTTATGAAATATTCACCCACGCCAATAACTTTGTGGAGATAAAAAAATCATAATCATTATTAAAAACACTTTTTATTTATGGGTTTGAAATCTTGTGCTATCAATCTTTATATAGAGTTTATAAGCATGTAATAGGAATTATCATTCTTAGACTTGGTACATTAAATAGTATATTTTATAAATATGAATAGTTTTAAACAAAATTTATAGTGTTTTTTCTCTAATCTACAAATATAAATAACAATTCAAATTGACCTATAGACATAACAAAAAAAGAGCCTAATTTTATATAAGATAAAGACTCTATTTGAACAAAATTTCCAAATAGAGGCAACAATAATCTTGCTTAGATAAACTTCTCTGTAAACATTTATAAAAGAAAAAAAGAATTTGTAAGTTAAACTTAGTTTATGAATAAATTAAAAATATAAAAAAGTTACATAAGAGAATTTAAATAAATTAACTTACAAATAAATGAATTAATTTTAATTTACGCAGAAAATAATTTCGTTTTTTTATTTACTTTTTCTCATAACTCCTTAGGATGAAACTTGTTTTAAATATATTTTAAAAATAAAAATTGAAATAAACTTTTTTATTAATTAAATTGAGTTATGAAAAGTTAAAAAAAAAATCTTTTAGAATATTGCATCACTGCACTGGTAGAGAAAACGTGTCTCTCATGCTCTTAATTCACACGTGCTCTCTTGAAGCAATCAGAATTGGGCCCACTTCTGTTCATTCTTCTACCCAAACCCTAACTACGCAAAACAAAACCCTTTTTTTCTGGCAAAGAAGGACGAAAAAGAGGACCACGTGCCTTGCGTGTGACCAAAGCCTCTCTTCAATATCGATGCACCAACCCTTACAAGCCACGCCATCCAACCAATCAAACCTTCATAAATATTCAAAACTAATTATCGTACTTAAACAGTAATTAAATTAAGATTAAGAATCATTTAGGTTATCTCAATAACCCCACGTAAATAAAAGTTGATCAAAAATATTATAAATAAACAACTACTCCAAATATTTACTAGGAATATTGTTACTCATTTATTATTATAATTTTTGTAATATTGACATTGTGAGTTATATATATAATATTATGTAAAATTGTTAGAAGATATTAAAAATTATATATTGCTCCAACTAACTTATCTAACTCAATGTTGTGTGTTTGGCGTAAGTGGAAAAGGGTAATGATTCAAGTTCCCTTGTGTTGTGCTTTTGCTGAGTAATTAATTCACACATAAATGTTCCTTTTTGTTTCACACTCTCTTCTCTTTAGTCTTTAAGTCACTCACAAAATTTATGAACACTTTAAATACCACCGTTCTTTAGCTTCTATTTCGCACTATCAACTCACCAAACCCCTTTTTATAACAATAAATAACCATTTTATTCATCAACACGTGAATATAAAGAGTTTTTTTATATAAACTGAAACAAAATAAATGTTTTATAAATTAAAAGTTTCAACGTAAATAAAAAATAAAATTTTTAAAAATTGTATGACATAAATTTTATAAATGAGCTTATTCATAAATTAATTTAAACTTAAAAATATTTTTTTTCTATTTTTATTTTTCATAAATATTTATTAAACATTCGTCCCGACATATTCTTAATTATTAAAAAATCTTAATATATTTTGTTGTACTTAATATATGTTAATTTCTAATTTTTAGGAGTTAATATTTGATTGACTTTAATAACGTTAATTAGTTTTAAACGTTACAATTTAATGACACAATGATTTCAGGTAAATTAACATATAAGACACTTGTCATAAATACTTGTTTTTTTAAAAAAAAAAAATTGAACAAACAAATTGTCATCAATTTACATATTATATTAAGAGGCCAAACTAATCATTTATCTTTTTACAATTAATAAATTTAATGTGATCGTTAAATGTGTTTTATATGGAATTAAATTGATATGTTTCAATCTTAACTTATTTCTTCTTTCCTTTTTATTTATTAGGGAGGAACTATGCCCTCAAATTCATGCAAAGAGCATATGCCTTTGAAACTAATTCACTCCTCTATAAGAAGTGATGTAATAAAAAAAACAAATCTATATATAATCTCAACCAATTTAATCTTAAATCATATTAGTTTTCTGGATAATAAGTAATCATTAATATTTACTCTTTAATTAGTATTGAAGATCTATACAGGCTAAATATATAAATAAATTAATATATATATATATATATATATATATATAAGTATAAATTTAATATTCTTAAATTAGTTTTGTAAAACTAAGTTAAATTTAAATTTTATTATCTTAATATAGTATAAAGATATTAAAAATCTATCTTAGTCAAAATTATTTGGATTTATATTATTACTTATTATTTTTTTCTTTTATTTTTATATTTGAGGTTTTTAACGTGAAAGAATATGTTGAAATTTCATATCAATTAAAGATATAACGAAATTATAATAAGTGATTACAAATATCACTGTACTTAGATTAAATTAAACTTAAATTTTATTATTTTAATATTTAATTAACTTTTAATTTCTAAAATCACGTATATGTTACAATTTGAGATTAAGAAAACAAAATAAATTACCATTTAGAATTCAACTCAATAACTAAACACCTGAACCTGTGTTCCACATATCCTAATATGAAAATAGCCCAAAACTCAATTAAGAATATTAACCTAAAGAAAATTAGTGTAAGTTGACGTTTATTTCAAGCATAAGATATTGGAGATCTATGTTCATTTCAGTAGATAAAAGCTATCACACGTAATGATAGGTTTCGTTAGGTTAAAGGGTGTTAATCAATGTCAAAAAAAACTCTCACATTCTAATGATTTTGAATTGTTTGATTGGTTTCTAATTTAAAACTGAACCTTTTGACCGTGGTTTGATTATTATATTATAATACTAGAAGATCATTCAATTATAATTAAAACTAAAGAAAATGAAGTTGTTTAACACGAAAAAATATCTTTATTTGGGTTGAGATTATCATGATTACTTTACTTGGGGGTAATAGTTCTCGATCAACCATAAGGGTCAATTTTTGGTGATGATTTTGTTACTTCTCTTCGTTGAACTTCTAGAACTAATAGTCTTATATGGCATTTGGTGCTTTTTGGCGAAACTGAATTGTCGTCCCAATAACTAAGTTTCAAAGTTTTCTAAAAATGACTTTTCGAATTGAATAGTGCGTGGAATTTTTAATTCATAAATAAATTACTACCATTATAAATCAATGAAGTGTTGTTAATTTCAAAAGTGAAAAGTAACATATAGCCGAAATCGTTAGTTAAAAATTTGGTCACAAAGAACTCGAATTTTTCAAAATATTTATATTTATATGTATTTTAAAATTTAAGATAATTTTTAGTCTATATACATATATATTGTAATGTAAAAAAAAAAAAAAAAAAAAAAA
>Ga0209700_104233_pt1 | contig 26231 bp, 10 predicted proteins | sample SiratroredBW_FD_187528 | JGI IMG/M metagenome (GOLD analysis project Ga0209700, IMG submission 187528) | Root nodule microbial communities of legume samples collected from California, USA - Siratro red BW (SPAdes) (version 2) | ecosystem: Host-associated > Plants > Roots > Nodule | place: USA... | reverse complement strand
TGTTTAGGAACTGAAAAAAAAAAAAAAATTGTGGAAGAAATTCAAATTATTTCTGTTGGTTATATCAAATGAGAGTTAAATTATTATAAACTGTAATCCATACAAACGCAGTAGTTTGCATGAATAATATTTGGTATATTAATAAAATTATTTATCTAAATAATGTGTTGATGGATAAATGCCATATGCCTTTATAGTTTTTTTTTTAAATATAATTGCAGAAATGGAGAATAATCCACATAAAAAATTTAATACATGTTTTATTTGTAATATTGTGATTTAAGAGAAAAAATATGAACATAACTACATATATGAAGATGTACCATTGAGTCATTTCCCTGTTTGGAGTATAAGGCATGCAAAGAAGGATGCGAATCATTGGAAATTTTTACCACACTAATACCCTTTTAAAAAATAATACTATAAATAATATTTTCCATCTTTATTTTCCGTACCAATACCGAAATTAAAATTTTTATCTTTAAACCAAATTATATTTAACTTTAGTTTAACTTTTTCTCTCTCAAATAATTTTAAATTTGTTCTCATCATTTTTAATTAATTTTTTAAAATATTATTTATATAGTAAAAATTGAAAATTAGTTTCTCGTAATCTTCTCCAATAAATCATTTATAATATTTTTATTTATTTTCATACTTTTCAAATAAAAAAGTTATACAAAAATTTTAAATTCCTACTTTATTTTATTTAAAACAATTTTTTTTATAAAACTTAAAAAAAAAAAAAAACTTTTTAGAATTCGGTTTCCGAAATTCGAATTCTGATTGGTTTTAAAAGTAGAAGTTAAAAATTTTATGTTGAAAAATAAAGATGGAAAAATATTATTTATGGTATTATTTTTGAAAAGGGTGCTACTGTGATAAAAATTTTGAAACATTAAATATTTAAAACTACAAGAACCACGAGCAAATTTTGATCCTTTAGGCTATACTTGTATCTGAGTCTGTACCATTCATTTGGATAGATTAGTAGGAGAATCTTGTGTTTAATGTGTAGAAAGATATAAAAGAGAGTGAATTTAATTTTCGGTATCCTCACTCGTACGAAATGAAATAAGAAAAAAAATAACTTATTTTTTTAAAAGATGAAAACCACTTTGTTTTCAAATTCTGGATTATAATATTGTTTTTAGTTATGGATTGTAGGGGAACTTATCTTTTTAAAAAGACGAAAATGACTTTGTTTTCAAATTCTGAATGATAATATTGTTTTTAGTTGTGGATTGTAGGTGTTTAGTAAGATCTTAATCAATTCAAATGAAGATGAAGAATAAAAATCGTCCCAAAATATATGTATAAAGCGCAATAATGGAAGTTATGAAAAAAATTGCACTGAACAATGTAAGAATATTAGAAAACAAAAAGGAATTAAAAGGTGAATGGATTGAAGAAAGGAAGATGGTAAAAACACTTAATCTTAAAAAGAACTTTAAAGATAAGTGGAAGACTCACTCCTTGAAAAAGTTTTTTAATATAAGAACTCAAAAAGAAGAAAAGAAAAAACTCATTCTCTCAAAATTATCTTAAAGGCAAACTTTAGTTCATTCACCTTAGGTGTGTTTTACAATGAGAAGATCTCCTTTTATAAAATTAAAGCTCAACTATGAAAGGATAGAAAAAGTTTAGGATTTAAGATTAATAAAAGTTAATTATGATTAATTAGACCCAATCTCTTGAAATTAGAAACTTCACAAGTTAGTTCCTACAAATTAGAAAATGCAATTATTACAAGTGATGATATGAAAGTTTGATACATGAGTGGCGTCAACTAAAGGAATTCCAATAATGAATTCCAATAATAATGGAGTTTCTCTCAAAATTGTTTCATCTAATTCTTTATTTCTTTGGGTTTTTTTTAATTTCTAAGACTACACATGCTTATTTGCTTTATTTGAACCTCTAATACTTTTATTTTTATTCTTCTGTCTTTATTCTTTCAAATTACTTTTTTATTTGTTCTTTTTTTTCTTGTTTAGTTATGCTCTTTTTTGACTTTTTTAATATCTCGTTCTTCTTATTTCTTTGCTACTTTATTCTCACATGTATATTGACATTTTTTAGATATATTGACCGATGTTAGACAATTTTTAGTTCTTTTCGATCAAATTTGGGAATCATAATGTTTTAACCAAATGTGAGTAGTAAATATAAAAAATTATTATTATTTATTCTAAATTCATGTTAAACACGAAAGAAAAATAATAATCTTACAATTTTATTAATTAAAACATTTTTCTTATCTATTACACTTAATAAATCACTCACAATTTTTCACAAATTTTTCTTTCAATTTCCTTCATTTTTAACAATTTTTTCATATTTCAACAATTTAAGAATATAAGTAGAAATTAAAATAATAATGATTGAAGAGAGGAAGATGATAAGAAGTATAAGTTGAATTATAATTTAAAAAGAATCAATTATAAATATTTTATGAAATTTTAAAATCTATGATTTTTAAGTAATATATGATAATGGTAAAGATTTATTTTGATATGTGAGAAACTCAATCAAAAGAACTTCAATCTCTTTATTAGTAAGTAGGTATACATTGATTAACTATAAATTTGGAAGCACATTATAAACTTTTGTTATTAATATATTTTTAAAGTGTAAAATTGTTTTTTTCTTTTCAAAAATTTATATATTCATTTTTAATTTTCTCAAAAACCTTTTCCTTTATTTATGCCTTTTTAATTTAAAAACACTCTTCTTTTTTTCTTTAAAGTGTTTATTTTGTGTTCATTTAATAATGACAAAAAAAAAGCAGGCAGAAATTGTTACTAATATTTATAATGATTGTAAAAAAAACAAAATATTAAATGTTTAATATTAAATAATGATAAAATATTAATTATAATCACTAACTGATTTTTGTCTTTAAAAACACTATAATTTTTTTATCTACTATAAAAATCTAATTTAAAAGTTTATTTCCAATAAAATAAAGGAACACAAATAAGATTTATAAAAAAAATAAAATGATATGTTTTGAAGTGATGGAAACTATGTTAGCCCCTCTTCCATAGTTTAGAAGAAATTAGTGTTCTTTTTTACAAGGCATTATTTTATAGTTTCCATGAAGTATTAAATTTGCTTTTCTTATTTGTCTAAATTAAATATTATAAATACGTGTTATTGTTAATAAATAAGGAGGAAAAAGTTTAAAAACATTCATAATAAGCATAAATTTGATACATTATAACAATATATGCCAAGAAAGAGAGGAAAAAAGATTGAACAGATGATGATCCTCATGTTAAGTTGCCATGCAACACCAATGTTGTGAGCAGAAAACCTCAAGGTAGATATGCCTCACAAAATGAACAACCCTTTTGCTTCTCCAAACTTCACCATAAATAGAGACATTGCACCATCCAAACCATACACACATACAGTGAGAGTAGTAAACAAATATAATCACAAACTCTTTCAACTATTTGAGGTCATGGCTGCAGCACCAAAATCTGTCTCAGGGTCTCAACTTGCCTTGTTTGTCCTCTTAGTTGTGGCAAATTTGAGCCTCATGGCTAGGGCACAGAGCAGTGCCTGCACAGCCGAGTTGACCAACCTGAATGTTTGTGCACCCTTTGTGGTGCCTGGTGCATCCAACACCAAGCCAAGTGCTTCATGCTGCAATGCACTCCAAGCTATGGACCCTGATTGCCTCTGCAACACTCTCAGGATTGCTTCTCAGCTCCCTTCTCAGTGTCAAATACAGTCTCTCACTTGTGGTACTCTTCTTCTGCTAAACTTGTTCATCAACACATGAAACACAAGTAACAAGTGAAATATCTTCATGCATTTATGTTACCACAGAAATTGTTTGTTTTCTTCTTTCTATGATGTTTTCAACAAGTTCTTCCTATTCTTATTACTGAATGTGATTACTCATTAATCTTAATCTGCAGGTGCAAATTGATGAATATCAAGTGGAAATCACTAGAAGAATAATGCAGAAACCCTTCTATCTGCTATATGGTTTCTCTTATATTTCATCCCTAATATCACTTTGTCACTTGCTTTTAACACTTTTTGTTATTGTATATGACAAAAGGAGATGAATGCAATCAAATAAATATGGGAGTTTTTTAATTTAGTTTAGTATTTTTGTTAAACAATTGTTATTTACTAATTTTAACTTAACATATCGCATCAAAACATTAAGCTATACAAATAAATAAAATTAATACTTAAAACAAATATCACTATTGTTACCTATAGCACAAACATGTTTATAACACTTCCCTCCTTAAATTTCATTTTAAGGAATGACAAAATATTAAATAATTAAAATAATTTAGCCTCAACCAATATAATTTTTTAAAAAATAATAATAATAATTTTGAACCTAAATCCCATCTTTTTACATTGCAATTACAAGTTCAAGGACGGAGACAAACTAAGATCGGTTGAAAGAAACTAAAATCCTTCAAGCATGGTAAGATTAATCAGGAATCAAGATCTTGTAATAACATATATAAAGAGTAATTTTTATTTATACTAAAATTTTAATTATTTTCCAAAACATAATTCAAAACCAATGTTTCATAACAATGCTATTTTAAAATGAAAACAAGAAAAGACATATTTTGTAACTTTACATCTTCGGAAAACTAATTATTTGTTCTCATACAACTCTTAACATGACTATCTCAAGTGAACTTATTATAGGACTGATTCTTCTATGAAATATAATATAGATTTCATGAGATGTGTGAGAGAAATTTATTAGTACAAAAGTAATTTTAGAATTCATAATTATTAAAAATAGTGCACTTTTAGCTTATAGTTAACCACGGATGATGACGCGGTCATATGTTATATTAGTCACATTTTTGTGCCAAATTACTTTGGCACTAAAGTAGAAATATTTTATAGTGAATTTGATGCAAACAAGTGGAATAAAATAAATAAATGATTTTTGCATTAGGCCCAATCAGTTTTAATTGTGGGTTTATGTCGACAGAGTGATTCCTCCTGTATCTTCATGATTTCTTCATACACTCCATATTTTTTAAAATACTAAAATTATTTTTTTAGATTATATAATTTAAAATATAATTTTTTATATTTTAGATTGACTAATTTTAAATACAATTTTTATTTTATATTCTAAATTATACAATATAAAATTTATTTTATTTTATATATTAAAAATACAATTGTTATATTACAATTTTGTATTTTGGATAGTATAACTTAAATTAAAAATAAGTTATATTTTAAATGATATTATTTAGAATAATTTTTTTATTTTGAATTAAGAGGTGAGAGAGTGTAGGATTTATTTAATTTTTATTAAAAATATTATGATCATTTTGCTGAATTATGAAGGCGCAGGAAGAATGACTTAGTTAACATCTTCAAATAATACTGGGCCAATATGAAGGAGCCACTTTTTTAGCCCAGTAGATTACACAAATTTCCTAATGTATTATATATATATATACCAAGAAAAAATGTATTTTCCATGTTATGATTTTATGAGGAGCTAATTACATTTTTCTTTTTTTATATCCTTCAATATTACCATTAATTTTTTTTATTATTTATTTACGACTGTTTAAGTACTTTAGAAGGTAAAATAGATTTTTAAATGTCTCAGTTTATCTTATACATTTTCTAAAAGCTAACAACTTCATATTCTTTAGTTTTCTCACAAGATTTATATATTAAATTTTTGTTCATATACATGTAAAGTAGATAGAAAAAAGTAGTAAATTTTGTGAACATGAAAATTCTGGTCTTTATTCAAGCTTTTTGTACACGTTCTCTTATCAATTACTTGAGGATGTTAAATTTTATTTATTTATTTATTTATTTTTTAAATTTTATATATGACTTGAATGAAAAATTATATATGACTTATCTCAAGAGTTATATGTTGAGAAACACATTCAAGTGTGTCATTTCATAAAATTTCTATATAGTTTGAAGTAAGATATAAGTAAGTGGTATGTCAAGCTGATTGGTTATCTGCATAATATCGGTTTTGTTCAATCTCTGTCTAATCACTCTCTCCTCACAAAGAAAACTATCATTTTCTTCATTATTTGATTGATTTATGTTAATGATATTATTTTTGTCAAAGATAATCTCAATCATATGGATGAAGTTAAGAATTTTCTAAATGAGAACTTCAAAATTAAAGATCTTGGCCAATTAAGTTTCTTCTTAGGCTTGGAAGTGATAAGATCAAAGAAAGTTCTACATATAAGCTAGAGAAAATCTGCTCTGGATATTTTAGCTGACTGTAGGATCCTCGTTGCCAAACCTTGCTCTACTCCCATAATAAAGAATATAAAGCTTGTGTTTTGAACAATATGGTTTTATTCATAAGGAAAAGTCTTATCATTGAATTGTAAGAAGACTACTCATCCTTACTAACACAAGGTTTAATATAAATTTTTTTCTTCAATTTCTAAGTCAATTTATGCAGTCTCCAATTATTCACTACCACAAAGCCATCAACCGCGTTCTAAGGTATATGAAAAGGTCTCCTGCTCTCAGTGAATCTGATATGTACTTGAAGGCGTTCAGTAATTTCAGTTAGGCTTCCAGCACTCTTACACTAAGATCCACTACCAGTTATTGTGTATATTAAGGATTGTCTTTGGTTTCTTGGAGAGCTAAGAAACAGAGGATTGTTTCTCGTTCCTTATCTGAAGCAGAATGCAGAATATCAGACATTAGTGTACGTGAGTTACAGTGACTTACGTTCCTTCTCCATGATCTTCGAGTTGATACGATTCATCCTACCAATTTATCATGTGATAGCCAAGTTTACGTTTGTTTGTATTTCATGATCTTCGAGTTGACACTGTTCATCTTACCAATTTGTTATATGATAACCAAGTCGTGCACTACATAGCATTGAATTTAGTCCTCCATAAACATACAAAACATATAAATATAAATTGCCATATTATCGGAGAAAAATTAAAAACAGATTTATTCCATGTTATTTCTATCAAAAGCTCATATCAATAAGCAGACAATATTAGAACACTGAATCAAATTAAGTTCAATTTCATTATTTTCAACTTATTTTCAAGCTTGAAAGGATAGATTTTCATCCTCTAACTTAAATGGAGACTATTGGGTTTTATCTTCTGCAGTGGGCTTTACTTAATAGGACCGCTTTGTATTCCATTTTTGGTGAACAAGTAAAATAGTTTTCTTTTTCACTGTTCATTATCTTGTACATGAATTATTTATCCTCTCATCCGCTGTTATTTTCGTTTTTTACGTACCTATTCCGCTATCATGGGAACTTATTATTGTTTATGGAACGTTGTTTGTTATTTGTTTACGTGAACATGGTCTTTTTTTTCACCTAACTTAGACATCGTGAAAGGATATGATTATATAGATCAAGTTTTTATTTTTATAAATAAATATTTCACCTCTCCTCCAAAAATCACACCTTCATTCTTTCTCCTTGCTTCTCTTATATTAAATTTGCATTCTCTTATACTTGCTAATTCTGTAATATTTAATATAACACTTAGAAAAGTTCATGGTGTACCTTTGACACATTACACAAGATAGTACAAATACTGTTGCAAAAACCTTCCTCTGTGTTCTTACCTAGTTTCTACTATAGTTTTATGCTGCCATGTTTGATTTCAAATAACTATTCATACTAATGTCCCAAGAATTGTGGTGGATATTAGAATACAAAATAACTAGTGCATATTTATTATAGATCATTAAAATAAATCTCCAAATTATTTCTACTGTAGTTTCTTTCTAATATCTTTTATTTCTTATTAGTTGTTTTCATTATTTAATACACGTGGGTCCAATTCTCCAATCAGACCAACAGCCCCTCCTCATGCCATCAAAAGTAGACTCATTCCCCAATTTAAATTCTTGCTTTCATATGCATAAAAACTTTAGTTTTCATTAAAGTCCACACATTACAAATAAATGGTTTCACCTTCTTTACCCATTCAATTCAATACCTCAACCTAGGAATTTCGCATTCATTTCTACAATATACTCCCTATCACAAAAATCTTTTACCAATGATCACTTTGAAACTTATTTATATAAAAGATCATGGAATTTCCATATGTTTCACAAAAAAAAAAAAATTATGAAGAAGGGCCAAATTAAAGATTTGTACTTGCTAATTAATTATTCACTAATGTTAGCATTGCTTTCCTTTGCCAAACTCATGTCTAATTGTGGTCTAGTTTCTATGTTTCAACAGAATTAATAATAATAATGAGGGAACAATATTTAATAAGGTTGAGGAGGCTGCATTAATGCTCTTAGTTTAGGTTTTACTCATTTATAAAATAAACATTTGGTGTTTTCTACTTGTTACTGTCCCAATGATTTTTTTTTTTCACAGCAAATATTGATCACAAAAATTTCTTTAAATTGTTGTATCACCAATGGATTAACTCACCATATTCAATGATCAAATTTTTTTACAATATGAAGTTTCTTCTGGGACATAATTAACACGGTTTATTTGTTTATAGTTAAAAATATTCATTACGAGGTTCGAAATTCTTTCTTTATGGTTGAGGAAGGTAACTATAGCTTTTGGGGTATTATCAACCTCATGGTAGATGAAAATTAATTAGAAGAAACACTGAATGAGACAAAATATTGTACTTTGTCACAAATAAAATAAAATGTTGCAACTAACATATTAATTAGATTTCATTCTCCACTGGTGTGTCTAATATATTTCAAGGTGATTTATTTGAACTGTTTCCATTTTATCGAAATTTGTGCTATAATTTTACAATTATTGTTATTTGCTTTTAAGGTGTTATTTATATTTATTTATTATTATATTAATACTAACGAAAACAGACACGTCTATTTACATTTTTTACAATATTAAAATATATAACTTTATTATTTTACAAATAATTAATTAAATATATATATATATATATATATACATATAATTTTATAAAAATAATATTAATATATATATATATATATATACATATATAATTTTAATGTAAGTAGTTTTTATTTATTTTGTAAGTAATTTTTTTATTATAAGTAGTTATTTTAATTTAACAAAATAGCTATTCAAAGAGTGAAATAGTAAAAATTTATATACACTAAAAAGAAAATTTTTTGTTATTAATATTATAGATTATCGTTAACTCACTTTTCATACCGTGAAATATTATGACGATGATTATTATTAAAAGCAATATTATTTTTTAAAATACACATATCTAAATATGTACAAATGTTAATTTATGTATCAAATTATCATATTTAAAATTAAAATTAATTATTTAATATGATTTAAGATTTAAAAATATTTATTTTATCTTTTATTTGAGTGTATTTTTTTAAACAAATCAAAATTACTATTAATGTGATAAAGGATTTGATTGAAAAATTACAATGAGTATAATGGATGTAAATTTTTGGAATGAGCTGTTGTGTAAGGCCGATTAATCCTTCTTTAAACTTTTTAAATATAATAAGATACCATTTTAAATCAAGTAATAAATATTATTTAGAATTTAATTTAAAGTGTAAACCTGTTTAATGACATCATTTCCTGGATTGTCATGTAGATTTTGTAACTACAAAAATCATTTTGTGTTTTTTCATATGAAACCTTCTCGTACTAAATAACATCATTTTTACAAAAATTCACATTAAAAATATTTTAAAGATGTTTTTATTAATTGATAATGTAAAAAAAATAAGTTTATAACGTATTGAAATTAAATTTTATGTACTATGAGTCTTACATTCGCACTTAAATAACAGAACGCCGTATATAAAATTTAAAATTTTAGTCAGATCAAATTTAATTTTATTAAAATAACAAAATTAACAAAATAGTTTTCATAATGCTTTAACTAAAAAATTACTCAAAATTTAGGTGATATTAATATAATTTTATATCAAAATCAGTCTTTCATCTTACTGATCAACTAAAAAATACGTTTATATCATAAATCTAAATCTTTACGTGAGTGTTTTTAAAGATATTTTTAATAAAAATGTTTTTCTTAAACAAAATTATTACCGCTATATTATGGAACTATATATGCCGCATCTTTTGAGTTATTAATCTTACATTTTTAATTTTTTATCCGTTGAAATACATTTCTTAACAACCTTAGAAAATATTGTAATTCCTAGAATAAATATTTTATTTTTTTTCGAAAATATTAAAAAAATTAATAATTTATCCCATGTTTATTTATATAAACATAAAAAATTATTTCCAAATGTGCAATGTTCCAAACTGGTCCATTTAAGTGTTCTGTTCCTTCTCATTCTCTTCAACCACTTCCCTTCCACACTCTTATCTTCTTCTCTCTCTTTCTCTCATTTCTTCTCAATGCATTGAATTTCCTCATGGGTTTTCTCCGGCGACTCTTCGGCGCCAAGAAACACCACAATCCGCCACCCTCCGACGGCTCAGCTCCCAAACCCGCCAAGGACAAGAAAACGTGGAACTTCGTGAAACAGAGTACGAGGTACAAGTCCACCACGTTGCCCTCACATAACAACAACAACTTTGACCCTTCTACTTCCTCTGCTCCTTTCTCCGACTCCTTGGACGCCAACAAGCATGCCATCGCCGTCGCCGCGGCTACCGCCGCCGTTGCAGAGGCCGCTCTCGCCGCCGCCCACGCAGCAGCCGAGGTCGTGAGGCTGACCAGCGGCAATGGGCCTGCCGCCGGAAGACCTGCCACGGCGTCTCACCGGCGGCTGGCGGCCGAGGATACCGCCGCCGCCGTGAAGATTCAGTCGGCGTTCCGAGGTTACTTGGTATGTGAAAAAACTGAAACTCTCGTTTTATTTTTTTGTTGGTAATTTTTTCTTAGTAAAAAAGAATGTTGTGTTTAAGTAAAAAAAAACACTAATATAGTTTATTCTTCTTTAATTTAATTAATTTTTGCTACCATTTAATTTAAATAATTTCAAGTTAATAATAGCAAAAGTTACCAATTTTGTTATTTTTATGCATCACACCATCTGTGGTGGAATGATAATTCTTGTTATACTCATGGAACTTAAATTTAACTCGATTCGTATTTTTTTTAATTATGTTTGGGAAGTGAAATAGCCATGTTCCGTTGTTCAAGGTTATAAATGTTGAAAATTGAATGAAATTGTTTTATATTCGTAAAGAGTTGAAAGTATAAGAGGAATCTAACTCTAACATGAGTAATGATGTATTTCAGAGATTTTTTTTATGCCCAGTTATTTAAAAAATAGTAAAAGTACACTTTTTTTTACTATTGAATTGACTATTATTGAAAAATATTTGATTCCTATGACAAGGGTCGTGAATTTCGTTTTTAAATTTTCTGCCACGTTTACAGCGTGTCAGCTAATTTCAAATTTGTTGACTCTCTGACTCTGATTCCCAGTGCTTTTTTTCCCAATTATTTTTTCTCGGGAAACAAACACTGGTTAAATATTGCTTCATTTTCAACGAAGTTTCTTTTTTCTACACTTTTCACCTATCCAAAGAAACTTGTTGCCTCTCACAAATCACAACACTCGTGCCATTCTGCTTCCAATAATTTTTTTTAAATATTTTTTAATAAAATCCTACTATGGTTGATAATTATGAACAAATTGTTAAAAAATTTCATTTTTAGAGGAATTTTGGGTTCCGCCGACAAATCTACAGAAACCCACTTGTAAATGTTTGCATTATAGGAGAGGAAAATAAAAATCCCACTTGGGTGCTTACTAATTTTTAAGAGGGTGAAATTTCATTTTTAGAATTTTTTTTTTCCTGAGATATGAAAATCGAAAATTTAAAAATTCTTTAGAAAAATTAAATTAATTGAGTTTCTCGTATTATTAAGGATTTTTAGTTTTGGATGGTATTGAATTCCAAATCTTTTAGGCCTAAAGCAGATTTGATTTGGTTTTCAATGTTATGGCTGTTGACTGCCACATGTTTTCGCATCATCACGTGGTCGCTGCAATTTTAATGTGTTGCGTCACTTTTGTGATGTGGGGTGTGTTCTGTTCTGTGTCCTGTCGTGTACTTGGTGGGGTGATGCTTATGTGTGATCTGGGTCCTTGAGAAGAGGTTGGTGTGAGCCTAGAGTGGTGTCTGGTGCTATGAGATTCTGCATTCAGATCAAAGTGACCTTGTTTTGGGACTGTATTGTGTGACAATACAAGGATCAAGGGACCAAGAAAGTTTCGAGAAATGGACAAAAGGGTAACCTGTGGGAGTCAGAATATGAGTGAGCCCCACATTTTGGTGAGCCATTGTAGAATGACCCTTTGTACCCAAAAAACAACACCAAATGTGAAGTGGCCCTGCTTCAACCCATTTCGTAGGTCATGGACCTGAGTTCTGCAGGGTCACTGCCAAGTTCAAAGTACTGTCTTTTTTTTTATTGGCTTGGTATGGTATGGTGTGCATTGATTGAAATATTGAGGGTTGATTCTCAAGGTGTGATTTTTTTTTTTCTATATAGAAATATTTCACATAATAAAAGAAAGGTACATTCAATGTGTTAAACTTGTGTGCTTCTTCTTGGGGTTGACAAATGAGAAGCCGAAAGTGAAAAGCCATGCTTTAAGAGGGTTAAAGTGAAAAGTGATCTTTTACACCTTGTTTTTCACCTTCACGTGAGAGGAAGCTACTCCTTTTGAGGACACACGGACCAGCAGTTAGGCTGTGATGTTTTGTTTTGTTTGTAAAAGAAACTGAAAGTAGCATTAAGGCAACAACGTTCGTTGAACTTAAATTTTCACTTTGTGCCTGTTCTACCATGGTGGGGCATGCAACATTGGAAGCTTCAATTAACATACAAAAGCATCAATAATGCATGACTTTCCACTGTGTATTTATGTTTACTTATGATTACACCCATCAACCTCAATCTCCTCCCCCACTTTCTCATGTCTTTTTTCATTTTAATATTCCTCAACTTTCTGACATTCCATGCTCATCTATTTCCCATCTTTTGAGGGTATGCTTATTTTATTGTGAGCTTAATTTTTAACATGTCATAGTAGCATAGCAATGTAGGATCAAATGGCATTGTATGAGCTTTACATGTTAATTTGTTCTAACTAAATTCTTTTATAACTACGTAACTATGTTGTTATCCTTTTGATTATGTTTTTGTCTTCTTTAAATCTCTTAAAAATTCTGATGGAAGTTTTAACTTTTACTGATATTCTTGGTATGAATTTGGAAGGCAAGGAGGGCTTTGAGAGCACTTAAAGCATTGGTGAAGTTGCAAGCATTGGTGAGAGGCCACATTGTGAGAAAGCAAACTACAGATATGCTGAGGCGCATGCAGACTTTGGTGCGACTGCAGTCTCGGGCGCGTGCCACACGAGGGAACTTGTCTGATAATATGCATTCTTTCAAGTCTTCACTTTCTTATTACCCTGTAAGCAAAGTCAAACATATAAATTTCTGTTCTTTTAATTGTTGGCATGGCATGATGATCTTTATCTTAATAACTTGTTGGAGAGGCTTTTTGATGGCATCTTACTTTCTTCAAACTTGTTATCTTTATTAATGTACTTTTCTTTCTCTATTTTTCTTTTTGCTGTCATCCCCCAAATGTGGCAACTAGGAATCTTTTGCATCATAGCTTTCCCACCCTGTACAAAGCAACATGTTGCAAATTAAACTAGTGCTACACCATGCTTCTTTAGATAATCTTTAGGTTGGATAGTGCCATTTTGGTAATGTAATCATTAATCTTTTTTCTGAGTCTTTTATATTTCATTTTGAAAAATTGAAGGTCCCTGAAGATTATCAGCACTCACTTTATGGCTATAGTACGAAATTTGATGGATCTATTCTCAAGGTACACGTTGTTCTTCCTACAAATACAAGTTTAGATGGTGAACCTATTAACATGATTTCCCCTTTAAATTCATTCTCCATTTTCATCTTGCAGAGATGTAGTTCCAATGCAAATTTTAGAGACGTTGACTTGGAGAAAGCCCGGTTTGGTTCCCATTGGCTAGACAATTGGATGGAAGAAAATTCTTGGAGCCAAACTAAAGATGGTTCATTGAAAAATGGGCACCTTGATGATGAGAAGAGTGACAAGATTCTTGAAGTGGATACTTGGAAGCCACATTTGAACTCACACCACAGTAGTGGCTCATTTCAGCCAGCACATCATTATTTGTCTTCTGATTACAACAATGACAATTTTGTGGTATATGAGTCTCCATCGAAACGTTCTTCAAAATCTCTATATCCAAGTCTCTCTTCAAGGGAGGCTCTACCCTTTGGCTCTCTGAAACTTCACAAAGGAAAAGAAGAAGCATCTTTGAGAAATGTTGAGGATAGTCCTCATGCATTCTCTGCTTCCTCTGGACTTGGAAGTGGTTCAAGGAGAGGTCCATTCACACCGACTAAGAGTGAGTGTGCATGGAGTGTCTTCAGTGGCTATTCTGGTCATCCCAATTACATGTCAAATACTGAATCTTCAAGAGCCAAGGTTAGGTCTCATAGTGCTCCAAGGCAAAGAATTGAGTTTGAGAGATACGGTTCCACAAGAAGGTCTCTTCAGGGTTTTTGGGATGCAGGACCTAGTTCAGATAGGGATTCTGATTTTAGAAGCAAGGCCTATTCTACCACAAACAGCAGCTTGAACAGAATTGGGAGTGCCAATTTAAGATGACATCATAGTTTTGTTGATGAACACATTGAGGTCCCCTCTATTTTCCCCAGAAAAACCAAAAATAGAAGACATTAGTTTATTTTGCTTGGGTTTTCTGTGTATGACAACAGTTTTAGGATGTAAGTATTTGACCTGTTCTCCTATAGTCTTTGAGACCACACCATCAAAGGCCACCTTTGTTGACTCATGATTGAGTTTTACTGAATTTTATTATGTTGAAATACATGTTCTTTAATGTTTTTACTGAATTTTGTTAATGTTGAAATATAACATGTTTTGAATGCTCATTAATCCAATGCTGGTTATGATTGTGATTCATCAGAAGCTATGTAACACTAAACTGGTCCCTTCCCTTCCACGAAAATATCAATGATTATAAAATAAGGATAATGTTGAACAAAATTTTAAAAGAAGACACAGGGTGAAACATGTATTAACAATGATGTGTATAGTTAAAGGAGTTTTTATACCTATAAGTGATATTTATATTACAAAACTTCAATGTTTTAAATAACTAAAATAGAAAGTAACTACTTTGTAAATCTTTTCTACATCAAACTTCGTAAGACTATGAATGATTCAACAACTACTTTCATCGTTTAGCATGTTAGCATTGATTCTATGTCGTGAAGAACTGCAAAGTTAGCAAAACGGCTTTTCAGGGTCATATCAAATTCCTTGTGAACATGCGTGTTAATAAATATATTAAGTATAGATTCCATCCACCTTTACCTGTAGTTTGTTGCAGATATCTGGTAATCTACTAATATCTTTCACTTACCAAAATGACAAGGTGGTTGTTTTTGGTGGAATCTTCTGCAATAGGAACCTATCGTATTCATGATACATTGATGCTTAAACAGTCTTTTACTTTTGGACAGACATGAACTACCGAATCCAGAGTTTATATCTTGCGCACATATCCTGTTAATTTTCTTGTGAGAACAATCTTCTTGAATGAGGAAAGAGACAAAACCATATTGATGAATCTTACATCTTCAAAAGGAAAAGTCTTATTCATTAGAGTGCAATATTGCAAAACAGTTTCTTGTTTTTTCGCTTTGATGGTTTCTTCATTAGGCTATGTCAACTTTTAATCTTAATATCAGAGTCTCAGGTTGATTAAAATGAGTTACTTAATATGGTATTAAAGTCTTAATTAAGACACTCACCACTAGTTTTTAAGATTGGATTCTCCTCTTCTTTCCAAATGAATTGCAAAAAGGGTTGCATACAATTTTTCTCAAATAGCTGCAGAAATTTCTCCAATTTGATTTCTCATGGCATTGAATGTACATGTTTGTATCAGTCTTGTATCAAAGTAAGCAACATTTGGTGCACAAAAAATTATTTTTGTTTTGAACATAAAATCTTGTGTGAAGATACTGTCACAGATGATTAGAAGTGTGATCTTTGAGTCTATGTATATAAAAAATATCTTTTGACACAAGTTGGTTTCTCGATACATGAGTTTCAGAAAAAAAAAATAGTTTTTAACTTCTAAGGTAGAGATAAGTGGGTTATAAGTATTATTACTAACTAGTAAATAAAGATGACATGACATGTTTTGGTTAGAATTCTTATTTTTATTTCTTTATCTGGAAAAGTTCCTATTCTTTTATCTATCCAATGTGAATTCTTCCCAGTTATATTTGTTCCATGTGAATTCAGGAAAACTATACCTTAGCTTTCTTTATAGTTTTGCCTTTCGGTGGACCATTTCACAGACATGGACACCAACACAAAAGGACAAAAGATTGCACACATGAAGTGGCATAAGAGACAGCATGACATGACTCCTCTCCCTCCTTTTTTTTGTTCTGTTCCATTTTGCTTTGTTTTGTTGTGATTTTTGTCCCTGATGTAACTATGAGAGGGAACTGCAGCCTTGGATGCTCACTGTAGGCCATGCAGTTGAAGACAATTGATAATGAGAATAATGCAGAAGCAGCAGTAGTTGCTCCCATTAGATCTTGTTCTCTCTCTTTTATCTAATTTTTTTCACCAAAAGTATCTCCAAACCCATAATTGGAGGTTAAAGGTGTCTTTGTTTCTGTTACAACCTCCCTTGTAAATTTGGCCTAGTCACATAAAATGGTCTTGGAAAGTGGAAAAATGTCTAAAAATCACTAATTTCTTTTAACATGCTTAAAAAGAACTCATCTATCTTTGATTTGTGCTGGACCTTGTTGGTAGGTATCTGTGATCTAGTTTTGGACCACATCAATCTAACCCTGACACACTTTAACAAATACACCTTTCTGTCACTGCTTTCATTATGCCAAAATCATTTGCTTTTATCATTCATATCAAAGATCAATAACCTCTCATTTGAATCATTATGACATCAACTGTTAAACTAACAGTGTAACAACCAGAAAAGGTGTCACAAACCAGATTTTCTCTCAGCATAATCATAATTCACCTCAATTGAAAAGTACAAATCAACACATAAACTAAAGTAGAAGAGGGGTCATATAATTATGAACTAGTCTATATGTTTTTCACCTGTGGTGAACATGTGGTAAAGGACAAAGGGCATGTAAATTCAATGAATTAAGAGGACACGTGAATCATATAATATAGTACATTAATGGTGTGACATACACATGTACCTAAACAAATAAGAAAGGTAGAGTGATTTGGAAAGTTTGATGGCATCATGATTAGCAATTTGATTAATTAAAGGGAAAACCTGGTCAAAAGAATAGCACAGAGGCAATGAAGGATGGGTAAGAACATAGTTTATGGATCCATCAACCACCAAACATAATTAATATGAATCTGGGGCATAACAGTGCCCTGATAGATGAAGTGGGTTTGGAATAATTTTGTAGAATAAATAGGACTAAATATGGTTGCTGACTGAGAATTTATGGAAACAATATTCTTCATCAACCCTAAAACTAAGAAAAAATAGGTTAGATATGGAACTTGAATTGGAATTGAATTGTGTTATGAAAGATTCTATAAACCTTTGAAACCTGATATGTAGAAAATTGAAGCATTAAAAATGGTTGGCTACTTTTCTATTCAGTCTACCTCTCATGCTTTGTACTTACTATTATTTTTATAACTATTATGTTTAACATTAATAATATTATCCTCATAATAATAATAAATAATAATAATAATTATACAATTATAAGCTACATCGTTTTATTTTTATTTTCACAATAATATAAAAACATTTTTATTAATAAAGTTGAAGGTATATTTCTTTAAAACATTTGACTTCTATTATAATAAACCAGTGAAAAAGAGGAATCCATGCCTCTATATTTTTTTTAAATTAAGAAAAATGTAATAATGGTGGTAATAAATATTTACTTAGCAGTTTGTGTGTTGTGATATAGAGAATATGAGTGATTTAAAAAAATGTAAAGAAGACCGTGAAAGATAAATAACAATGGCAATTATAAAGTTAAATTAAAACCTACGAAATATGTATATTAACATAAGGTATTTTCTTTATATATCATTATAGGTTATAGATAATAATAAAATAAAATCATATTTTGCATCATGAATTTATTTTAATTTAAAAAAATAAAATCATGCTTGTAATAACAGATTATGAATAATAAAGTCGTGTATCTTTTTTTAAAAAATCTATTTCGGTAATTTCCAAATGAAATTATTGCAACAGTTTATGAAAAAAGTGTCGTCATATTAACCCATGGAATTTTTGGATTATAAGAAGCTCTATTTAGATATCATATATCTGTGGCATTTAAATATCGTTTTACATAATTATAGACACTTAAGAAAGAATTGAAAAATGAATCCAATTTTTTAAATCATAAAAAATGACTTGCTTTTAATCACAAAAAACATATTTATTCTTTCAAATAAGTAATGAATTATAAAATAACAGATGAGTTTAACGGAACATAGCTATTATTAATTTAATTAGATTTATCAATATATTGTCTTTATTTAATTTGATTCCAATGAGGATCAAATATAACACCCAGCAAGACATTTAATTAAGCAAGAAATTCTGGCGTGAACTCTTACAGACAAGTCTTTCGTATAATCAATTTGGCAAATTTTAAAGTGTATTTGTTTTATCCTTAATTACAAAAAAAAAAAAAAGAAAAAAATATTTTATCTTATTCAGTACTAATAAATTAATTTATTGTAATTTATTATTTTTCTTTAATTTTAAATTGGAATACTTAGTTATTATTGTATTTAATAGTATTTTATTATGCCTATACATCGTTAATAACTTTTTTTTCTATTAAGTAAACGTATGTTATCTAAAATTTTATAAGTTAACGAATCAGATATACTAGTTAAGTTTTTAAAGCTGTATAAGTTCATGAAAATTCTTTAGTTTAGTAATGCATGCAACTTCATATCTCTTGTATCTACGCATGATTTTAAGCATTTTATCAAGATAATTTTTTTTATTCATATTATCATTTTTTTTTTTTTATAATTATGAAAATTAACTTATGAGCTCTTACTAAGTTTTGAAACTATATATTTAGATAAAAAAATAGTAAAATTATATCAATAAGGTGTCGTGGTGTAGTTGGTTATCACGTCAGTCTAACACACTGAAGGTCTCCGGTTCGAGTCCGGGCGACGCCATTTTCGTTTTTACTTGAGACCTTCGAAAGCCCAAATTCTAAAAAAAAAAAAATTATTTATTTAAATGTCATATTGCATAAATAATTAATTACTCTTTTCAAAAGAAACTATGGATAATGCACTTATTTCTTACCCACATAATTTTTTTTTACAATATAAAACAGCAAAATTATGGATAAAATCAGGAACAAAAGGTGCTCAAGTTTATGTTTACACCAATCCTTTGAAAAAAAAAAATGGACTTCGTTGTAATAGGTACGTGTGTGTTTAACTAATAACTAAGTAAACCCATCAAAAACTAAAATCTCTAACTCAAAGTACTAATAAGTATAAATTATATGAATAAGCCACACTTATATATTATGCATATTTTTATATTTTATTCCAACCTACTTATTATCCTTCTATATTTTAATTTTGATTAAAGATAATGAATTAATGAATCAAAGTTCTACGTTAAAATATATATTATTCATACTAAAGTATCTTAAAAATTATTCGCATATCAATAATAAATTAAAATTTTTACCTAAAAATTAATCTACATTTGCATATTACATATTTTTTTATAAATTTTGGTAACTAGATAAGTAAAAATAAGATAAAGTATTTTATTTTAGTGAAAAAGTTGGATTGTAAGTCCATGATCAAGGTGTGTGTGAAGTATTATAGATGGAAATCAAATTGAATGACCTTAAAATAAAGGTTGACATCTATGTGTAATTGTAATATAATAACACGTCAGTAGTAAGTATTACCTATAATCTAGTATAGTATAATTGGACCAAACATATTGAAATTGACAAGTATTTCATCAAAATTAATTTTGACAAATGCTTATGGCTACAATCATGCTCTTATACAACACTTCAAATAACAAACATTTTTACTAAAGGACTTTCTCTAAATATATAAGATTTTATATGTAAGTTGAGAACGATTGATATTCATTTATTAATTTCAAAAAATATTATAAATAACATACTATTAAAATAAAAATATTTTCAATACCAGTTATTAAGAAAAATATCTTTAAAATCTTCTTATAAATTCAACATCTTTTTATTTTCTTATATTTTAAAATAATTTATTATTCTAAGTGATGTGAACCCAATTAGTTTAATAGTTATCAACATACTAATTCTTTATTTTCTTACATAATTCAAATCTACCTTCCCTACCTTATCTTAGGATAAGCCTAACAATCCAAATTAAAAGAAAACTCAAAGAACAACATTAATAAGTAATCATTCAATAGGTTAGAAAGCTTTTAAAGGTCAACTTCATAAAGAAAATCACCTACACCACATTGGTCACTAAGGTAATCATGTCAAAGAAGTTAAATGAAAAATGGAAGATATCTATAAAGAGTGTGTACAAATTAAATTGATCTCAATAAAATATGTCCAAAGAAATATTCTCAGTTTGTATAAATATGAACTCTCATATTAATTATTTATGATGTGTTAGGTATCTCAATACAAATGTGAACTCTTATAAAGTAATAATAACTTGTCTCATATATGAGTACAAATATAGATTTCATTAATTAATAATGATGTAATGACTTATAGGATATCTTAGTACAAATATAGACTATTATTTGATTATTTAATTAAATGAATTGTTGGATATCTTAATACAAATGTGTGTTTTAACCAATGACTTATCTTGTGTCTTAGTGTAAATGTAAGTTCTTATTAATTAATTAACTATGATTTGTATAATTTTTTGAAATTATTAAATAAACTACATGATATGCTATTGTAATTCAATATCACACCTCTATATTCACACCAACTTTACTTTTTTGATTAAAAAAATAATAATAAACATTTCTAAGCCCAAATTTTTAAAAATAACTATTAATTAAAATTGTATCTTGCATAAATAATTATTTACTATATTTAATAAAACTATGTATAATGTATTTATTACTTAACTATATATGTTTAACAAGATATATAAATTGTCCTAGGTTAGTTGAATTAAGTTACAAATAAATTAAATTGTAATATTTGGATTGCTATACTTATAAATAAAAGAGTTACACTTTAAATAATTGGTATCAAATCTAAGGTCTAGAATTTGATTTTCAATTATAAAAATTATTGAAGAAAAATTGTTATTAGTTACATTATATGAACAAAGTAAGCCAAATTTGAAGAGTTTGATTCTTAAAACATAAATTGTCCATAAAATCAAAACGATAATATTTGATAAATAAATATTAAATAACAGTTCAATTATAATAATATCCATCACTGAATTATAATTAATAATTATTTTATATTTTATTTACTTTATTGAAAGTCTATAAAATAACATCTGCATCAAATCAAATATAATTTTATTATTCATGCTTACTCTTTCGTAGTGACTTAAGATTTTTACACTTTCAAAAACTTATTGTTAGATGTTTTTTTTTATGTTACAAAAAGAAAGTACAAACTTGGCTTTATAATCACATTAATTAAGATTACATCTCAAAAAGTCAACAACACTACGGAGATAAATATGTCACAAGGTTCTTATTATGGATAAGTAAAAACTTTGACTTTTAATTTTACAAAGTTTCTTCAATCGTGTTATATATAAATATTATTATCATCATTTTCTTTGTAATGGAATGAGCTTTAGTTTCAATGATTTTATAGTTTTAAATAGGTTTCCTCATTATTTGAAATCTTTGATCAATCTTCTAAAAAGATACATGTAAGGAGAGAGTCTCAATCTTTACCAAATAGTCCACAAACAAATTGATTTGTATGGTTATACATAATCTTATTAACCATTTAATATGATTGTCTATGAAGTCACATTCTTAACACTACTTGATTTATTTGACTATTTTACATCACTATCACACAAAATTTGGCTTAATTGATTGACCATAATTGAGTGATTTTTTATTCTTTTGATAATGAGTGCTTATTACAGTAGATCTTATCTCATACCAAATGCAAGCTATCGTTAATTGATAATGACTTGTTCAAGATATGTCAAAACAAATATGGGTTCTCATTAATTGATTGATAATGTATTGTTGTGATATCTCACTACAAATGTGGGCTCTCTCATTACTTTGATAACCACTTGTGGGTATCTCAGTAAAAATGTGAGTTCTCATTAAGTGATAATGACTTGTTAAGTATTTGAGTATAAATGTGATTAATTATTAATAATACAATAACTTGTTAGATATCTTAGTACAAATATCTGACTCTCATTATTTATTTAGATGACTTGTTCATGTCTTAATATAAAAATGTAGTCTATTTAGTTGATAATTAAATAATTACTTATCTTATGTCCTAATATCAATGTAGACTTTCATTAATTAATTAATTATAATTTGTATATATCTTTTTAAATTAATACGATATGTTATTACAATCCAATATCACACATCTAAAGTCACATCAACTTTACATTTTAATTGAAAAAATAAAAATAAAATTTAAAAAAACATAAAATACTAAAATAGACATTTTAAGAAACATAAAATACTAAAATAAATATTTTTAAAAACATAAAAATATTAAAATAAATATTTTTAAAAATTTTAAATTCTAAATTCAGATTTAAGAAACCTGTGAGTGAACATCAATCATTCCCATTAATATATTTAACATTTTAGTTAAAAAGTCATCAAAATAGTTTTTTTAAAACATAAAATATAATATTAAGACTTAATGTAACAAAATAAAAAAATATAAAAATTAGAAAAACATTAATCAAAATAAATATTTTAAATAATATCATAATTAAAATATATTATATTATAAAAATTATCTAAAGAATAATACTCGTAGAAATTAATATATAGAAATAAAATATCAAATTTTAATTATCTTTAATTAAGTAATCAAAATATAACTAATAATTAATATTTTAATTTTTTTGCTTGTTTTGGAATTGTATAAATTAAGATAAAAAAGTGATAATAAGTATTTTCTTAACTTATATTAATCTAATGATTATTTTTTATTTTAAAATGCTACCAGTCTGAACATACACTAATTTCTTGTTTAAAATTTGATTAAAAAATATACTTCAATTTAAAAAAGTAGTAATGATGTTAAATGATTGTTTCACGAGACATACTTAATATGTTCTTATTTAAATATTATTGTAACATATTTCATATTTATTGATGTATAAAAAATGTACTATAAATATTATATACTTGAGTATTCACATGTAACAACATATATGATGGGTCACTATATTTTATATCTACAATTTTTTCAATTGTGATAATAAATTTGTTAACATAATTCACACTTATAACTATACTTATAATACTTATAATGTGTTAGAATATTTAAATAATATCAGTATAACTTATACTTAAAACACCTAACAATACTATGTTGGTATGTTACTGTACTCGTTAAGTGATCGAATCAATCAAAGAGTCTAAATTTTACTTTTAAATCAATAACAAATTGGTAATAAAAAACATATTGACATCAAATACAAATCTCAAAAAATCAATTGCATGCACCGTATGCTAACTCACGTAAGTAGTGTTGGCTTAAGACTTTAGGAGGCCTAAAGCAAATTAAAAAAATGAGATATTTTTTAAATTAATAAAATAATTAAAATTATGATACTTTTATTTAAAATTTATTTGAATTTCAAATCTTCTCTTTTTTAGAAGTTTTGAATAACTTGATTCATATCTTCTAATTGACATATTTGTATATTTTTATATAAAATTAAAAACTAATATATATATATATATATATATATATATATATATATAAAATACTGAATATAATTTTAGTATACAAAATGATACTAAGTTAAAAAGATAAAATCTGATTGTCAAAACAATAAACTTGATCATAGTATATTGTCTTGAAGTCTCAAGTCTCATACTATCTTTCGATACTGTTCTTTGATAAGTCTTTAAATCTAATTTATAAATATTTAAATTTATAATATTCTTCCCTAAATCTGCACAAATTATTTTAAAATTAATTAAATAAAAAATAAAAAAATGAGATCAATTTATCGACCTGATATTATTTTTACTATATGCATTCAAAAGGAGCAAAAATAAACACAAACTAATGCCTCAATCCACTAAGTCTTCAAAGAAAGACACACACATAAATGTACAATATAGAATAATAGACACCATTCATAACATATCTGTAATCACATTAAAAAAAATGATTTTAGAGACAATTAAAATAATAATTATGATTTAAAACTAATTTTCATATCATGATTAATATCACTTAACAATTTCTACTTGGAGTTGTTTGAACATTACTATTAAAATAATTTTGTCAAGAATAATTGCTTGATAATCCTCTAACAACCTTCACTTAGTTGGTCATCTTATTGATATACAAAAGTGAGTTCACCTCAAACATGGTAATGAGGAGATGGTCCATTCGAGTTAGTGGACCATCCTTACTTCATAGAAGAATAATTCTTTCTTTTGCTGAGAAAATAAGGTTCTTGAGTAATTATTGTGTTCAAAGTTAGAGAAGTAACCACGTGGTTTAAAATTTATTTCAACACTTAGTTGGTTGTCTAATGTCTTATTGAGGTTGGGGAGGCAAGGATAGTCTATCATTCAAATTCAACCTTAACATCTTGACAGACTCAATGCAATATGTTTTAGTCTCTCTAAAAGGCTTTTGAACGTCAACTAACAAATATTTATTTAAAGTTGATATACTAATCTTAATTTTGAACCACTCATAATTGAATTCGTCATATAAAATAAAAAAAATGTCAACGTTACAATTAATAGAAAGCCAATATCAAATAAATAAAAGAGATTCTTACCCATTAACTAAAATAATATCAAATAAAAAAATGAGCTGTTTTCATATTTTTTAAATGAGACCACGAGTCCAAATTTAAAAAAAAATATTAATTAAAATTATATCTTATATAAATAATTATTTATTATATTTAATAAAAACTATGTATAATATATTTATTACTTAACTATATGTGTTACAAGATATATCAATTATCTAAATTTATGGGAATTAAGTTACAGTGAGATCAAATCATTATATTTCAGTTAATACATTTTTAAATAACAAAAATTACACTTTAAACAATTATTATAAAATCTAAAGGTGAGTTTGATTGATTGTCTACCAAATTTTGGTTGGTTGAATAATATAAACAAAGTGAACCAAGTCACCCATAATTACAAATAAAATTAAAATGATAATCTTTAATAAATCAACATTAAATAACAATCAATTATAATTATCAAACGATAAACTTTAATTAATAATAATTTTATATTATTATTATTTATGTTACTAAGAATCCATAACATACAATTTCCTTCAAATCAGATATTGGTAATATAATAAATAAGATGAGGATGAGTTCAAAAGTAGTATAATAAATAAGATGAGTATAGTTTCTACACAACCAAATATATATATCAATAGATACTGAATATAAGCAATTAACAATAATGAGTTTATTTATTGATTTAAAGAAAATATAACAAAAAGTAGTTAAAAGAAATGAAATTAATAAAAATAAAAGTCTTGGGATTGAATAATAATATTTTTCATTCTCATATACTCTTAACCGAATTCAATAATGTCTTTTTCAATTATCAATCTTCTGCGCAAATAAAAGCCTTTTCAACCTGATTTTTCTAGCATTGAAATTCATAAACTAAATTTTCTAACTTCTATTTCTAGTTATTAGAATAATTTAATTAACATTAAGATCAGTTGTTATATGCAGTCATTACTCTATAATTCATTCATGAAACTTATAAATGTAATGCATTAATCGTTTGGTTCCAAGAAGTGTTTTTCAGTTATAAAGAGAAATGTAAAGTATGACAATTTAATTCAAAATATTAAACAAAGATAAACTGAATAAAACAATATCAAATAAATATAAGAGTACATTTGAAGTGGAGAAAGGAAAAGAAAGATCTTGATCACGACTGCTAGGAAA
>Ga0209700_104231_pt1 | contig 26237 bp, 27 predicted proteins | sample SiratroredBW_FD_187528 | JGI IMG/M metagenome (GOLD analysis project Ga0209700, IMG submission 187528) | Root nodule microbial communities of legume samples collected from California, USA - Siratro red BW (SPAdes) (version 2) | ecosystem: Host-associated > Plants > Roots > Nodule | place: USA... | reverse complement strand
TTAAAAAAAAATTGTGCAAAAAAATGTCATAAAAATAGAGCAAAACTGTAATAAAATATTTTCTAAAATAGTTATAAAATATTTTAATTTTTATTAATTGTTATCTATGACTATATATAATAAATAAATATATATATATATATATATATATATATATATATATATATATATATATATATATATTTAATTCAAACATTTTAATTCATGTATTTTTTAAATTTAATATTATAAAAGATTAAATCAGATTTAAATGTTTAAAGCATTATTATTATCTTTAAATTTTTAAATAATATTATTTATATTTTTATAATTTTTAATTTAATATTAGTAGTAGTGTAATATTACTTATACATTAATCCATTATTAGATCATCATTATTACATATCAATTTAAGATATAAGATGAGAGATTATTTTAACCTATTTTTCTAAAAATTTATACTATATGACCACAATATTCATAAGTCATACAATAATTTACTGTTATTTCTTATCTTTCTACAAAATCACTTTTTTTTTCGTTGTAATACAATTTTAATTTAAAAATGGTGTAATTTTTATATTTTTACTCGTTAATATTAATAATTAATATCATTGATAAATAATCTACTTATTAATAAGAATAACTATTATTAATATTTTAATATTACTAATATCATAATCAATTTTTAAATAATGCAATCCATTCTATCTAGATAATCATATTTTTACAATAAAATATATCTCATTGTTTTATTCTTCTAACTAGAAATAATTTAAATTTATAAAGGATTTTTTTATAAATAATTGTTGTATATATAAAATTTTTAAAAATTTTTGTGTTACAAATATTACAAATATTGTAAAACTCCTTACCCTCCTCGTATTTTTCTCTCTTTCTAAAGTATTTTTTTCCCTACTTTTTGCCCAATTTTTTTTTTAATACTCGTTTCTTTTAAAAGTTGGTTAGGTCATATGTTTAAATAGAGTAAATTTTTGTTTATTATCAAAGATTCTTTACTTTTCTTAATATATCATTAATGGGTGGAGTTATTTGATAAAAATGATCATTCCAATTTGGTTAAGTAACTATTAAAATTATTTTATTTTTGGATACTTTGTTCTAGGTCTTTTTGTTCTAGGTATTTAGATCTTGAATAATTTTATTGTTTTGTTTATAAGTTACTTTAGAAAAAATAATTGAAAGTAAGAGTGTTGGATTCAAGATTTATATTTATACCAAAAGTTATAGTCAATAGTTAAGGTATACCTTTTTCTAGTTAAGAGTGTAAAAGTCTAAACTTCACGGTTTTATTGTGACTTAGCCCACCTGACCTATATCACAGGACACCTAGCTAGTTATTTCGTAGATGCACAACTAGCATTGTCCAACTATTCATATATATGAGTCAACACAACAACTACTATCTATGAATATCATCCGGTAACCCTCTAATCAACAAAAAGAAAATCCAAGTAACTGACATTCACAGAGGTCATACTCTTACTTGCTAATATAGTGTCTCCAATTAAGTGGAATAAATAAGCTCTAGCAGCTACTGTCCCTTGAATCAACAAAAAAGAAAAACCCAAGTATAACTAACATTCAAAGAGGTCGCACTCTTATCTGCCAATATAGTGCCTCATACACCTGTCTCAACCAGCTCAGTCGAACATGGCCACCCCTGGTTTGTCTCTGGTTGCATCAGCACGATCAACACGAAAAGACTCAACTAATACATCGGTAGCTGCAGCAACATCCACGATAGGATAGGTGTAAAATTAACCCACTATCGGAAAGTGCAACAAAGTAAACACACAATGTAATTTGATGGTTATCTCTCTGATAGGCAGGTGAAAGGAGTTTGTTTCAGAATGTCACATTTCTACAAAAGTTGACAATAGTCTTTGTCTGTCATCTCATAACTACATTCTACCAGGCCACCCAATCCAACAGCCGCTTCAATTCTTTCATAGGACAACCCAAACTTATTCAATGTTTTTCCCATGAGAAACCAATTTAAGCTCACCACAATCCTATAACGACCAATACATTTTAATTCATACAACAACCAAAAATCAAATATTAATTCCAATTAGATCGTATAAATAACTTTCTACACCACTCCACAATTACATAGTCACATAGTCTTCGTAGCTGACCAGTGATGACCTATCATATGGTCTTCCAGGATATCCTTTAGGCTGTAGAAAGCTAACATCTTCACCAACATTGCCTCCAATGTTGTCCTCTTCAACAATGTTTGAAGCCTCACCTCGCTCTATGCTTCTTACAAATGTAGTTGGGCGTATACTTTTCGTCCGAGATCCTCCGTCTTGAGTCTTCACCATTATCCTGTTCATTTAACATTATTCACATTATCTCTTCACATCAAATCTAGCCAATAATGAAATTTATTTTTCAATTTTTTTTATAATTTGGAAAACATTTTCCAAAACATATTTTCAAAAATAGTTTTCCATAACATGTTTCTGAAAAATTCTTTATGGATAACATGTTTCCAAAAAATGTTTTTCGAAAATATATTCTAGAAATCGTTTTCTGAAAATATGTTATGAACAATATTTTCCAAAAAATATGTTTCTAAAAATATGTTCCGAACAATATTTTCCAAACTTATAAAAAAATATGCATCTAGCAACGGATCTATGAAAATATTCCATATTTCTCTTTTCAGAATAAAGAAAAAACAACTATGCATAATGCCATTATGCGATTCCATACTAGTATCACCCAAAATCCACAAAAAATCACCCAAATTGCTCAACGAATTCTTCCTCCACTCCCATATCTTCTTCCTGCACTTCCATACAAAATTTAATTCCAAAACTGACCTCGTGGAAATGACAAAAATGTCCTTGCTTTATTAAAAAACATCATTCTTCTTCCCCACCCACCCATGTCGAACCAGTGAATAGTGAACCAGCCTCTGCGTTTTCTCTCAAATACAACTTTTATAGTGCCGCTTTTGAAGGTTTTGAGGGTGATTGAATGGTAGGAAAAACTTTTCGACCATTGTGCAGTGTTTATCGACGACAAAGAACGACGAGGAGGTAAGATTTTTTATTTTGATGGATTTTTGTAGATTTAGGGCACCCGGACGAAGCCATCCGGTTGTCATTTTTTTGAAATTTGAGAACCGAATAGCTAGACGTTCGGTTCATAAAATGTTAACTGTATGCACTTTTGGGGGGTGTCATCCGATGTGTAAGTTGTAAACCGGACGCCTCCCCCGTCCGTTTGTCAAAGGAAATAAATTTGTGAATCAGATGGGCAGTGGGTGTACCTCACCCGATTTGCAAATTTGTGAATCGGATGAGGGTATCATCCGGTTCACAAATTTGCAAACTAGATGAGCTCCACCCACTGCCCATCCGGTTTACAAATGTGTTAATGTTTTGTGAACCGTACGGAGTGGCGTCCGGTTCACATTTTGATTTTTTTTTTTTTATGAGTTGTTGTAATGCTATGTTACATATATGGATAGTCTTTGTATATACTCAGAGAAAGTAAACAAGGTGTTTGATATAAATGATGAACATGAAAGTTGTTAGTTGGTTTGGAAAGAAGATTATATTCTTGATTTTACAACTAATAAGGTTTAATGATTTATTTTTGTTTATGTTTAAGAAATGTAAATTAATTACTTAGAATGTGATATATTTTCTAGGTGTTTGGTACCCGAGATGAATTACTTGAATGGGTTTGCAGGGTTTGCATTTGCAAAACAACATAATAAGACACTCTTCCTAAAATGCAGCAGAGGAGACTCTTCTTTGGCTCTTCATTTGCCTTAATTAAATTACTTTAATTTTATTTTAATTGAATTTGAAATAAAATCCATTCAGGAAGACTGAACAAAACAACATAATAAGAGACTCTTCTTTTGCTCTTCATTTGCCTTAATTAAATTAATTTAGTTTTATTTTAATTGAATTTGAAATGAAATCCAGGAAGGGTGGGCAAAACAACATAATAAGAGACTCGACAAAACAGCATAATAAGAGACAATAGAGGAGACTCTTCTTTGGCTTTTCATTTTCTTTGGCTCTTCATTTGCCTTAATTAAATTAATTTAGTTTTATTTTAATTAAATCTGAAACAAACCCAATAAGGAAGAGTGAATGAGCAAAATAAGAGACTCTTCTTGAAATGCCTCTTTGGCTCTTTGCCTTAATTAAATTAATTTAGTTTTATTTTAATTGAATTTGAAATAAAACCCAAGAAGAGTGAACGTGCAAAACAAGAGACTCTTCCTGAAATGTAATAGAGGAGACTCTTCTTTGGCTCTTCATTTGCCTTAATTAAATTAATTTAGTTTTATGTTAATTGAACTTGAAATGAAACCCATCAGAGTGAGCAAACCAACATAATAAGAGATGTATTAGAGGAAACTCTTCTTTAGCTCTTCATTTCCCTTAATTAAATTAACTTAGTTTTATTTTAATTAAATTTTAAATGAAACCCAGTGAGCAAAACAACGTAGAGCAAAACAACATAATAAGAGACTCTTTATGAAATACAGCAGAGGAGACTTTTCTTTGGCTCTTCATTAATGAAACCCAATCAGAATGAACAAAACAACATAATAAGAGATGCATCACAGGAAACTCTTCTTTGGCTCTTCATTTCCCTTAATTAAATTAATTTAGTTTTATTTTAATTGAATTTTAAATGAAACCCAGTGAGCAAAACAACATAGAGCAAAACAACATAATAAGAGACTCTTTATGAAATGCAATAGAGGAGACTCTTTGGCTCTTCATTTCCCTTAATTAAATTAATTTAGTTTTATTTTAATTGAATTTGAAATGACACCCAATGAGGAAGAGTGAACGTGCAAAATAAAGAGAAATGCAGCAGAGGACCCAATGGGGAAGAGTGAACGTGCAAAATAAAGAGAAATGCAGCAGAGGAGACTCATCTTTGGCTCTTCATTTCCCATAATTAAATTAATTTAGTTTTATTTTAATTGAATTTGAAATGAAACCCAATGAGGAAGAGTGAACATGCAAAACACAAAGAGACTCTTTGTGAAATGCAGGAGGAGAAGAGACTCTTCATTTAAAATAGGGTTGGAAATTGGAATGCGTTGGAAATTGGAATGAGGAGTAAACATACAACACACAGAGGCAGCAAAAGAAGAGACTCTTCATTTCTTTTTTACTTTTAAGTACAATAATTTTAATTGGGTGGTGGTAGGTGACAACACATATAACAAAGTCATAATTTAATTGCATTAAGTTTTAAAAAGATTAGGTACAGAAGAAGGTGAATAGTTTAATAGTGAAAAAAATCGCAATTACACGTTTTTGCAATTTTGTTCGACGATCCGTACGATCTTAATATAGAACAATCCTACATGAAATTTGAATCGCATAGAGCATGATTTTACGAGTAAACTCTCGATTTTAACTATCATGATTGTAGGCCTTGTCCGGCCTTCAGGCTGGGAACCAGCTGCTCTGGTCCTCACCATATCTGTCACAGTGCACAAAGTTAATGTTAGTTTAAAAAAAAAAAGAATTGAAAAAATGTGAACCGGATGAACATGTCACCCGATTGTCATTTGCAAAAAAAATGACAACCGCATGGGGGTGCCATCCGGTTGTCATTTCCAAAACAAAATGAGAACCGGATGAAACTCATCCGGTTGTCATACTACCAGATCAAAAAAACTTTCCATTTGCCATCGACAGCCCCCCAAACACCAAATCAACTACTTTAATCAACAATACCGTTTACTAATTACTAATAAACATAAAAAATTGCTTATGTATGACTTGTTTGAAGGTTTAATTGAAGATTTGGAAGAAAGGAACGAAACGGACGAGCTGTGAATCGAATGGGCTTCTTCTTTCTCGCACCAGTTATGCAATTGTAGATCCGTGCGTGCTAGAGACTCAAAAGGATGTTATGGAGTGAACCAGATGAAGACACGAGTGACACCGAAAGCTTCTTACGGTGAGAATAATGAATCGGATTAGAGTTACAGTAAAAGTGAAAACTAGATATAGGGGTGAAGTGGGTGAAGGGTATTTTTGTCTTTACACTTTTTAGTTAAGAGTATAGTTATCTTTTAACAGTAAATATGGAGATACAAGAAGAGAGCATGGGGTGAAGGAAGAATTCGTCAAATTGCTCCCTAAAACTACTGCAGCACATTCTTATACTCACCTACACGTTACAATCAAACAATTTAACTTAATAATTTTCCTTCAAACATCAAAACCATCAACAATAAAGACTTATCTCCACTACTGACGCCTCTGCAGCACCTCTTACCAAAGAATCCTTAATCTTTGTTATCTTCACTGCCAAGGGCATGCCAGTCCTTTCACATTTTTATGGGATGCAAGAAACAAATTTGTGGGTGCAGGAAGCAATTTCCTTTCTAAGTTTTCATCTAAGCTTTGGACTTCGAAAAGATGTCCCAACTTTATATTTAAACTTCATAAGATAAATTCTAACACAGTCTTATGTTATCATTGATGAAAACAATGTAACACTTACCAATATTCAAAGACGGTGCTCATAGATCCTGGAACATCTATATTAACTACAATATTTGTGTAATCTTCTAAGTTGTATTTTGTGGGAAAGACATCCTTGTTTGCTTTCTACATTGCATGTAAGCATTCAAGGAGTTCTTTTAATTGAGAAAAACTTTTATCGAAGATTTTTTTCTTCTTCAATGAAGATTGAACATCGCAGTATAAATGACCTAATCTCTTGTGAGTGAAAGAGTGCAACATGATGGAGCCTGAAATAAAACATTAGCTTCCCATTTGAACTATGAAAATTTCTCTAACTTCTAAATCTTTTCTTTCTTCAAATAACAATAAGGAAAACTTAAAAGATTTAGATTTTTTTTGGGAACATAAAAAATGTTGTAAATTAGTTTCGATGGCAAAGGTTCTTCATCAAGATCAAAATTTTAAAAGATATTTCAATTCAAACAATTTAATTATTGATCAACTGATTACACCATAACTCATCCCTACAACATTTCGAGCGAATTGGTGTTTGTTCCGGGTCTACTGACACACATAGATGTAATAGTAATGTTACGTTGACACCGTTGGTGGATTACCCCCACTTGACACCGGGGTAATTGTGCCAAAGTAGCTTATGTGGTAGGGACAATTTTGGAAGTAAAAAGTGAATGAAGCCCTAAACCTTTTGCTCTGTCAGTCTCAGAATCCCAAAAGCCTCTCAGTCTTCCGCCTCCTCTCAATCTCCCGCTCTCTCAGTCTCCCACTCTCCCACTCTCTTAGTCTCATTCACTCTCAGCTTCCTCTGCACTCTCGCTGTCATGTTCAGTGGAGGTTTAGGTCGCAACAGAAATCAAAACGTTTAGGTCGTTCAGGTCGCTCTCTGCGCTCAGGTCACTCTCTGCGTTCTTCATCTGAGCAAAAGGTTCATTTTTTATTTCGTTTTCATTTGAAAAGCGTGTAAAGGTTGCTCTATTAAGTGATTGCTCATGCAAAAGGATGTTTTTTTTTTGTTTGTTGAATGATTTGCGTGTAAAGTTTTGATTTTTATGCGATTTTTGATGGAAAATGAAGTCTTTTTGGTCGTTTCACTGTTCTGTTCTGGATCTAGGGTTTGATTTCTGTTGGTTTTGAAGTAAAGTTTGTTCTTTCATGTCATTTACATGATCGTTCTTGGTTCTTGGTGGAGAAAAGAATGTTTTTTGTAAGTTTTTTAGGTTTGTATTGGTTGAATCTGTTTGTTTTGGCAACTGATGAAAATGTTTGAGTTGAGTCGCTATAACATGAATTAAGGTATCCCCTCGTCAATACATGGGTAATCACAGACGTTCCGTAAAACTAAGTGGTTGAGTTTACAGAACATCATTTGTTACCCATGTATTGACGAGGGGACACCTTAGTTCATGTTATGACGACTAAGGACCCATTCATTAATGAGGTGACAGTTTAGTTATAGTTTTGGCAACAAACGTCACATATGTTAATTTGTTCATGTGTTCATGCGTTGTGTCATCATAACTGTAATGAATTGTTTCCATAGCACGTTTGATGTTAGTTGGTCTTATTGAATTGTTTAGGTTTTTACAGGATTACAAATGGTATCATCCGGTGTTGTTATTCGCGAACGATCCGAAATGGAGAATAAGGTTTGATTTGTATTATGCATAATTGTTTTTTATAGTGAAATATATTGTCATGTAATGTCTATATTCTCTGCTTTAATTATATGTAGGAGTGCACGCGTGTCCACCATTGTTGCAGGACTAAATATCTGCTGAAGGTGAACAACATTTTAACTGATGAGCATAAGGCTTGCATAAAGGGCACCCCTTTTGGTTGGCTCCTCACAGTTGATAGAGAACTGCAAATGAGGATGATGCCTGTAAAGAAGCTATGTTTTAGATTTATTGAGAAAGACTGTGGTTTTAAAATTGGGTCTGAAGTTGTTTCTTTTACATTACTTGATGTTTGTGTAGGGTTAGGTTTGAGAATTTGTGGACAGAAAGTGGATATAGAAAAGGAAACAAGTGATGGCAATCTGAGGAGTTTATTTGGTTCAAATCGTGTTAATATTACAATGCTTTATGATGAATTACTTAAACATGTCAATGATTCGGTAGTTGTAGATTTTTGTAAATTGTATATATTGTTAGGTTTGTGTGAATTTTTTTTACCAAATACAAAGGATATTGTACATAGTGGACTGTTTAGTGTTGTGGATAACAACTTAGGTGATTTATGTAAATACAATTGGGGTGCCGTTGTCTACCAATACCTGGTACGAAGTTTATGTGAAGGTGTTGCATCAGCTCAGAAAGTGTCAGCTCCTTCAGATGTGTATATTGTTGGGTGTACATACTTATTGCAGGTAAATTCTATATTAAGTTCAAAAGTGCTATTTTATATTGTTCGTAATAGCTTTTAAGTTGTGTTTCTTGATCTTTTGTTATGATTTGTGTCATAGATTTGGGCGTGTGAACATTCGTTATTCCGAAAAAAAAGGGAAAATGAGGGGTAAATTTCCCCGCATCCTTTATTGGAAGGATGTGAAGATTGCGGATAGCATAGTTCGTTCAGCATTCAATACTAATTTGGTAAGTGTTTTAAATGTAATATTGAGGTGTAATGATGTTCACATTATTTTTTTATGTGTGCTAATTTTTACTGAGTAAGTCGTTGCTGAACTGGTAGTGTCAAATGAAGAGCTTGAATACGACATTGTGAAAGAAGTTGTAGAAGGTGGTGATGGTAAACCAAATGAAAATAAAAAAGACCACCATCATGGACAGAAAGATCGTGCTGACCTTTTAAAACCACGTCATATTATCCAAGTGTAAGAGGATAATATTAGGGAGCTTTAGAGGGAGATTATTGAGCTTAGGAATTGGTGGATGATAAACGAATATTAGAAACTTCAAATGACATGGCCCCTCCTTCAACAGCAACCCCAGTAGCAACAACCCCAAAAGCAGCAATCCCAGAAGCAGAAACCCCAGAAGCAGAAACCCCAGTAGCAGCAACCCCAACAGGAAACCCAGCACCAACCACAACAACAACTCAGAAGACAGAGGCATAAGCACCCAGAAGAACTCGAATCAAGAGTGTAGTAAAGAGGAAGCTTGTTAAGTCCTCTAAATTAGAACCTCCTTTTACGACATATCCTAAGAAAAGGAGAAGGTCTGCAAGGGTTGGTGCAAGGGTTGTAAAAAGTCGCAACAATTAATTGTTGTTAATGTATACTGAACAGATATTTTGTGGAACAAATTAAATTGTTATTGCATTATATTGCTTTAAATTGTTAGTTACATATTTGTTGAATTTTGTGGAACATGCGACTTCTTTGGCCAAGTCTTAAACTAAAGTATACCCCATTATATAATGGCTGAAAGTTTTGATGCCCAGAGGTGAGGGAATTGAATATAATTTAGTAAGGTGATGCCAATATGGTCTTATTGAATATGATTTTGCTTAGTTGCCAAAACGTTAACTGAGATGTACTTTCGTTAAAACATGGGTAACCCCATATTTTTAGTAAGTGAATGCCACAATAAGTTAAAATGCGATAATGGTCGTACTGCACATAATCGCCACGTGAGTTGAGGTATACCCTCGTTAAAACATGGGTAACACCTGCTTTTAGTAAGTTTCGAGCTGTTATTTATGCAGAGGTATGTGTAAATTTAGCATATTTTGATACATAAAACAGTCATCGAAGCAAGTTACAGGGTTGTAAGTGAAGGACACAAGAACTTGAAATGCCAAAATGGTCGTACTGCACTTAGTTGCCACAACGTAAACTGAGGTATCCCCTCGTGAAAACATGGGTAACCCGTGATTTTAGTACATTGACAGCTGTTATTTGTACACAAATGTGTCAATTTAGCATAAATTTGGTACATAAAAGGGCCATAAAAATTCAATTCACAGGGTTGTAAGTGAAGGACACAAGAACTTGAAATGCTAAAATGATCGTACTGCACTTAATCGCCACAGCGTAAACTGAGATATCCCCTCGTGAAAACATTGGTAACCCGTGATTTCAGTACATTGACAGCTGTTATTTGTACACAAATGTGTCAATTTAGCATAAATTTGGTACATAAAAGGGTCATGGAAGTAATTCACAGGGTGGTAAGTGAAGGACACTAAAACTTAAAACGCCAAAATGGTTGCACTGCATTTAGTCGCCACAACATCTACTGAGGTGTCCCTTTGTTAAAGATTTGGTAACCAGTCATTGATGATGACTCCTGTGAGTTTCCTATCGAAGTGAGGAGTGACACAAATCCACTAGATTGAGCAGTGTGCACCTGTAAAGACCATATCAGCATAATATAACACGAAATATAACAGCAGATTCATGCAAATGTATAAATCTGTATGTAACACGAACCGTTTCTGTTTCGTAGTTCATTGTGGATACAGTTGTTGTGTTTGGTTGAGATAAATTAGTCCTTGAACTTGTGTGCTTGGCAATGACGGCCTTCTTTCAGCTTCAAGGCATCTCACACGCTGACCTTAATCTTTTATATGGAGGTCGTCCCTTTCTTGAAACTGGTTCAGGGCTATGAATATTTGTGTTGACCCCGTCATTGATGGAATTATTTCTCTGTAGAGTCATATTTCCCAAATTGGTCCTTGCTGGGTAATGAGTTTCAATGTTGTATGCAGATGGGCAAATAAAAATTCACTTGTTTCCTGATTTTCGCAAGCTACCTGAGCTATTTCTCCAAATGTTTGGCATAAGGTATCATAGAGCTGAATATGTGGTGGTTTGTCTTTGGAGTTAAAAGATGTGACTATGTAATTATGCTTTCTCCTGACATTCTTGCTCCACCTTTGCAATATATACCTTGTTGAAATGCTCTTTTGTCTTTCTTGGGCAAGAACAACCAATGCATGTCTACATATTATTCTCCTGAACTCAAACAAGAAACACTGACATTGCACATCCTTGGTTTTTCTGTCGTAGAAAACAGTGAATAATCTCTCATGACAATGTTCATTATGGATTGACTCTTCCATTACTATGTAGGTACAATTTCTCCATCACTATGATAATGGTGAATTAGGCAATTCATTTTTTTTATCTAAATTCAGTCTACACCTCAGTGAACTTAGCATGTGTATATTCTTTTTGAAATTGCCTTTCCATCAATGACTGTGAGCCACAATGAATTACCGTGTTCAATGAGGCAAAGTCATCCTCCTTCTCCTTTTCCCACTTGTGTTGCAAGGCATTATCGTATTGTTGAACAAATTGTTGTAGTGTTGTCATGGAATTGATGTAACCGTCAAAGAATGTGTTTACGCTCTCACTCCTTTGTGTAGTTGACAGTCCTGCCCAAAAATGACGTTTTAAATATATAGGAACCCATCGATGTCGTTCCTCATATAGAGAAGTCAACCACTGATTATCAACCAAGCTAAAATGTGCTATGAAGTTACCCCAATTAGTTTCAAATTTATCCATATTTTCGGTCTCATAGACCACCTCCTTCATGATTTTCTTTATATCCTTGTATTGGTTATACCCTTATAACTTTTCTGGAATTTTCTTCATAATGTGCCACAAATACCACCTATGTCATGTCTGAGGGAAGACAGTGGCAATGGCATTCTTCATAGCCTGACATTGATTAGTGACAATCCCTTCTGGATCTTTGTAATACATACAACGTCTCCAACGGTCAAATAGCCAAACAAATGTGTTGGTGTCTTCTAAGAATAGTAGCCCACACCCTAAAAGAATGGATTGGCCGTGATGATTAACCCCAACAAAAGGTGCAAAAGGCATGTCGTACTTGTTAGTTAGGTATGTCGTATCAAATGATACAACATCTCCAAAGTATTGAGAGGCAGCCCGACTTCTTGCATCTGCCCAAAAAACATTCCTTATGCGGTTGTCTTCATTGACATCAATATCAAAGAAAAAAATCTCTATTCAATTCTTTCATGCGGGAAAAATGCTTCAGCAATGCTTGGCCTTCTCCTTCTTTCCCTAGTGCACGTCTTTGCTGAGAAAGGTAGTTTCGCACATCACGTTCAACAAATGGAAGGTTATCATATCCTCCAGCAGCATGAACTAATGATTGATAAGTTTTATTTGTCCTCACACCAGCCTCGTCATTCAAATCAATAGTCCTCTTAACCCCAAGGTTAATAATTCTGTTTCCTCTAAACAATCGTGACTTAGTTGGACTTTAGTCGTGGGAGTGCTTCTCGTTCACAATTGTGATGTACCATTTGTCTTCCTTTTTTGTAAGTGTAATGCGAGCTGGGCACTCATTTGCTTGCGTTGGAATTGACTTGCTTTCACCACGGTTCTTTGGTACATATGAACCTGCTCTCGAGCAGACCAAAATGAAGTACCTTAATTGCTTGTCGATTCCTTTTTTTGACGACCTTCTTCTAATACCAAAGCCTTTTGTGATTGCATATTATCTGTAGAGCTTTGTTGCTTCTTCTGCACTTGAAAAACACATGCCAATTGTGGGAACACGAGTGTCCATGTTATGAGAACCTTCCTCATTAACTACATTTGACGTTTGACATTCTTCCCTAGAGGGAATGTCATCCAATGATAATATTGGATCGGTGTTAATGATATGGAGAGAGGAATTCAACTGCAATTACAATGTCAATGACAACAACTTATCAGCCACAGTTAAATCAAATGTACAGTAACTATAACCATTTTTAAGCGTGAAAGTACTAAATAAACAATATTGCTACTTAGTAACCAATACTAAAACGACGGAGTCCACTCCATAAAACATGGGTAACCACTGGGTTACTGGAAGCCCAAAAATCAGTTTTAAGGAACAGAGGTCAATTAAATAAATGAATTCCATGTGCTCAATGAAGTGAAAAACTTCATTATAAAGAAATGATCCTTATGATGACGTATGAATTAAGTGGCCAAAATATAAACTAAAGTGTCCCCTCGTTAAGGCATGGGTATCTGTTGCATTAATACAAGCTAACAGAACAGTGTTAAATGTAGTGATGAGTAACTATGCCCTCGTTAAAGCATGCCTAACCAATGATGGTAATGTTGCCTATGAACCAGTATTAAGTAAGACAATGGTATGAAATGAACATATTTTTATGATTAAACACATTATAAGCTTACAAATCTGGCTACCATGGATACTTGAACGAATATTAAGTGGAAAAAAGCAAAACAATCATGCAACATTTAATCATGTTGGTGCAACAATAAAATGAAAATAACGAAGCATTAATAACAAAACGAAAACATTAATGGCGATTTTCACCTACCTGATCTGCCATTGAATGCTTTAGTTGGAAACGTTTGGGATAGTTCAACTTCGCGCCTTTTATTGTTTGTCAAAAAACTCATAAGGAAGAAGAAAGAGCTTAAGTATTGCCTCGTTACCAGTACTATCAACCAGCATTAAATGTGACTGTCAAGTAGGTAGTAGAGTTTTAAGTGCTAAGACACATTTGTCCATTCACAATGTGACAGCCAAAGATACTTACAGGGGTACTTTTGTCAATTAAGATACTTTCATTAAATGAAAAGTTCCTTTCGTGTGTTTCACGCCATAGGTAGCAGAAAAAATGGACTATAGGAACCCAAAAGAGGGCACTTGGCAATGGGTATTTGAACGTTGGGAAATCAAACTTCTCTGACCAAACCAAAAGGGTAAGTTCGTGAAGGCCATGGAACCTTGGGAAGGACTTGACATCGACGACACTGACCTAGCCATTTTTGTTCGTCGATGTAACTCCATGACCAATGTAATCCCAGGACCAGCGGGTAATGTACAAGCCGTTCTACTAAACCGAACCTCTTCACAACCAAAGAACACACAAGAGTTTGTGAAATGCATCGTTGAGGCATCTGACCACCGAGATTTCAGTACCAATCCATGGGAATGGGCACAAAAATTTATTAACTTTCATGGTAAGATTTTTTCAAATAAATTACATATTATACTTTAAGCTCCATTATGATGTTTGAATTACTTTGTAAAGGGTTGTTGAGTGTACACAACATTGACAATGTCTCAACACTGGAAACCATGAAAACGTTGGCAACCAAGGAAAGTCCTTCTTGCCTGGTGTTGGTCCCCTGCGTTGTGAAATCTTGTGAGCCAAATGGACTTGGCGACATGTCAATCACAGTAAAGGTGACAACCTTTCGATACACAAACTTCTTTCATATGGCCTGTGAAATACAGAACAATGTAATCATAATGTTTTACATTATATAGGACCCCACAGGAACTGCTAAGGCCAGTGTTCATCGAAAAGTCTTACAGGACCATGAATTTAGAAGTGATATCCAAGTCGGATCTGTGTTAGTTTTAAAGAATGTGAGCGATTATTTTGCAAAACTCCACTGGTAACCCCCTTAGTAAGGAGGGGATACCTTAGTTGACGTTTTGGTGATTCAATTGACATACGTTTGTGTTTATGTGGTTAGTCGCCAGAATTTCAACAAAGGTGTCCACTCATTACTGAAGGGGTAAACTCTGATGTTTTCTAATGTCATTTGCCTTTCCTATTTATTCGTACCTCATTTAGAGTTTTGACTCATGTTTTTCTAGGTTGTCGTGTACACTCCTAACGAACGCATTTTCTATCTCAACATAACACTAAATAACATCGTGAAGGTGTTCAAGTTTGATATAAGTCCACCAACTGAGGAATTACTTCATGCTTCACAAACAGTCATTCGCCTGAATCCAGACATTGGTATACAAAAAACTGGTCTTCATTTGTGGAATAAATTTGTTGTGAAAATTTAATTCACAATTATTATCTTTGTGTAGATCCTAAATACTATCATTGGTTTACTGATACCCACCCTCACAGTGGCAACTGATGGATGATTAACTCGTGGATTGGAGAATTGCAGAAATTAGGATGGCCTTAACTTTTCACTATCAACAATTTTACTTGATAATTACGTGTAATGTAATTGAGTTGTGTGATGTTGGTGAATTATGTTCTGAATTATATTGATCACATGATGTTCATTTTCGTGACCTCGGTGCCTTAATAGTGTTTTTTAGGCTACCATCAACCCAACGGTGACCCACGGCTTTACGAGGGGACACCTTAGTTATCGTTTTGGCGATTGATACGAAACCTTTTCATAAAGACTCTTTTTTACAAATGAAGTTGTAATAAGGATTAATAATGACGAAATATTTACAGTCATATTAACAACAATAATTGTATCAGAATACCACCAGTGGTCGTTATGGATTCTGGGGATAAAAATCTACACAAAAAATAAGGTTTTAGTAATCAATAAACCCTTACGTAATTTTATATCAGAACACTTACTATTTCAGCATTCATTAGTTCATAGAACTCCAATAAGTCCTCTGGATAAAAGGCAGAGTATTGATTGAGCTTCTCCCCATTTGCTCCATTTTTTTTTTAACGCTTTCTTTTTCCATTTCCTGAATTACATTGATCTGCACCAAACAAAATTAAACAAAATGTAAATAAGGACCATTACTCCATATGAAGTTAAAATGTCTTTATAAGGACATATGTTTCTAATGAAGTACTTAACTTATTCATTTACACACAAATCCAGGATTGATCACGCTTTCATGCACTACATAATGTTATATTTCAGCACCTATGTGGCTTAATACTCTCATACCAATCCCTTGGTTATCTATGGCTTAACGAGGGGTACTTTCGTCACAGTTTTGGCGACTGGGCTGAAACGTCTTCATAAGGACCATATGTTTCTAATAAAGTACTGAACTTATTCAATTACACACAGATCCAAGATTGATCACAGTTTCATGGACTACATAATGTTCTATTTCAGCACCTATATGGCTTAATACTAGTTTTTTAGCTCAGTACCAATTCTTTGGTTACCTATGGCTTAACGACGGGCACTTTCGTTAAAGTTTTGACGACTGGACTGAAAATAATCATAACAAATTTACAGGGATATAAAAAAGAAGTTCTAATACTACTACATACCGCAAACATGGGATTGAAGCATACACGCATGATCATGCCCGTTCTTTTCTTTTCATCATGCATCAGCAGAAACATCTCAAAGAACATGACCATGTTATCCACTTTTTCTGCATGACCAAGGCTGCGTAGGTCAACCTTGCTAATTACATGTTGTTGGATCTCAACAACAACACTGAACAAATAACAAAAGATAATGTCAAAGGAATGTGTCATGTGCATATATAGACTGAAAAACACACACTAAAGAAATTTACAAAATAAAATATACTTATTGTCATTATCTTCACCATCGGTCATGGCAACATATAGCTTTTCTACATCAATGGCGTCGTCAGTATCTCTATCTCCACCCTTTGCCTCAAGGGTACTCCTTGGGGGAGTCTTTGCTGCAGGAGACGTTGGTAGGGGAGTCTTTGCTGTAGGAAACGTTGCTGGGGAGTCTTTGCTGGAGGAGTCTGCTCTGGGGGAGTCTGCTCTAGAGGAGTCTGCTCTGGGGGAGTCTGCTCTGGAGGAGTCTGTTGGGGAATCTTTGGACTCTTTGGGGGGGAGTCTGTTCTGGACTCTTAGGACTGGGACTGACATGAGGACTGTTTGGTGAGGGATTCGTCTGGGTACTCTTTGCAGTTGGAGGACTCCTGATTCGAGCCCTTGATCTACTCCTTGGTGGAATGCAGAAGGAGAATGATGGCTGCTGGATCGTTTTACTTGGGGCATTACACATTTGTTGTCGTAGCAGGCTAACTTGGTGTGAGAGTTCAACAATAAGCACTGTATTTGACTCAATCTTTTGTATAGTGGCTATAACTTCTGCCCCGTAATTACAATTGTCATCCTCGACGTCCACCTCAATGCCCACTTCATTACAAGGGTGAACACATTCAAGTGCTTCAACTCACAATGTCCATCCTCTCGTCTTCCTCTGTCAATGTCCAGTCCCATACAATCTACACAAAAGTATACAATTATTGTCAAAAAATCATCAAACATTATAAAAAGATAATGTAAACAATTGATAGAATGACCATTACCTTATTATTTAGAAATGACTTATGTATTTGTGAGGAATATCTCAGATTCTTTATGGATGACCAGTCCCGAATACGTGGGAATAGAGAACTGCATCCTATTCCCACATGTTGCACAGCCCACAACTTCTCAAAAAGAATAAATAAACCAATTAGCAAAACAAGTATTTAACTTCCAAATTCTGAATACATTATACATAATTTAAATTCAACCAAACAAATACCTACGACACAGCTATGCAGCCGGCCAAGTGTAGGCCGTCGGTGTTTTTTTGCTGACGGAACTGAGTGGAAGCTCTGTCCAAGCTCTTCACAAGTAAAGAATGAATAGCCTCACACTAGTTTCACAGATGTAAGGACTGTAAATTATCTAATAAACTAAAAGGAAACGTAGTAACTGTCCTAGAGGTGCGAGGAAAGTAAAAAAACTGAAAACATAAGCAAAATATACAATCTACAATAATTATCTACATTATCTTCCTCTTGTAATTTGAGAACAATCTTCTCAATTGTTATTTCCTCATTACCAAACAGATTGTTAACCAACCCAGCTGTACACGAATCAAAACAAACTTGTTGTCCCCTAACAGAAAACCCAAAACAACACACACATCAAAAACATTGAACGACACCAAATGCTCCCTGATGCGGAAGCTCTTGTTCTCAAGAGACCATCTGCTAACCAACTCAAGCAGCAACGCACTGCAAATCTTTAGTGGCTCTTCCATCAAGAGCATCCAGTGAAATGGGGTCCTTTCCAATTGTTGTTTCTACAGGGCACCCATTGTGTTGTTTACTCGTACAACAGTCTGGGTGCAACCCTATGCCTGAGTCTAATCCTAATCTGGAAGTTATGTATAAAACAATGGTGTTACCATCATCACATGTCAAACATATTCATAAAAAAACCACGATGCAAAGTAACTTATATTAGATTCAACATTTGTGTTCATAACAGTTTTCCCCTTTGCAGCCATTGTAGTAAATAACACTCAATAACCTAATCAAAACATCCAATTCATTAAAAACAGTTCTAACTCTGCATTAATCAGTGGTTACCCCTTTCTTTAATGAGGGGACACCTAGTACAAGTGTTGGCGACTAAACACAAATTTGTTCATCACTCGCCAAAACTTGTACTTAGGTGTCCACTCGTTAAAGTAGGAGTAACCAATCAATGACAATTTGTCAGCTTACAACCACTTATTAGCCATTCTTTATTCAGAGCACACCTTAGTCAACAAACCTCAGTCAGCACACAACACCATACACACAAGAAACATACACATTCAAACACCACGAAGAACCAATAAAAACACTTTTTTTCTACCAACAACATAACTGTAAAACGACCATTAAATGTTCAATTTTCAAACACCAAATTAGCCTGTGTGCATTAATAATGGTTCTAACGCTTCATTAATAAGCAGTTACCCCTCCTTTTACGAGGGGACACCATACTGCAAGCTTTGGCGACTCAACACACATCTGATCCTCAGTCACCATAACATGAACTAAGGTGTCATCTCGTCAATATATGGGTAACAAATGATGTTCTGTAAACTCAACCACTTTTTACAGAACGTCTGTGATTACCCATGTATTGACGATGTGATTACCCATGTATTGACGAGGGGACACCTTAATTCATGTTATGGCGACTCAACTCAAATGTCTTCATCAGTTGCCAAAACAAACAGATTCAACCAATACAAACCTAAAAAAACTTACAAAAAACATTCTTTTCTCAACCAAGAACCAAGAACGATCATGTAAATGACATAAAAGAACAAACTTTACTTCAGAACCAACAGAAATCAAACCCTAAACGCAAAAACCTTTTCAGATCCAGAACAGAACAGTAAAACGACCAAAAAGACTTCATTTTCCATCAAAAATCGAATAAAAACCAAAACTTTACACGCAAATCATTCAACAAACAAATAAAAAACATCCTTTTGCATGAGCAATCACTTAAAAGAGCGACCTTTACACGCTTTTCAAACGAAAACGAAATAAAAAACAAACCTTTTGCTTAGACGAAGAACGCAGAGAGCGATCTGAGCATAGAGAGCGACCTGAGCGTAGAGAGCGACCTGAACGACCTAAACCTTTTGATTTTTGTTGCGACCTAAACCTCCACTGAACAGCGAGAGTGTAGAGAACGAGAGTGGAGAGAGCGAAAGTGTAGAGAGCAAGAGTGCAGAGGAGGCTGAGAGTGAACGAGACTGAGAGAGTGGGAGACTGAGAGAGCGGGAGACTGAGACGAGGCGGAAGACTGAGAGAGCGAGAGACTGAGAGAGTGAGAGAGTGAGAGAACGGGAGACTGAGGCTTTTGGAATTATGAAACTTTCCACACTAACTTAAAATAATATTATTTTTTGACACATCAGCAATATCAACTGGGAGTATGCCACGTGTGAGTATCAACTTAACATTACTCTAATAAAAAATAGCTACTAAAGTTGTTCTAACAAGTCATTAGAAATCATTATTTAACTAGGCCTAATCCTCAGGGTTTAGAATGTAAAAAGGGTTTAGACCATGGTAGGGAAAGATCACAAAATCTCTACATCAGCCACACATAAATTTGACAGGTTGTTACCCAACATTGAAGAATTCACAGAACTTCAACGAATTGAGATCGGAAATCTAGTTTCAACAAAGTGATAAACTTTTCATGTAAACAGAATGCAAATGGCTACCACGCCAATAAACATCACATCAATCAACAATTGATTCCAACTTGTACTACTGCAAATGACAGCGAATAATTGATTAAAAATATGTAATACAAGTGCTTATCTAAAATTTCTTCATATATGACCGACTGAATTGAGGAATTAAAGAATAAAATGGTTGCATGAAACAATTTACCAGGACAAACTTGCCCCAGTTACTAAGAGTCTAAAACCGACATAAACTAAATAGCATAGTTGAGTGGGGTATCATTTTTCTAATTAAACTGTGACTATTTACAAATATAAACATATATAAGTGTTCAAGCAGCATTCATTGAGGTTGAAATGAGAACGTGAGCTAAAAATTGCATTCCTTCCTGGATTTTGCAAACCGCTGTGGTTTGATCAGCTCGAAGGTTCTCAGAGAAGGCACTGGCTTTTTCCTGAACTGATGATGCATGGGGAACAACTGCATGAGCCTCAGCAGTAACAGATTTAATGGCAGCTTGATAGGCCTCCGCTACATCAGATATGCCTGATAAATGCATACCAAATGTCAAAGGATAAACGTCAGTGACTGAGAATAATGGAAATTCAAGGCATACAAATACAGCGGACATACTTTAACATGATTATAATAAAGGGTGGAATCAGTAAAAAACCAACCAGTAATAAAACTGTTAGAAACTGCTTCCACATATCCTATCATTGTTTGGGCATTTACTCTTATGATATTAGCTTTTGCAGTAACGTCTTCCGGCCACTCAATGTTTGCCTTATCATCATCAGCTTCATCTTCAATCTTATTGGCATGAGAAATGATGGATTTTCCAAATACTAGAAGTTGAGACACAGCAAAACAGCACATTTCAGACAGTCTCTGCAAAGAAAAGCAGCCCCATTTTACTCACTTTTACGACAACCTCATGTGATAAGAATAATTTTTTTTCATTATATTTTATCGTACATGAACTCCCTCGGAATGAAGTGATTCCAATCTCGCAGTAGTTCTCTGAACTATATCATTAGCAGCTAGTCCAGTTAAGGCATTAGTGAAACTGCAACAAGTAAGAAACATCAAATATAGCATATACTATAATGAAATAAGGAGGGCTTCCTTGATCTATATATGCAGATGGTGAACAAGCATAACGATCAGACTGCTCAAAATAACCAGAATCATAAATTGGAAGGGGCCTAAGATATTACAGAGATGTAACATATATAATCACTTAAGCTTTTGGGATAGTTTGCTCATGAGAGCCTCTATGGCCAAGTGGTTCAGACTCTATCCTTGCTTACCACCCTTCATTCTAATAACACATAAAATTATAGGATACGTGTAGCTGTGCATTATTACACAAAGGGTTCTTGGACGTAAGGGAATGTCTTAGATGTAAGTAAAACCATCCATGGGTCTTAACCTGATATATAGTTAGCTCATCACGCTTGTAGTAAAGTGATAGACAAACACATTTCAAACTTTGTATGCTTTTAGTAATCCTATGACGTTAAGTATTTTATCCTGCATACGAACATCCAAATCAACTGCATCTAGTAGTTTCTCTAAATTCGTCTTATAGAACTTTAACCATTTTTCTTTTCGATCATAGATATGTAATATTTTAGTATATAGTAAATAGACCATTTTAAACTCAATTTTATGGCAAAAGTGGTAAGTGAATAGACCATCAATAATTATGAGGCAAGTTAAATTACCCTGCAGCCATTTCAGCAGCCTTGCCAACACTTGAATCGTGTAAATTCTTCATCTCATCACTGCTTCCTTCATTTCCGCTCTTTATTGTCTTTCCTTTGTTTGAATCAGTATTACTGCTATCAATTTCAGCACTCAAATTGAAAATTTGTTGGACCTCTTTAAGCTTCCCATCATGTACAGACTTTTGTTCAGCTGATAACTTAACTTTTCTTCGGTTAAATAGCAAGGCATAATGACTAGACAAAGCCTCCAGTTCCTGAGTAATGCATATGAAATTATTTTTAAACCACAATCTAAAAAGCACAATTTAACGCATCAAGTGTTGAAATTATAGGGATTAAGGAGAAGGAGGAAAAAGAGAACAAATTATTGATGGTATGCACTGATATGGTTATAAAACACAATGCACCAACCCTCTTCATACTAATATTAGATCTCTAATTCTAAACAAAATAAGGAAACAAACCACGAAATATAGAAACCACTTCTAAGGGCTTTTTTACAATCAAGAACCCCCATATCCAGAAACCACTTTGAGTCCCAACTAATTCAAGTTGAGCTGGATGAACTAAATTAAGGAAACAAAGATCTCTACACGAACCTATTTTACTCATTCATGACTTAAAACTCCAAAATACTCTTTAAGACTCAGAAATGATATCATGAGAAAATTTCCAAATCTTTTAACTATAAGAATACCTCCAATTGCTCTGGACCTCCATAAATGTAAAAGCATCGATCAAAAGTCACTTCCTCTGATAATTGATCCTCATCATTTTGTTCTTCACCTTGTTTGTTATCGTTCTCAACCTCAATTCCAGTTTCATTAATTAATAGATCCATTGTCTCCTTACCAACATATTCAAGCACTTGCATTCCCTTTGCAGTAAAAGCTCTTCCTGTCTGTATCACAATGAATAGAAATATGCATGTATATCTGTAATTATAGATAAGAGATATCAAATGAAAAATGACAAAATTCTCCAAACCTCTAATAGAGAAGATGCATTAGAACCAGCAACCCCAGGTCCATCATGCTGAGAAGACCCTGAAAGAGCAGAATTTTCAAGCCTACAGAGCACAAGGACATCATTCAGGTTCATAGCCTTTAACAGAAAGTCTGTTGTAAGAAAAGAAGCAACCTCGTCTTTTATGCCATTAGTGAAGTATTCTAAAATTAAACCATGCTAAGCGACTTACAGGATTATAATAAAAAATGAAATATTTTTTCTCAGTCAACAGTGTCAGAATCATAAAAATTAAATATGAACAAGACAGGAAGAAAAAAAAAAGAAGAAAAATTAAAAATATAGCATAGTTGAATCGAGCGAAGGCAGTGGAGTGGTTTTATGCAATTATAACACAGATATATCTCTAACAGAAATTTAAGGACCACTGAAAGCCTTATCTAAACAATACATTGATTGAACTCCGTAAAATAAGAATACTATGAATGAAAGTAGAGAGAGCCTGAGCTCTTGCAAGGAACCACCAAAACCTAATCTCCCAAAGCAGAGTCTGAATGCGCATATTGTAGAATATCCATTTCAAAATTAGCTTATTGTGAAAAGCATGATACCTCATTCCTATCAAAATGACAAAAAGAAAAATAAAATATATAGTATGCACAAACAGGAAGTTGCATTTAAAACATAACTAAGAAAATGGGTACAGCATAAAATGAAGGTTTGTAAGGCCTCTTAGTATAATAACAGACAAACAAAATATCTAAATTCCAAAAACATCAAGGAAGATACATACAACCCAAAGAAAACAAAAAAATTAATTTATATGCATTATCAGTATAAAAAATTTACAACTGTCAATCAACCAGAAATAAATGTTTGTGTGTGACTTTTAATATAACCACAGTAGAAGTCTATAAACTTATCATGCATGACAATTTGTGATCAGATAACATTGTAAAAACCTTACACTTTTAGAGCCTAGACTATTTACTCAAAAAAAGTAATTATAGCAGTAGAACCTGCAACCTAGAACAAATATATGAATTTATCAACAAAGAACATGGTAGTAACATTACAACTTACAATTTCATATTAACTTGTAACATAATACAATATTCTGATCTTTGCCACAGTTTGTGATTGCAGTGTCAGCTGTAACATGGTTTTTTGCTGAATCAATGGGATCACCAACTACAATCATAAAATCAGTAGAATTGTGTGATCCCACAATATTTCATGTAAACCCATTTTTTCACTAAAACCAAAAAACCCGTTGGTAACCACAGATTTTGAATCAGCTCCTTCTTTCAACGTGATATGATGATCCCGCCTCCTAGGAGTCTATACTTCTTAATTTCCAGTTTTGCATGGAGTACTCCAACCATTATTCTAGTTTTATCCAAGTTGATTTAGTTCATAAATGCTATATATTCAAATTTTCTTTTCATTATGTTGGGTCTTATCAAATTGGTAACAGGGCTACCCTGGGAGCATATGGTATCAACACTAATGGAAGGTAGAATCGAATCTGTGGAACAAATGATGGAGGATATGGGAAGACAAATGAGAGAAGAGAATCATCAGAATATGGAGTCCACGTTGCAGCAGATGAAAACCTTGCTGTCTTAAAAGAAAAACATGGAGTGGAGGACCAAAGAAGTAATGGTATCCAAAAACTCAAAATAGTTGTTTGATTAGCACTGTGGGATCAGTAACATAGTGATTCATAGGGAACAGAAGAGTGGATCTCGATGCAGTATGTCTTTTAAGAAACAAACACATGAGGAGGAGTGTGAGGAACAAAAGGAGGCGATGTTTATGCTTCAGAAGTGATGAGCAGTTTGTGCCTAGCCATGTTTGTAAAAACGAGCACTTTGCGTGTGTTGATTTTGGGGGAAGGAGAAGCTAAGAAGAGGGAAAACTATTCAATGAAGAAAAATAACCAGCAAAGGAACTATCCAAGCAGTTGAACACGAACAGTGTGGCAGGGTTGACTTTCAAGAAAATCTCTGAAGCTTTGAAGAACTATTTTGGGTAAGAAGGTGATCATATTTGGTAGATTCTGGAGCTTCCCACAGTTTGGTAAGCAGTTGGAATTCAGCTTGTTAGAATAAAAGAATATGCAGAGGATGTAGGGGGTGGCCATAGAATTGTGATTCAGAGGGTGTGCGGAGGAGTAGAATTAAAATTACCAACGATGAATGTTGACAGGTGTAGCATTATGAGTGTTCCTGAATTGGAGGCCAACAACGTTACCTCCAGAAAAGTACGGGAGAAAAAACAGATAATTGGATGGACATATTCTCCACTTTCATTAAAATGTCAAACTCATGTCTAGGAGCAAAATTTTCCAAAACACAATCATGAGGCAATAACAGAATCATAACAAACCCATTCAGAGGGTGACACAGAGGCATGCTCTACATTCATTAAAAGGTAAATAACAAATGCTGCAGACAATAGAAAAAAAAAACTTGATGTATGAAATCATTCCCTCCATGTGGTCTTCTAATTGCATGCCCAGGCCTGCTATTCTAAGGGACTTGAGGCCCAACATCATCAGGTGTACTTCCGGATGGGCCAGTAGTATCAAATATAAAAAAAAAAAAAAAAAAAAAAAAAAAAAAAAATCTATTTGTTTGAATTTTCGGTGGAGCAAATGTAATCCTGGGATATGAATGGATAAAAGGGTTAGGAAAGAGTGAGGCAAATTTCAAGGAACAAGTGATGTGGGTGACGAGGAATGGTGAGAAGGTTGAAGTTCAGGGGACCCATCATAGTACATTCTTTGAAAACCATGAAGATGGAGTTGAGGAGGGTTAATGAAGCCTATTATGTGGATTTGGGGATGATGACCATGTGTTCCCATGATGTGCAAGGGGAGGCAGAAGGCATAAACGGAGTGTTGGGGGAATATGCTGAATTATTCAAAGAAGCAAATGAGCTACCTTCTCCAAGGAAATATGATCATGCCATAGTGATCACGGAAGGATCGCAAATTCCAAAAGTCAAACTGTAGAGATATCCCCATCATCAAAAGGAGGTTGGTGGAGCTTTCTTCTCTCTCCTCTATGTCTCTCTCAAATTCTCAAAATCTCTCTCTTCTCTCTAACTTTTCTCCCTCCATACATCATCTGTTTTAGAATCTGATCACATCCTGCAGTACCTGAGGAGTTAAGGATCATTTATATCCGATCAGAATTTCAAACAGAGTAAGTCCATATTTGCTCTAAAGATCCCTTAATCTCTGTTTTTCCTTAGGTTTTTGTCATCAATCTTAGTAGGGACAGTTGAGAAAAGTATTTCTCTCAACTTAATTAAGATTATACTGAAATTTGGTTTTGTTCTGATGACTTGTTCTA
>Ga0209700_104229_pt1 | contig 26249 bp, 14 predicted proteins | sample SiratroredBW_FD_187528 | JGI IMG/M metagenome (GOLD analysis project Ga0209700, IMG submission 187528) | Root nodule microbial communities of legume samples collected from California, USA - Siratro red BW (SPAdes) (version 2) | ecosystem: Host-associated > Plants > Roots > Nodule | place: USA... | reverse complement strand
TATATATTTTTTTTTTATATATATATATATATATATATATATATATATATATATATATATATATATATATATATATATATATATATATAAAAATAAAATATCGGGGTTACCATCTTACTATTTACAATCTTCTAAATTTCTATCCATTATTATCTTGAGTAAAACCTTTAATTCTATGTGTATAGAGTTTTTTTTTTTTTTTTTTTCTTGAGATGAGTTCCGATTAAAACATTTTTATAAAAATAATTATTTTAAATATTTTTAATAATATTAAATGATTTTGAGTAACATATTTAAATTTGAGAAAAATAAGACCAGTGACAACAGAAGGAAAGTGACCATTGCATATATGCACGGATTTGGGGTTTGGTGAAAAGTTATGGCACTGTGCTTCCACTTTTTATTGCTCACAGGCAAAAATCATTTGGGAAGCATGATTTAGCAGAACTATAAATTCATACGTATCAAAATGTTGATAAGTTCATATATAATATTATTATTTTGTTAATATATTTAAACTGATATAGAAATGTTTCCAACTTTTTATTATTATTAATTATTATCTATCTAATGTATGTGCTATTGCATCTGGAGATTTGGCGCTACCATCTCTGTTTGTGTTTCTTCCCTGTAACAGTCTAATTTGGATGATTTTGTTGAACCTTGGATTTTGTCATGGAAATAGCTTTGTCGATTCCTCTCCAACGTTGTCATGCTCATAATCATGATGGGACAAGTTTTGGTTCGATATCGCCAACGTTGTCTGAAAAGCCCAAGATGTTCATTCTCGGTATGGGATTCGTGGGGCAATCACTTGCTCGAAAACTCCAAAACCAAGGATGGTTAGTTACATTACATTCTTTTCCCTTCAGTATTTCCTTTTCTCGCTTCAAATTTGTCTCATTGAATCAATGATTATTGGTAGGGTCGTGTCTGGGACTTGCACAACCCACGTGAAGAAGCAGCAGCTTCAGGACATGGGGTTTCATGTTCACCTTTTCGATGCAAACCACCCCAAGTGAGTCAACCGGTAATTTTTGCGTTCAATTTTTCATTTTATCTTGAAACAATCACTAATAGTTATGTGGGTGTTATTTGGATTTGGTGTCCAAATTGAGAACTATAAAGGCCACATTTGTGCTTTAGGAATTTCATATTGAGTAGAATAAACTATCGGTGCTTAAGTCATGAGGCTCTTCCACATGATGAAATAGTTTTTACAAAGATGGCCTGGCCTATATGCTTAAGTCCTAACAATTGTGTATCAGTGGAATATGACTTTCTGTATTAAATGCTATGAAAACTTAAAATATTTAGTTGCCAAGCGGATTTCATGGTAAATAATATCTTTGGGGAGTCAAATATGGATGTGTGATATATGATGTCAAGCTCACTTAATGGATAAGACTTTTGCTGTTGTGTTTGTTTTGCAGTCTGGATATTCTAAGGCTACTGAAAAGTTACACTCACATTCTCGTGTCTGTGCCCCCTCTTGTTGGCATTGGTGATCCGGTATGATTTTACTGCCACTAACAACTGTGATATGTGTGTCACCATTCTGTGTATGTTTGGTACTCTGAGGGTAATAATATCTTTAAACTTTTCACCTTTTTAATAATTTTTTATTGATTTATAGATGCTCCAGCATGAAGAACTTTTAAGAAGCTCGTTAGTAAATTCAGATCTTCAGTGGCTGAGTTACTTGTCTTCAACTAGTGAGTCTACATTAAAATTAATGTTGAGGTTTAGTCATGCACTTAAATGATAAATTTATTGTTTCCTACTTTCGGTATGCATAAAGATACTATCGTTGGATTCAATTCAGACATTTAGTTTGCACAATAGTTGTTATCCGATATAATCAATGCTTTCTAGAACTGGATTTGCCCCGCTTCAACTGTGCTACTGCTGCTTAGACATATTTTTCTGTATTGATTTCAGAGTGATGGAGAGACTTTCTATCTTGCAGGTGTCTATGGAGACTGTGCCGGTGAATTGGTGGATGAGGAGTAAGAGAGTGTAACTAAATAAATCACTTGCCTTCCAAAATTTCTGAATACTCTGTTAGTTGGCTCTTAGTGTGTGCATGATGTTGTGTTGTGACAGTTATCCAACAAACCCTGAAAGTGAGTTGGCTAAATTAAGGTTAAGTTCCGAAGAAGGCTGGTCAAATTTGTCTCACGATCTTGGGATCTCACCACTTTTATTTCGACTAGGAGGTATATATGGCCCTGGTAGAAGGTACTTGCCTGATCTTACTTTAATTTTTCTATCATCAGTTTCTTTGTTGGATCTGTAAAAGCTTAGAAATCTCTTGTTTGAGTTGAATGCCATGGCAATCAATTCAAATCTGTCATTATAAGGACATACCACTTAATAAGTGTCATATCTCATTTGAGATAAGACTCTCATCCGGGGGTTTATGTTTATATGGCAAGCTTCTCTGTCACTTAACTGTCAATTTAGCATATATATTCTTTTGGCTTTGAAAATTTGTTTTGTTTTAGTGCCATTGATACAATAATCAAGCAGAAGCCTATATCAGAAGGTCAGAAGAGGAGAAAACACCGAAAATACACATCCAGAGTACATGTTGATGACATCTGCCAGGCACTGATGGCTACTGTTCATGTACCTCCCCCCAGGTGAATTTCCACTACAACTAACTTTCTGGTACATTTAACACCCTTGTGAAATGCTTCTAAACTAGGCAAAAATTTCGAAGAATAAAACAAAGTTTTAGGATTGTCAAACAATATATTCTACGTTCTAGTCCGGCAGTTGTGGAAGGTTATGGTAGTTACCAACCATGAAGTGTCTACGTGGCTGGAGAAACACAATTCTTGAATTTAGTTTTATTTCAATGCCTTCATCATGAAATGTTTACCTTATCAAAATACATGTAGAATATCCTCCCAAATAAAGCAACTATTGTAAATGCATACACTTCATGAAGGCATTAACTGAGGCTGTTTATCTAATAAACACAAGCTGGAGATTTATTAGAATTTCTTAGTGGTGAGCGTGCAAACCATACCAACTACCTTTTAAAGTACTTACGCTATTGTAAAACCACAGTCCTAAATATTGGTTGTGTATGTTAGTCACGATTTTAATAATTGGTCTGCATCCATAATTGTGGTTGCCATGTCAAGGTTTTGGTGGTTCATACAACCACAATTGTGACCTTAACAGCCACGTTTACTTGCAATTTTCTTCAATATAAAAGTTTGCGATGAAAGAGAGCATAACCTAACTACAATTGAAAGCCATAATTATTTTTTCCTACCTTCTTTGTTTGTTAACTCATACTATCGAATTTAACAAGAATACAGTGCCCAAGAGCAGTTAGTGGCTATGAAAACTTAAGATGCATTAATAAAGTATGTCCTGAAGTTATCTTAATGTTGAATTTTTTATTGAGTAAATAGTCTCTTTGATTACTGAATTTGTAGGACACTAACATATTAGTTCCTAAACAGAAGAAAATTAAAGTTTAACAAGCACATTATCAAAAATTCAAGAAAGCATGCTATTAAATGATTAACATATAGAGAGACTGAAATGATGACAAATAGTTAAATTTAAGGACTTATTTGACATCTTAAATACTTGTTTAACATTTTCTATTTGTGACAACACCTACCATTTGCAGTAACTATAGTGATTGTTTATTTTATTTTATTTTTCTATTGGTTGTGTTCATTGGGTCAATATGCTCACACTTTCAGTGAAGTTTACAATATCGTTGACGATGACCCTGCTCCTAGAGAAGAAGTATTTGAGTATACAATGAAATTGGTGGAGGAAAAGTGGCCAGGGGTGAAGTTACAAAGTGTGGAGCAGAGGCAGAAAGAGTGGTCAAATGTAAATCCAAAGGGTGACAAGCGAGTGTGTAATGCCAGAATGAAGAGGGAACTAAGGGTGCAACTACTTTTCCCTGATTACAAATCAGGATTGAAGAGTATAATTGACCAAATTCAGAATCCATTCCACTGTCATTGACCAAATTCAGAGTCTCAGTCATCTGAGTATGCTATTTCACTACTTCAAAATGAGAACCTTGAAATTAACAATTCAAAAAGTCATCAAATCAATTGGTGTGATTGTGCCACTTAACTGTAATCTCAAATTCTAGTTTTTGATACAAGTCTTTGGAGAGAGAATTTAATTTATTTAGTTGTAGCAATCTTATGTGGTTCAAATAGGGTTTTGTCTAATGCAAAATGCACTTGAAAAAACCAAGATAAATAAAGTTTTCTTTTGTTATGTGTTTGATAAAACATTTTAAAATAATCAGGAACTATTTGAAAATTTTTCTCAAAATCAATTACTTTTTTTGAAAGTGATTTTTCTATCTGTAAATAAACAGTAAAAGAGAGGTATTTTATAATACCTCACTAATTTCATTATGGTTCTGCTGTCTCAATCTATATCTATCTATCTATCGAGTAGCGGCACTCGAACACTGACTACGAGGATGTGAATTTTGAATCCAAACCACATAGACCAGTGATGCTGCTATCTCAAAGATGCATCTTTTATTATAAGACATATTATCGTTTGTGTTATACTTTCATAGTCTCACTTTTTTACATGTTATAAATTTGAGTATTATATTAAAAAATTGAATAAATTTTAAATTTTGAGTAATAATGACTTTTTCCATGAACATGAGTTATATTTTTTAAAATAAAACTAATAAAAAAAGGTGTGATTGTGATCTTTATAACTTTTTTTTTCAAAATTGTCTTTGACAGTTATATTTGTGAATTGATGAATTTAGTTCTCAATTTTTTAAAAATGTGATTCTGCTATTTAGTAACAATTTTGATTATCAACAAGATAAAATTCACATAATATGTGATATTAGTCTTTTTATATTTAAATTTAGTATTTAATAATAATTTGTTTACTGTTTACAAAGCTGATTAAGAGATTAGATCACATATTTTTAAAGTTTTAAAATTAAGTAATCGAGCGCTTTGAACTAGAATGATTAAAAACATATTTAACTCTCAAATCAAAGAAATAGTTGTTTATATGAATTTTAGAAATAAATTATTTTATAAAAAACATAAATTTATGCGTGATTCACTTTTTTTTTTAAGTTCTGATTTTATTCATAACTTTAGAGACATTCGTTTTTATTTATTTTTTTTACTTATACATAAATTTGTTGCCACCACAAACACTGCCACTTTGATCTCGTCTTCTTCACGTTTGCAAAAGTTTCCAGCATTAGCAAATCAAAATCCAAATAAAAGATATAGTTTCTTATGTGGTGGATTGGATAACTGAGTGTGTGAAGAAATAAAAAGAGAAGAAAGATATGAGAACTTGAATTTCCTGTGCAGAAGCTTCAGAAAAAAAGGCAGAAAAAAACAACATAATCTATATTAAAATAAGGGAAAAATAATTGTTTCTTATATGGTTACTTATGACTGTTAAATCTTTCTAGTACACCCTCTTATGACTGTTAAAACGACACGTTTAGGCATACCCATGATTGGGTGAATGCAAGGATTAAGACGTGTTTCTCTCTTCACTTCCCAGTGTGGCGGTGCTTACCAACAAAAAAAAAGCCACCGGCACTCATTTGGTTATATTGGAAGCATCAGATTTGAGTAAATTATATTAATCAACTACAACATTCAGTCATCAGTTCTTCAGATTCACCTTCGCTCCTATATGACTGAATTTGCAAAGTTATCTTATATTCATTCATTAGAAATATAAATACAAGAGTTAAAACACATTTTAAGTTTCCTGCGTATCACTTTTAAACATTATTTTCTGGAGTGCAGAAATCTGCAGCAGGTAGAATGAAGCAGTCTGCCTCTGTTACTGTTATCATAGAATAGAATGAAGCAGAAATCTTGGTAAAAAATATATCTATTCTTTCCTCTGCCTCCCTGTGCTCGTCATTGCTTTGGCTCAGCCTCAGTTGCCAAGGGACGTTATGTTCATACAATTCATATGAACCACATCAACCTCACTGGAATTTCTGCTCAAAAGTCAAAATTAATTAATTTAAAGCGTTTAAAACTATCAGTAAAGTTAGACTACATAGAAAATATTCAAAATTCTAAATTGATGGTGGGTGTTATCACTACTAAAATTAGAGAATGGTCGACTCTTACAGCAAATGGAACTCAATCTTTACGATATCTGGCCCAAAAGCCTTTCTTCCTTGCAGAATCATTATCGGACAGGGATCGGCTCCACTTGGATCCAAGTGAAAAGTGCCGCCTCAAGAATGGCTTTCCAAATGAGCTCCTCACACTGGAGCTAGGCTCCATTTTTGAAACCTTTCCTCCCAAATCAATATCTTTTTGGCGATCAAAAACATCAAAACCACCATCAAGGTAGCTATCGACTACCCGGTTTCTGGATATCTTGTGGTTCTTGGCCTTTATCTCTGATTCAGCCCGAAGAACTTTTTTGGACAACTTTGAAAAGTGCTTCTCTCCAACCATACAAATTGGACAAGCTGGATCATACCTATCTGCCTCTGGTGTCATAGCCTCTAAACATTCTGCATGATATGCATGACCACACACCAGCACAGCAACTACCGAGAGGTCATTGTTGGCAATAAACTTCTGGTTGCTCCATGTTGATCTCTCAGTCAAAAGCTTTGAGCAAGCCCCACAAGATTGTATTTCCATGGAGGGAGAATATGAGAACCTGCTACTGGATCCACTTATCTTGTGACGACCAGAGCCAAAACACTCGCTATCAAAAGACCACCTTTCCCTTTGGGACGATGCCACCATCTCAGAGAAGGTTCGCATTGACCAGCCATCAGATGATCCACATAGGGATCCAGCAGCCATTTCATTGCTGCATGTAGAGAGTACAAAGGATGGCCTTCCTTCAGAAATTGAGTTGTCTGGCGATTTCAGACCCATGATTCGACTATCAGAAATCTGTCTCAACAGAGGGTGTGCTGGAGACCGATGTGCCCATCTTGTTGGGGTAGAGTTGGGAAGATGGTGATAATTGTGATTAGGCAAAGGATCTGCTGTGGGCGTTGAGAAGGCTGAAGGTATTGAAAAAGAAAGATTTGGTATTGAAGATTCCGTTGGGTTCTTCACCTAAAGAGAAACACAGATTAAGAGTGAGCCCAGCAGTACTACAGCAGAAAGCCTAAAAATCAGATTATGCACCACAAAGCTCATGGTTCCAATTCAGTTGCTCAAAACTAACCACTGTAGAAAAATTGCTTGACATGGACAGATCTGCAACAAGCACATGGAGGGAGAACAAAGAGAAATCAATGCCAAACAAAGAAACATCAACCCAATGAACCAAAGTGCATAAAAGAGAGCATCAAGAACAGAATGTCAATAACAATATCTGGGACCATACAACACAACAAACCGAGTTTGAAAACTATACACTGGACTGGATAGGAAAACAGCAAAAAGATAAGGTGGTGAACATGGCCATACGCAATATAAAGAAGACACGTGTGTGATATAAAGATCCCTTGAATATAAGAAGACAACAGCAAGGGTTTTTTCTTTTCCAAAAGATATAAAAAAATCCCACCTATTTTCACAGAAACTATTGATTATGTATTTAATATTATTTGTGTTGCATTGTGAAGCCTACTTGTAATCATTCTCAAAGCCTACGACTAAACTATGCAGGATTTTCACTTTTAGGTAAGCATACTCAAAGGGCTTCAATGTCAAGGTTGCCTACCGGTAACAGAAACATTGCTAATGGGGTAATTGCTCCACCACCATACAACAATTTACAAAAGGAAATTGTATTTCAACTGTTGCATCCTATATTACGTACTAAAAGTAAGAATACGCCAAAATGAAGGGGGTGGAAGACGCCTAAGTGTTTTAACTAAGACTGACCCGTCAAACATTGTGCTTATGGTAAAGGACAAAAAGAATAATAGAGTTCAGGGTTTAGCATTTACCAGAAGAGGGGGTCATCAGATTTGCAACCAGTGCCTCATCAACAGGGGACTTCAGAGAAATAGGAGTCACAGAATTCTCCATGATGCTTCCCCCATCCGACAAATTACCTCTTTCAGAACTTAATGAACCTTTTAACTCCATGCTGACATTTCTACTGTCCACACGAGATGTGTGATAAGAAGGATTCTCAATTTCACCAGCAACACGCTCCCTACTATCCCATTGAAAGCTCCACGATGGTGAACACACAACATCTCTACGCAAGCTTTCACCTCCAGTTCTGTTAGGAAGATTAGGATCCTTTGCAGCAACACAACAAGCGGATCCCATGATAACTGCAGAAAAACGTAGAAGCCAATCTAAACTACAGCCACAAACACTAACTACTCTGTAGGGCAAAGACAAATTCAAGACTAGCCAATACTTTTTAACAAAAAGAAATCCAATAGGGTACCTGAAATTCACAATTGAAAACTCAAAAGCCACCTCAATTTCCAGCAGGAAACCGTAACCCTACTTCCTCCTGAAAAATAAACAAAAAGGAAAGACGATTAAACTTAGATTTCAAGGTAACTTAGAAAAACCTTCCAGAGACCAAAAAGCTCCAAACAAGGAACCACGCCCTAAACTTTGGATTTCTAACGCTCTAATCTAACGAAATCTAATTCAGCCAAAATTCCAACATAAAACTCGTACAAAACTGTTTCTATTAACTGCATCCACCAATTAGAAACTAAAAACATATAAAAAAAATATATATCCAAAACGACCACCAGCTTCAACCGTAAACACAAGGCTTCCTAACATAAACATAAAAAAGAGGAATAACAATGAAATCCGTTCTATAAGTATGAAAACCACTCAACCACCCTCTAAGTTAAACAAAACCAGTTCGAGTAAAAAATTCCCATACAAACAACAGAAAGCACTAATTACGACACGCACACACAAACACCGTCATTATTCACTGTCCAAAACACAAATCCAGAGCCAATACCGAGAAATAATAACCTAATCCGGTTCATTTTCTTCCAAAATCCATGAACTCGTCAAAACAATCAAGAACAAAAAAATTCAATCGCCTCTCCGCTAATTTATTTCATCGAACCTCAAAAATAATTTCTAGGGTTTCGAACCATTCTAAATACTAGCAGCAGCGTTGACGCATACGATTAATTATTAACACGAGTAGTAACGAAAAAGAGAAATTGAATAAGAAGAAGCATGCGCGAATCTTACTCGGAAACTATAAACTGAGATGAAAGAGGGAAAATAGTCGAGGTCTGGTCATAGACGGAAACGGATTTCGTGGCGTCCGTTTCACAATTAAAGCGTGGCGCCGCCGAAGCAGAAGGCGGTACGACGGCGTTAGGGTAGAGTTGTTGAAAACGGAACGGTAGCGCCTCCGTTAGTTTGTGTGTTGTGTTCTGTGACTGTGACTCACTGCATCTTCTCTTTTTATTTTTCTTCTGCAAAAGTCTGTTTCTATGTTTTCCTTTTCCCCTTTCGGCATCTCTCTTCTCTGCAGTTCTCGCACTTTAATAATTATATAATTATTTTATTTTTTTATACGAACAAAAAACAAAAAGTGGGCGTTGAATATTATAATTACTCGTAAGAAAGAAAGAAAGCGTGGATGAGAATTTGACGCTTTAGTTTCCACCACGTGGAGCGCACTATAAGCTCACATGCACCCAATTTAGAGAATATTACATCAAATTGCGACCAATTTCTACCTAAGACTATGTCCCTTCCATGAGGTTTTTGTATTTTACACACTCAGAAGTAAAACAAGCATATCAAAATAATTTTTATCATAAGTCAATGGTATTAAAATTATCTCATTACTTACCTATAAACTCTAATTTCAAATAATTTTGTATTTTTTTTATTCAATTCTTCTTAAAAGTCACAGCTGCCTAGCCTAAGTTTCAGCTATCAATATAGTTATAAATACTTTGACATTAGAGTCAGTTAAAAATCTGAATATTATAGATTATTTTAATAGAAAATTGTCATGCTTTTATTGTCATTAACACATAATAAAAAATGTCACTTGTATTTATCTAAATATCAAATTCTCAGACAATCTTTAAAATTGGTTTAACAATACAATAGACTGGTCTATCATATTTATCATAATTTTGTATAATACAACTCATCCTATCTATCATAATTTTCATAAAATTTATCTATTTTTAAATTTTTTTCAATTATCGTCAAACTGTTTTATTTACAAGGATACTTTATTGATTCAATATTTATGTATGTTGTTTCCAATGTCGTTGTTGACTTTTTGTTGCATGTCTGCTTTAAATGCAACAAAGTCTTCTTTTTATTTTCCACTCGAACTTATTAGAAAATGCATTTATTGAAAGATCAAAAGCTTTGAATGATTTATTGACGACTCTACTACACTTCTTTTTCAGATGGAGCTATGCTTATTATATTAACTGAAGAGGAAAAATGCGAAACGAGAAGCGTATATTATCCAAGTGTCCTCCAAAACCTTGTGTAAAAAAAAAATATTTTAGGTAAGAAGGGAAATGAGGGTTTAATACTAAGATGTTTTTGTGTTAGTGCTTTTCTTTTAAATACCTTTCAATTAAAAAAAGTAAAGAATATCCAATGATTATAATATATACAATTTTCACAAAAAATAATAAAAATCATTCGCAATTTTTAATATGAAAAAAAAGCTATTTTATAAAATACTTTAAAACGGATCATTAATAAAAACCAATAACTTGTTTCCAGTAAAAAAAAAAAAAAAAAAGTGACTATATTATATGTGGAAATCGTTGAAAAGTTATATAGAACAGAGAAAACATTACAGGCCCATAGTTTTGCAAAGCCCAAAAATCTCAAGTTTGTTTTAGCAAAAGCCTATTTCAATTTGGGTCATTTGTTTTTTTGGAAGGGAGGGTTGATATATGAGTTGTCAAACAATCAAGTTAGATATTAGGATAACGTCCATAAAACTTATTAAGAGTATATTTAGACTCATTTTTCCATTAAAAAAATTTAAAAGAATAAATATAAAGAAAAGAAAATAACTTATGAATAAATTAAAATAAAAAATTGGACAAGTAACTTTTTACACAAACTAATTTTAACTATAGAAAACCAATTTCATTTATTTTTCATATTTTTTAAACTGGTCCAAACATATTGAAGTAATGATAATTGATGTCTAAAAAAAAAAAAGATGTTGATGAATAACTGCAAGAAATTAAGCTATCCTAAAACATTAAAATGCATGCTTACGACTATGTTAAGCAACTAACTGATATGCAAAATTGCAAATATTTGACCACAATTGTATGGATATTAGACCCTTTACCTAACAGTGGTATTCAAAATCCAGATATTTTTAATTCAAACTAATAATTTAGCCAAAAAATCATAATTAAACAAAAGTGTCAATAATTGACACTGTCCACGTTACGTCATAAACCTGTAGCAAGCTTTCTTTACTTTTTTGGTGCAGTAAGAGTTTTTTTGCATTAATTAATTTAGCACCTCTCTTTGCTTCTCATGGGTGCTATTTACACACATGTTGCATCAATCACTTTATCACTTTAGTTTTATCAAAAGGCAATTGATAACGTAACAATGTGAAAACAACTAAGAGAAGCACCTTTTTGGTACCATTTTTACATTTATAAAAAGCACACCCATAACAACACAACTATGCCGATGCCACCATATGATGTTTTCAATATTCCATTATATTTGATCAACCATATGTAGCAGACACTCTAATAATATAATATACCTTATAATAAACACTGCCTCACCCTAGAACACTAGTATTTACCCTCACACAACACAACAACAAGAGAACAATCTTAGTTTCTCAGATTCTTCACCACTGAAACATGTTGTCTGCAGTGGCCACAATTGGTTGGCTAAGGTAGGGCATGTGCATGGGATTCATGAAGTTATTGTTGTTACTGTTATTGTTATTACAGTAATGAAAATTATTATTTGAGGGTGTCGTTGTGTTGATGAGAGTGATGATGTGATTGAAGGAGTGAAGGGTTTGGCTAAGTTCAGTCTTCTGGGCCATGAGAATGGAGTTCTGAGCCTGAAGCTTGAGATAGTGTTGTGTGGTGATGTTGAGTTGGGTCAAGACCAGGCCATTTTCCTTCTGCAGAAGCTGCACTTGTGCAGTGAGATCATCCAAATGCTTCTGCTTTCGCATCCTTGATCTTCTGGCCGAGTCACGGTTCGATTGCTTTCTCTTCTTCTTTTTTTGTTCCATCAGAAGCTGCAGATCCTCCTCAGACCCTGAACTCTGAATGAACATACTAGAGGTTGTTCCACTGGATGAGGCCATAGAAACAGATGAAAAGAAAAAAAAAAGTTGAAATTTTTATTGAGACCGCGAGACCCCAGAAGAGAAAGATTTTTAATTTAGCTAATGATTTGTTATTATTATTGTTATGGTAGCTAAGATATATAGAATGATTATATATGTATAAAAGGGAAGTGGTGGTGAGGTTAATTATGAGAAAACATAGAACCAATAGAGGAAGAGAACTGAGAAAGATTGAACTAAGTGAGTCCTGCGTCTGAGGGAGGAATTGATCATAAACCCGGAACGAAGGATCTCACTGAGAACTGGAGACATTAATGTAAAACATGAACATAGATGTTAGAAGTGTTAAGCATGAAGATTGGAAGAAAGAGGTTTTGTGGTTTAAAAGGAAATTAGGGTTTTGCTGAGAAAAAAAAAAAAAAAAAAAAAAAAAACCAGCAAGGGTTTGAGAAGAGAAAGAAGAGAAGAAGGTTTGAAAGTGAGAGGGGTGGGAGAGGAGAAGAGGAGAAGAGGAAGTAAAAATTGAAGAAGAGGGTTGAATTTATAAGAGAAGAGAAGGGTGGAGAGAGTGAAGAATGGGGGTGAAAAAAGCAATTACTGTGGGACATGCTTTGTGGACAAAACTGTCACAACACAACCCTCCAAGAATCTTTTATATTTTTCTTATTTTATATTATAGAATGAAATATCAGCCACCATCAAAGCAATTAATATATATGAAATGAAGAGAATATACCTTCTTATTCTGCATATCATAATGCACATTGTAAATTCACATATTTTTAATTAATATTTCAAAATAGCTTTTGGAGTCTTTACAGCTAGTGCTATGTTCCATCTTTATTCTCTGCTGATCAATGACTGTTGGAGAGAATTTTTAAAGCCGCAAAATATGTTACTTAAACTATATAATATGTTCACTTGCTAAAGACCACCTATTATTACTTTTCATAATCTATTAATTAAGGGAAATTGTTTTTGCAAAATTTGTGTAGTCTAATCCAAATATTAATTAAGAAATGAAAATTCAAAGTGTAAAGATTATAGATGAACAATCAATTGTAATAAAGTGATATAATAGTTAGTTTAGTCATCAGACTATTTGCTATTTTTTTTTTTAAGTAATTTCCATTTTTTATTTTATTCTATATGTATGGCATCATAAATATTAGTTTTTTAGTATAAGCTCATTTTGATAAAGCTAAAACTTTAATATAAACCCTTCTAATCCATTTAGTATATTAAAGAGATAAATATTATTTGAGTAGTACTGCTTTATTCTTTGAAATGTAAAGTCGCAGATCTTACAATGAATATATTTTAATATTTTACTGTCGAATATAACTAATTTTTTAGATATGCATACATTAATTTCAAATAATATTTTTATTTTATTAGTTTTAGGAAAGCTTCTTTAAAGTTGAAACAGTAGTTATTGGAACTATAATAATATTAAATAATTAATATATGCAGTTGGCAAAAGAACAGTTTTTATAATGTGATTAGGTATGGTAATTAAATATTATGTTTCCTTTTATCAATTGTTGTAGTTTTAAATTCAGAAAGTAAGTTTAAACCACAAATCATTTGTCATATTGATGCTTGTATTCGTGTAATGCACCAGATAAATTATTTTTGTAATGTAGTTTTTCAATTATAAAAAAACACAGTCGTGGGGAAACTTAAACCTAAAAACGAAAATAAACATATAACCAATTATTTATTGAATAAAATGTCCATATATATTTTACCTGCAGTTGGAAATTTAAGTTAGTATTTACAATGATACTTCTTATTTAATAATTTTTTTTTGCATATTTCAGTTTAATAGCAAATATTTCATTAAACAAATTCTATGAACTAAATCAAGACAAAATTATTCATAATGTTATAATTGAATTAAAAGAATTATAATTAAAATTTAATAAAAACAGACTTAATTTGATGTGATTTTTTAAAATATAATTTTTAACTTTATATAAACTTAAATCACTGTTTTTATTTATTCAGGCTATAAAATGATTAATGTAGGTATATTACACTATCTTATTTTTGCATTTTTCACTTTTAATTACTACATTTTCTCAATATTTTCAAGAAGTATGGGTGGAAAAAGTAACATTCGAAAGGTTAAAAAAAAAATCAAAACTCAATAATAATAAATAAATAACTGAATGACTATTGTAAGGGGAGAACAATGCGGGATGCACTGAGAATATATTTAACACTTTTCATAAACAATTAACTTAGTAAAAAAAATATAAAGTATTAATTAAAACAATTAAATTCTTTTTAAGTGTATAATTTAATTAAGCAAATTATTAAAGAATTTTTTATAAATAAAATAATCACATATAATTTATTTTTATATTTAGTATACTATAAACAATAATTTTATATTATTTTAAACTAATAATTTAGTATATATATATATATATATATATATATATATATATATATATATATGTATATATACTTAAAATGACTGTTAAGTTAACTTTGAAGAGTGTTTGAATGACCTTATACTTTACCAAATTTCTATTACTACATTGGGATTGTGGTAGGTGGCTTACTGTATATGGTTCTATACAGCAACATTAATTTGCTGATGATTTTCTACAATGGAGGTACTTTCCTTTTACTGCACCAGAAGTTGATGCTGAACTTTTGCATCCAAGGGTTACATGACAAACCATTATAACAAAGAAGGAAATGAAAACAAAATGATAATAAAAGGGCATAAAGTCGCTTGTATTAATTTTGGAGAGTGAGGTTTTCCATACATATGAAGCTTCACCTCAATTATTGTTCATAAAGTAGAAAGTTCAGCTAGTGTTTCTGATATTTTGGTGGTAGTTGGTGATGTGTGAGTGCAAAAAGTGGTCCCTCCCAACACATACACTTCACACAAGCACAAAATCCAGTTTAGGGTTAATCACACTAATATCTTACCAAAACATGAATTTGAATTTTGTTGTTAAGTAAATATTTTGTCGTCGTAATATTTTCTTCTAACCCTAAACAATTTGTAAATATATCTGTACATGTTTTTGAACGTTATTGCTTAAAAGTTTTCTAAATGTATATAACGTTATCTTTCTACCACTAAAAAAGGTTGAGTTTCATTTGTAAGCAAGTTGATGAAAAGCACTAGTATATGGTTAAATTTGATTGCACATGTAGAAAGCATAAACCTAACACTAAGTGTAGAATTGTGTAGTGTACGTACTATTTCACAATGGCAAGCAATGGCCATGCATTTTAGCTCAATAGGTGAGCCAAAAAAGATTATGTGAAGGAACTGATTCAGGCAATTTCACACTTCTTCTCCAACATAATAGTGTTTTATACATCAAGATTTATAACAAATAATGCACAAGAAAAAGAGATAAAAAGAAATTGTCTGGTAAAATTGACAAAAATAATTCCAGTATTATGTTAATGGAGGAAAATTAAAATTAGATTTTTATTACTTTCCTACGTCTATTTCTTCTTTTGCTATCTTTTTGGGTTGCATACATAATTATGCAAATATAATTTTGATAATACTATAGCCAAGTCATGATTTGCCACCTTGACGGACCTAATAACTTTTCTGAAATGACACCCTAAAAGGAATTTGTAATGACGTTTTCATGCAAATACTATTTTTTTTCTCCTTTAAAGATTTCCATTTCGTTACGTTTCTGTCAAGGGTCCAAAAATAATTACTTAATACCAAGGGAATTATTATACCAATTTTTTTTTTGAGTCACTAAAAAAATCAACTATTTCAATACAAGCTTTCTTAATAAAAAAAATATATTTATGTATCAATATCTGTAAAGAACTTATATATAAATAGATATTTTTTTTTCAAAAACTTATGAAAAGTTTTAATAAAAAACTTATCGGTCAACGTATTTATATTTCAAAAAATAATTTAAATATTTACTCGAAGTTTAAGTAGAAAAATATAAGGTGGATATAAAAATTATAATAAATTAAGGTCTCTTATATGATTTGTATAATTAGGGTTTTTATTTGTCGATGGAAACTTTACACTACGGCAATGCAGATCAACCCTAAAAAATAATGAATTTCAGATGAAAAATTCATTGTGAGTGTTGTGTGTGGAATTGTTTCAGAAAATGCCTAAAGAAAAAGTAAGAAGAGAATCAAATCGACCCTAACAACATCAAAACTAAGTGATACGATGATAAATGCACTAACCATCAAGATCAAAGGTGTTTGGCCCCAGACAAACAACACAAAGTTTGACAATGGTAATGGAGAAAAAAAGTGACTACCTTAGCTGCAATCACATTGCAAACTTAATAAAAAAAAAAAGTGGTGCAATCATATTGTGGTGCCAAAAGAATATACCCAAGAGATTCTAATTTAAATTCACTATGAACTTAAACAATTCACTGCAATTAGTTTGGAACTTCTCATCCCCCATTAAATTGTTCATTTCTTACTTTCATTGGCCAAAATTTTCACAATCTTTAAGTAACTCCTCATTTTGGTATATATATTATTTGAAAACCATCTTTATAAGTTTAAGAGAAGAAGAAGAAAGGTGGAAGGATTTTATGGAAATCAGAAAAAAAAAAAAGGAAAAAAAACTCAACCAAAGGTACAAAACTGAATGAGAAAACAGTTCCCTGGAAGTGCAAAAATTGCAACTATCTCTTTATGTTTCTTTCTACACGTACGAGCTCTAGGATTAAAAACAATAAGAAAAAAAGTGACACATTGTGGAAAAGGGATTGGAGGTCGGTTTGTTGGGCCACGAAGTGTTTTCCACTTTCCACACAAGGGGTCCCAAATCTAATCTTAGATGTGTTACATCATCCATCAAGAAGAAGACTCGTGTTTGCATTCATATTTTTAGGTGCATGCCCTTATATGTTTTACCAACTCCATTTAAGAACACAGCATCAACCGATAAATACTGACTTCAAAATTAAGCTTTAACGTAACAAGAATAATCACTACTAACATTGTGTTTAATGATATCAGGATAATATTCAAAATCATCAATCTTAAATATAGAGGAAGTATGTTTATTTTTGAACTTTAACTCATTATTTTTGTTCCTATAAGACAGGTTAGTTCTAGTTATTGTTGAGTTTGATTGGCTCCTAATGCGTATTCTTATTTTGTTCTTTCATATTCTTTGATATCTTCTCAATTTTAAGAAGAGTCTGTACAAGTACTCTCAAGTCAGTAATAGTGCGTACATTTATTCTCTTGTCCTTATAAGGACCCTATCAGTAGTTTTTTATATGTTTTGAGTGATGAGTCGTCATGGGTTTCTTGTCAATGACACACTAGTGAGAGATTATTATGTCATAGTACAAATATAATTTAGATACGATGGTGGCTCTATAATAAAATTTCAATAATACTTAGAGATATAATATAGTTGGATTGGTTGGTATGAAATGGACTTGCTTTTATAGATAAAGTAGTTAGATGTAAGTAACGACCAAAATTCAGTTTGTACAACAAGCATATACATCCATGTGCTGCTGTGGTATGCATAGCAAAAGTGCCACTAAAATGGTTCTACTTTATCATCTTTAATAAGGCTTCCTACAAGCTCCATATATGCCTTTCATCATCATTATTCCTACCATAGCATTGCAAAAGCAACGCAACATACATTGCATTGATGTTTCCTTTTCCCTTCTCTGAAGGGTACCAGTTAAACTGAATAACAATAGATGTTAATGCATATTGGTTAAAAAAGAGAAAAGAGAGAAAATTCCAACACATGAGAGGAACCCTGGCTAGTGGTGGCATTTCATTATTGTTCACCCGGTTTTTAATTTAATGTACTTTGTATGGTACTCAAGAACATTTCAGCTTTGTTTCCTTAATCACTAAGGCATTTTTAGCCCATGTGATCATTTTTTAGTAAAGATGTGTATCTTTGTGGGGTTTAATAATAATGTCTCCACCTTGTCACAATGGAATGAAATGCAGAATTCACACTTCTTGTCATGTAATTCCTTAATCCACTAGGTAATCACAAACTACCTCTTCCTTTTTTCAACTTATAGCTCCATCCATCAAATGCTTAAATTTGGATCAAGTAACCTAGTCTTCAAACATGATCAATTTGAATGGTTCAAGTATCTTTAGGCATCCATAGCAGTTTTGCCCTTATGTTTTTTCGAGTTTTCTAATTTGTCTTTACGTGTAGTATCATTTCAAAAAGTTCCACTGTAATACACAACAAACAGGAACTATGCATTGAAATTGTAAATCTCGAATAAAGAACTGTGACAGAAGGATATACATAGATGCATATGCACGCATTCCCTGGTGCAAGGAATATTTGAGTTTGAGAAACCGGGAAGCCTGGAAAAAGCTAAATGAAACAAAGGTTAAAGGTAGGCAAAATGGATCTGGCTGCTGAATGTTGAATGGCATATTTGGATTTTATGTTAATAGAAGGGAAGGTGAAGAAGATACAAAGAAAAAGTCACAAATATAATACTAAGAAGAAAGAATACCTTGAAGAAACTGACAAAAGAAACACAAACCAGTCAGCAAATTTTCCACTTTTATTGTTTTGTTGACTAATGTTGCTTTTTCATTTTTTTTTTGCATGCCTCCAATAATGTATATCATCATGAAAATACCTAATATTATCCCTCCCTCTTGTATGGTATGATCCATCTAGGTATAGAAGCACACAAAGAAGTTTCATCATATATGCATGCATGAGAGAAGATATATTATGTATATATGGTTTGAGAGATTCAATATAACAACACAATTTGAGAATCCAATTATGCATATATAACAAGTATACGCAAGAATCTGATTGTGAACCCGACATGGTTCAAGGAAATTTGGAAAAAGCCAAGCATCAGCAGTGTTTGAAAAGAGACAGAATATGAACATTATACATTAATGTGACCTCACAAGTTGAACCACTATACCAATTCAACCTTCTTAATGATGCCACTTAATTAACATATATCATATGATATAATCAATACTTGCTTACAAAAGTTGATTTGGTTGTCAACATAGAGAAATAGGACTTCAATGAAGAGAGTTGTTGGCTACATATCAAGATTTTGACAAGTTTTAGTTTTTTTTTTAATAGTAAAAAATAAAATGAATTAAAAGGAATACTTAAAGAGTGCACCAACCTATATATAAAATGGTAAAACATGGAGTAAAAAGTCAAAAATAGGACTATAATGCAGTATCACTCTATAAAAAGTAAGGAAGACAAATAAAGATATAACACCTAGTACTAATTCTACATAGCAAAACTAAGTGAGTATAAACTAAAAAAAATGATGAGTAGACATTGGTATGCCTCCCAATAGACATTGGTATGCCTCCCACTATGATCTCACTATCTCATAACAAACACATGCAAAACACAAGTTTTAGTTGGTGAATTGTATTGGATAAATATTTACTTTTATATTATTATATTATAATGATAATATTTTTTCTAAAATATATATAAATTTATATTTCATATTTATGATGCAACTTTTAAATTGACTCAGTTAAAGAGTTCTGAAATGTAAATGCATCTCACACAAAAATAAAGATAAAGAGTTATGAAAATTTGTATTTGAGAGGCTGTGAAGAGCGATTTTTTTTTTTTATTAAGGTGGGACAGTTGAAGGATTAGTGTGAGATCATTACAAATCAATCAAGCTAGTAACTTTTCATTTATCTATAATTTTTAACATGTTAAAAATAAAAAAAAAGTATAAACATAAAGAAATTAGTTCAAAACTCACGTAATAAAGAAACTTAAATCCAACATAAAATTAGGTGAGTCAAATCTATTGCTAAAAAAATTCACATCTAATTAAACTAGACAAAATATTTCATCACATAAAATGTTGTTTATGAATATAATTTCCTTCTCTATGAATTTACTCTCCAAATTAAACATTTTAATCTATAAAATAAAAGAGTGAGTAATCTCAAGTAAATCGTGATTAAAGTTGTATCCTTAAGATTGGGTTGTTTCACCTAATATTTTTCTTCTTTCCCAACTTTAAAATTCAGTCCTTGGGAACTTCAACAGAAAGTGAAATAAAAAATTCAAAGTATTTTACTCATGTGAAGAACAATTTTGTCATGGGCATTAGATAATCTGATATTAGTTTTGAAGAATCTAAAGTCGAAACTAAATGCACACGTGAGGAATTTAAATGTTTAAACTATATATATGTGGTAGAGTTTTTTTTTTTTTTTTTTTTTTTCTTTTTCAATACATGGTGGAGAAATTATAAAACTATTATATATTATATTTGTATGCTGCTAGATAGAAGAAAATTTGGGCCTTGATGAATAGGCCCATTCCTTTTGTTCTCGTGACTGACAAATTCTTCCTCCACCCCATACTCTCTTATTGCACTCCCATACAAAATTTTAATTTCACAACTGTCTTTGAAGAAAATACCCAAATACCTTTCTTTTTATTAAACAACTTTGAAGTTTCTGGTAAGGCACTCGGATGAGGCCATCCGGTTCTCATTTTTTGAAATTTGAGAACCGGACAACCTGACGTCCGGTTCATAAATTGTTAACCAGATGGGGGATGTCATCTGGTTTGTAAGTTGTGAACCGGATGGCACCCCGTCCGGTTGTTATAAGGTAAAAAATTGTAAACCGGATGGGTGGTGGAGCATTAATGTACTTTAAAGTAAAAAAGAAAATGAAGAGTCTCTTCTTTTACTTCTTTTACTGTGTTTACTTTTCATTCTAATTTCCAACTCCAACCCTTTCTTAAATGAAAAGTCTCTCATTCCTCTCTCTTAAATGAAGAGTCTCTCATTCTTCTCTCGCATTTCAGGTGTGACTCTTCATTTACCTTAATTAAATTAGACTCTTCATTTACCGTAATTAAATTAATTTAGTTATCAATCCACAGGAGAGAAGATAGACTCTTCATTTAAGATGGGGTTGGAAATTGGAATGAGAAGTAAAGACAGCAGAGACTCTTCATTTCTTTTTTAATTTCAAGTATTAATTGGGAGGTGATAGGTAACAGCTATCCAACTCCTCTGCTCCTCACCAATCTACATTAATTTTAATTGGATGGTGATAGGTAACAGCTAACTCCTCTGCTACTCACAAATCTGTCACAGTAAAAAAATTGAAAAAATATGAATCGGATGACACCCTTATCCGGTTCACAAATTTACAAACCGGATGAAGTCCACCCACCACCCATCCAGTTTGCAACTTTTTTACCTTATGACAACTGGACGGGATGGCGTCCGGTTTACAAATTCACAAACCGGATGAAGTCCACCCACCACCCATCCGGTTTGTAATTTTTTTACCTTATGACAACCGAACGGGATGGCGTCCGGTTCACAACTTACAAACTGGATGACACCCCCCATCCAGTCCATCCGGTTAACAATTTATAAACCGGACGTCAAGCTGTCCAGTTCTCAAATTTTAAAAAATGAAAACCGGATGGCCTCATCCGGATGCCTTACCAGAAACTTCAAAGTTGCTTAATAAAAAATAAGAGTATTTGAGTAATTTTAACAAGGGTGTTTGTAGAATTAAAATTTTGTATGGAGGTGCAGAAAAAAGGTATGGGGGTGGAGGAAGAATTTGTCCTCGTGGCCACTCCAAGGGCCATCCCGATTAAAACAGGGCTCAAGGCCCGGTCACGAAGGTGAAAGCATATGCTAGATAGAGTGTTTTTTATTCCCAATATTTTAAAATAAAATACTTTTTATGGTCAACCATGTCTTTTCCTTAAGCATCAATGCTCTTGCATTCACCTTTCAGAACCAAAGATCAGATAATAAATAAATTCATACTTCTAAATCTTGTCTGAAGTTATTATGTTATTCACGCAAAATATTTGGAATCACCAAGCTATAGATATGTGTAAATATCTACTTTGCTTCTGTCCATGTATCTATTTGTTCTCATACATATCTTTCTTTTAAATTATTAAAATATTCTTAATTTATTTAATTATAACTTTTGTAGCGTTATTTAGCATTAAAAAGAAAAAATATTTATCATTTTTATATTAAATTATTGTTAATTTTCCATTTTGATCTTTTAAGAAAATTATTTAATAAACATTTGATCAAATACAAGCATAAGTACAACTGTTACTCAACTAAAAAAATAAATTTCACAATTGTTGGGTATTATGAATGAAAATATTTTTTTATTTTAAAGATAGAGACCAATATAGTCAACACTCACCTATTTCGACATCTTTAAAATGTTAACATTTAAGTATAAATAGAACATCATATTTGAATAATAATAAATAATATATAACTAAAAATATCTGTAAACCTGTTTCTTTAAAAGTAATATTTCGATATTGTATATGAATTTATTTCTGACTGTTTGTGTATGCGGTGATAATTTAGAGACTGGTCGTTATGAGAGACCCAATCACTCAAAATCAATTATTAAAATTAGCTTCTGTTTTAAAAATATATAAATATTAATTATTTATACTGATATAAGTATTTGATAATATGGTTAGAAAGTATATTAGTAAGCAACAAATTAAATATTATCGTTATCAGTTTCACATTTCACAGTCAAAAGTATACAATTAAGATTTATATATACATTAATTAGATTTTTTTATTTAAAAACAATTCCCTTAGTTGTCTTTTAAAAAATCTATTAGATCATAATTAACTAGGTTACTGGTTAAATTTTCTAGTAGTTATCAGTGAAAGTATTTACTTCCAAATTATATAAAAGAAGAATGTTATATATGTGTGCGTTTTATTAAAAGAATGATAAAATAAGAAACGTCTCAAATTCAACTCGTCGATTTTATGTATTGTATTTATAAGTTTGCTTCATTATAAAAATTTAATAAATACTTTAAATTTTTAAATCAATTTATAATCAAATTAAAAAACCGGATAAAATTTAGTGTAAACATGACTAATTTACCAAGGATTCTTAGTTTTGCAATCACGTAAGTTTTGTCAGTAGTCTTTTATTAAAAAAAAAACATTTAATTATAAATATAAATATTTTATTTTATCCTTATCTCATTCGTGTTTGCATCTGTCAAAATATTTATTAAATAAATATTTAATAAAAAGGTAAAAATTAAAGAAAGTGTGAAGTGTGAAGAAAGTGCAAAAGATATGAAATCTAAAGGGTTGGTTTTTACATAAAAATGAAGAGGATGGAAGTTGAGAGCCAACATAAATATTTAACTTTGCATATAATACTTTTTACGTCTGCAAATTAAAGATATTTTTGTTTAAACAACAAATAACTTGATTTCAAATTCAAAACCCACCTTTCACAAACAAACTGATTGACCATGTTAACCAATTAGTAGTTAATATTATCCTAATATTGAGTTTGAATAGGAATTTCACCATTTACAAGACAGTAAAATATTTTAACTTGAATTTATTTTTACTTAAAATTCATTTTTTAAGTGTTTTGATAAATTAATTTAGATATATTATATTTTAATTATTTATTTAGATAAAAATAATAATTTATTATTTAATGTAAAAACTATTTAAATATTAAATAATTATTAATTATATAGCATATTAATGATTATTCTTAATTTTTATACTATTTTTTAGTCAAAATTCGTTAAATTTTTTAATTGATGTTAATAAAATTATTTATGAATTGAATTGAATTGAAATTGTTTTCATTTAATATTACTTTAAAAAAATTAAAATTGGGGTTAATTTTTAATGCTGTTAGTTGGATTTTTTTTATCAACTTTTCAATCAATATTGATGAAAATTTTTCCAGCTTTGTCAAAAAGAAAATCATATTTAATATTGGTCAACAGTTTTTTTATTTTATATTAGAAAAAATATACATGAATTTTCAGAATATGAATAATTTTAAATTCTTACTATTTTTAGGAAGAATTTGAAATTTTATAATCTAAACTAATTCAATTATTTTTATAAAATTTTAGAGTTTATTTTTAAATTTCTTATCCAATTAACTTTTTTTTCATAAAACATTTTAAATTTTCTATAAAAATAAATTATTCCTATCAATTTTTCTGCTCAAACACGTTATAAATGTTCTATATTTCATTGCAATAGGATGAATCTCCTTCAAAGAATGCTTTAACTCATTTAGAAAGATTTGCCTTTAGAAAAAAAAAATTGAACAGAATTTTGATGAGTACTTGGAGCTAGGGAGAATATATGCTATTCAACTTAAGCTCTCTTTGACCATAATTGGGTTCACTTGTTTCTTGTTCAAGTCAAAAAGGGTAAAAGTGAAAGAAAGATCCCAGATTATAATCAAACTAAATTAACCCCAATATTATATATAAATTAATTTCTAGATTATTTTTCTATTTTTTTAATTTATGTATAAACTAATATATATTAATAAAAAATTTTTATTTTTTCTTTATGTTTCTATGGAAAATTCGTTCAATTAATATATCATAAATTGAAAAATAATATTTACTTTTTAATCTGCAATAAAGTCTCATGCTGTGTTTCTTCTTTTAGAAAATTTCAATGCCTTTACGATGGGGGCGAATATTACAGCAATTGTGAATGTGATTCTTTACATCTCTGCTACCACAGATTGGTTTCAATGGTTTTATGCAAGGGTTTTCAATTTGGATATAAACTTTCTAAGTTCATGAACTAGTAGACTTCAAATGCATAATTGAGCAATATATTATACACTTACGAAGTTAAATACAATGTCATTTCGTATCATCAATTTTATTTGCTTAAGTATCTTTGTGTATCACGATAGATAATTGTTTAAATATGTTGTTGATCTTAATTCATAAATCTTATAATGCAAAATAAGAGATAATATATTGTAAAAATATTAGAGTTAAGAAAGAAGAATATATGTTGTGAATTTTATGAACATAATGCATGATCCCGGGTCATAGGAAGCACCAGAAAAGTGAGTAAATTGCATAAAATATTTATTTCTTTAGTTTGAGATCTTGGGAGTTAATCAGTGATAAAACTTTTAATAGTTTATAAATATTGTAAGGTTAGGTTTAAAGTTTCACGTATTATTTAAAAAATTTCGATATAAGAAAAATTTATTAAAAGTCTTACGTCAATTAAAAACTTTTAAATAATTTATAAGTGAATATAAATTTTAATATATAAATCAATTTTGTATAAATCTTTAAGATGTTGGAGAAATCTTTCCTTCGTATGTGACTAAGAAAAATAATAAAAAAATCACATCTTTTAATAAAAATAAGAGAAAAAATTATATTATTAAAAAATATTAAGAATTATACTTTAAGTTTAACTTAATCTTATAAAACGAGCTTGTAAAATAAAATTTGCACTCAATCTATAAACTATTTATAAACTATTGAAATAGATCTCATTTTTTTTAACGGCAAAAAATATATCTCATCTCTTTTTTTTTTTTTTTTGAACGGCAAAAAATAAATCTTATCTCTAGTCAATGTGAAATTTTTAACACATCCTACTTATGCCGAGACTCTTAAGCTCGAGGGTGAAGCTTACATGTAAGAATGGTCCGATTATGACCGATAATAATCGGTTCAATAATTTTGATAAAATAGACTCTGATACCATATTAAGAAATGAACGAAAATAAATAATTAATAAAATAATAAAATTATTAATAAAATATTTATTTTTTATTAATTTATATTTTACGTTTAACACATTTTATTTTTTTTTATTTTTTTATCCATTTATTTTCTATCATATAATTCATAAAAAGGCCCCAAACCTGTCCCAATAAAAGTAGAAAACACATAGGCATGGCCATGAGCGTAGACACAGCAGCCAACTGTGTCTGCTAAGACAGCCATGCATCCTAGCTAATGCTATGAACATCCTTGTCTCGTGTATATGTTGTTGGGCTTTGTGGAGGCTTGATTTGAGTTAGGCCCAATTAGACAGTAACCCTAGTTTCTCCCTATAAATACACAACTTGTATTTGTAATCTTTAGCAATCACAAGTGAATAAAATTCCTCCTG
>Ga0209700_104227_pt1 | contig 26261 bp, 11 predicted proteins | sample SiratroredBW_FD_187528 | JGI IMG/M metagenome (GOLD analysis project Ga0209700, IMG submission 187528) | Root nodule microbial communities of legume samples collected from California, USA - Siratro red BW (SPAdes) (version 2) | ecosystem: Host-associated > Plants > Roots > Nodule | place: USA... | reverse complement strand
AAAAAAAAAAAAAAAAAAAAAAAAAAAGGAAATTTTAGTTTAATTATCAGTTTAGGTGTGTGTTGGCTTTTCGTCTCTGCTTTCTACACAGATCTTGAATCGAATGAAATGAAAGAAAACGTGATCCTTAAATATATGAAGAAAAAAGTTCAAAAGGGGAGTCTATAATTAATTATTCATGGGAGGAAGTAGTCAAAAGAAGCCATTGATGGTGCCTTCATTTTCTAATGAAATTATAAAAGGCTCGAAAGGAAACCTTCTTGTTCTTGACTGATTTTAAATTCTCTTGTTGACATCACAACCCCCTTAAAATTCTCCGGTAGCTATCAATCAGCACCATGGTGCATGCACAGCACAGGTAAAATGCACGTAACTCTTTTGGGTAAAACACGTTAATTCAACAGATTAGAAGATGTAAGTCCAAAAGTGGGATATGTGGCTGGTTCGAAGTCCATGTCATGCGTCACGGATAAGCATCCTATGTGCAAAAGAATATATAGGGTGTATGGGTAGGCCACACATCGTAGTCTAACTAACTCATTATCAGAGATACGTGAGCCTCTAATCAACAAGATAGATGAGGAATTGGTGATTTTGAAGTGGATCATAATTTACAAGAGGAACAAGTCTAACGAACAAGGTATCCTATGAAGTTTGTCATTATGTGCTATTAAGATTAGATGCTTCCATTTGCCTACATAGTATATATATTCTTTTGTTTCTTTGTCTTGTCTTTCAAACTCCTCACATGCATTCACACTTAAGCTCTCCTAATTTAATAAATGACATTGATTTTTGTGGGCCATTCTTCCCAGAGATAGCGCTCACATGTTTGCACCCTGTTTGTGTGTGGCCATATTTTTATTTTCATATTTCAACACGAATCAATATGTTAGATTGTTAGTTGCCATTCTTAACAACTGTATACTAACCGCTCAAAAAAAGTTGATTTTTTTGTTGTTGAAAACAGTTGATATTTTGAACCTTATATAATCAATGTCCATAACAATGCAAATTAGTTTTCTTCTATGTATGTATATATAATTAAGATCAATTATCATGAACAATACATATACATATATATGTGTGTGTTTTTTTCTCACGCAAGGGTTGTTTAGCCAAATACTCTGCATGGTTATTTTTGGCTAAACAATATGCTTCATTAACCTTCATGCATGGCGGGTTTAACAGTGTTGAAATCATTTACTCATTGCCGCCTGCACTGGTGTTTATGGTTGCAACAACTACTTTGGTAGATAAGGAAAAAAACAAAACAATATACAGCTAGCTTGGGATACAGTCTCTCAAGTATTAATATCATACTTTAGTTTTAAAGGCTTGAACCGATTATCATACAAGCTCGTTGACATGCTTGCGTTGTTACTCTTAATTACCTCTGCCTTATACCAGAAAATCATAGACTTATGGCATGCTTGTTAATGCCTTTGCATTGAACACTCTTACACTGAGTTTGAAAATCTATTTGCGATAGTTGCTTTGTTAGTGTTATAGCTAAAGTGTCTGAGACGGTTTTAAGGACTCACTTATTACCTATTTATAAGCTTAAAACCATTATGGTCACAAACCATGCAATTCATAAATCTGAGATCAATTTTTATGCTAAAAACATCCCTTACTTGTAAGGGTTGGATAACCTGTCATTAAATAATGCTGTCGTCATCCTGAATTATGAAACTCCGAGACCATGTTAAGTGGTTCCTTCAGTAATAAATTGAATTGCAAACTTAGATTAAAAAAATTCAAGTGCCCGAACACTTACAGTATATATGATGACTTTTAAACATGCTTGACTCACTTTAATGAAACAATCTATTTGAAAAATATATATTACTCTTGTTATAATAGAATTTAACAGAGTGAAAACTTTTAGATCATTTACTCAGAATACAACAAAAGTTGATAAAGGGTTTAAGTGTAGTCATTTCAATATACATTTCAACAATAAATAAATTAATTGCTAGAAAGAACTTTTAGTAACTGCTGTTTAATGAGATAATTAATTTTTAGGACAAATAACATAATCAATATACCACATTGTTGTAGAAATATCTTGACTAAAAGAAAATAGATAAATAAAAATTTAAAATGAACTTGATGTTAAAAAGTGAAACATGACTTAATTAAGTACATATTTGGAGTAATCTATATCATGAATGCTATCATTTTAAAAAATATATTAAAATAAAAGAAACTTATTACTTTCTCAATGTTATTTATTTCTCTTCTTTCCCTTAAACTTTCATTTTACACTGTCAATCGGTCAGAAAATTCCTCAAATCATATTTGTTGTATATTTTTCTTATAATAATCCGTGGTTTTAGTCTAAAATATTTTATTTTCGCCTCTAAATTAAATTTAATATTTTTTTAAGAAACTGTCAATAGCTAAAAATAATTTTTAATTTAAATTATTTATTATAAATGTAAGGTGTAATTTATATGTTTATGGATATTCTTATTAAAATATGTATTTAACATAAATTTTAATTATATAAAAATAAGCATTGATCATCACTATTTTTTTCGATGCTTAAACTCACATTTGCTATCATTACTTGAGTAAATATAACTAGTAAATACACCCCATAAATGTTAGTTTTATATTCTAAATTTTATTAAAAATTATATTTTTAAGATATAAATTATATTATAATTAAAATTTATTATGGATAAATATTTCTCAACTTACAAATTATATTTTATATTTATAATAAAAAATTTATGTTATCATACAAAGTTAATCATTGATAATTTTTTTAAAATAATAGTAAAATTCAATTTAGAAATAAGGATAGAAAATGTTTGAACTAAGATAGTTTATTAGTGTATAAGACAAAGATAAGGTACTCATGAATATGTTAATAACTCTTAAAACAATCTTATTAAAAAGTATTCTTAGTCACAACAATCATAATAGATTACTCATTAGGTTTTAGTTTGACAATATATATGGAAGACCTATTAGTGTATTAGTCAACTCATTATCATAATTTTTACGTATTATTTTCATAATCACTATCCTCCATTGTATACTAGTTAACTATGTAATTTAAATGAACAATCATATTTCTATGTAAATCTTTTCTGTAACTACTATATTTTTCATTTTTTCACAAGCTAATAACATATATATATTTCTTGTAACTCATTGATTATATTAGATCTCAAAATCACGATGACAAATTTAAATGATACATCACGAACCCGTTAAAATAAGTCATTTTACATTCTATATATCTATACAAATACATTATAAATGCATTTTCAAGTTATCAAATTAGTTCAAATATTAACTTTTAACTTGCTATGAAAAAATTGTAAACTGCACTGTCCAAAAAATTTTAGATTATGCAATTTGAAAATAAATTGAAAACCATACCGAACATCATATATGTTTGAAAACCATGAAATGAAAACTACCTAGCACAAGAATTATCGACCTTAAAGCTCTACAAAACCTTGATCTTGAACTAATTTATTTGCCAAAACTTTGATTTCCAACAAAACTAGTAGGTGGTAGCAAAATTAGTGGAGAGGAAACAAGAAAAATGGAGCTATGAGAAGTTCATACACGTATAAATGATAAATGGCAAAACAGATAGTGTGAAAAATATGCGTGTTATGGAAGTGAAAAAAAAAAAAAAATTGCCATCACAATATATTGTTTAGTTCAAGCAGCCCCAAATCCATATACACGTCCAAAGGCCCAAACTTTTATTCCCATCAGCTCAGGGCCAATACCCAAACAAAGGAACTTGCGATGGGCTTTGCTCCAATTTCTCTTGAAAAAAAAGTTACAAATGCAATCACAATTTCGATTTCAATTAATAATCAAACCATCTTTTTTACATTTATATTCAGTGAAAGTTTAAAAATAACAAGAATGGTAATTTCTTACTAATTGGAAGTTTAAAATTTTTACACCAAAATTACATAAAAGTTAAACTCTTAAATAGTTCATTGAGTGTAATATTTACATTGTCAATCCATGGTATACTGTGCACTATTAAAAAAAATTTGGTGAAGTAGTTACTATAATGATAAGCGCTCGCAGAACTAAGATTTATGTTACTCTTCATCAGTATTCCCAAAATCGAAAATTAATTCTAAATTGACACAGACACTGATCAACAATTCATTAACTTAATTATGTTCAAGATTTTGTTAGAAATAATTCTATTTTAGATTTTAGATTGATCATAAGTGCGGTAAGATTGATTAACTAGAAAGATTCTACTGTATATAAACTGTTATTTTGGAATTAGTTATATTCATAATTGTTTGTGGCTACAACATGAAAGCTTCTTTAAAAGAAACTTCATTGTTCTTTTCACAATATTCATTATATGTAATACATAAAAGGATGGTTATAAATTTCAAATTTCAGTGACAACTTGAACAACAATGATTCTAAAAGGGTTTTTAAGTGTCACTAAAACTTTTTTTTGGTAGTACAAAAAAAAGTATGAACGTGTATAGACATAATTTCTCTTCCATTATTCAAAAATTCTCTTTTTCTCTCTCACATGACTGATAATGGCATTCTGTAAATAAACCAATTATTCATTATTAAAATAATGGCAAAGACATAATGATGTCTTGAGTGAATTAACGCATTCATTATTTTAAATAATCAGAGTTTTAGTTTTTGCATATATTGTCATGCATGCCTATTGGAAAAGATATATAAATGTCTTATTTTTTATGTTCTACTTCTACTAAAACACACATCATCTATAAACTCGATAAATTGAGAATCACAAACATATAATTAGAAGGATAATTAAACATTTTATTATTTTTGTCATATAAGAACACAGTTAGAGAAAAAAAAATAAAAAATCAATACTCAAAAAATGCACATAAAGAAAACGACAAAAAATAGAATGGTGATGAAACATTAATATTATATAGATATCTTCAACATGTTAACTCTCTTGAGGTGTTTTCAATATTACTGGGATAACAAATTGTTAAATTGGAAAGAAACTATAAATACTGGTGTATTTAAATATCTAAGTTTTATATTGAACTTTTTGGATTGACTCTAACTATAATTAATATAAAAAGTTGTCAATTAGTTTAAAATATGTAAATGAAATCAATGTTTTCGTAGCAACATGATTTTTATAGAAAAGAAAAAAAAAAAAAAACTAACTCTCCTGAACCAATTTCTAGTAAAATTAATGTAAAGTCTTGTTAAGAATTTAAAAATTTGAAAATGAACATTTCAAATTAGCCCTTGATTAGTACAACCCTTATAAAAGTGATAAAAATAAGTTCTTAGTACAATTGTGCGAGTATTAGTTGAAAGTCATTTAATACATACATTCACACATAGAGAATGAGAAAGATTGACCAAGTTATTTCAAGAATAATTTTCAAAATATTATATCCTCATATGACTTTGTATATATTACATTATTTATTTATATGTTGAATAATTTAATATTAACTCAACAAAATGTCTGTAAATTTTTAGAAAAATAATATATTTGATGATATGTAATTTTATAATTAATACTTACATTTTTAAGTTATATATGTGTGTAGTGAGCTAAAATTAAATTTATCCAATGAAATATTGATTGGTTTTATTTTTTAAAATTATAAACACTATCTACCAATAAGTATTCTTAATTTAGTAGTTGGAGTAAAAATTAATATTGTCCATAGAATTATTCAAATAATTTTCTTTGAAAAAAGGGATTGAAAAAATAAAACTAAACAGAAGAATATTTATAAAAACTAAAATCACGTGTTACTCTTGAAACAAGTAGTGGATGCATGTGATATGCGTGCACAAAAGGTAATGACAAGAGTGGTAGGTGGATCTAAATGTGTGTTGTGAAAGTTTTGAAGACTTCAAAAAGTTGAAGTGTGTAACATTGCGGAAAATTTTCAGTTCTGGTGCAATTTTATTTGAAAATTTCTAGAGTGGGTAAAAAAAAATTTAATTACCATCCTGGATAAATCGTGCCATGTCATCGTGATACCATTATGAAGAAATCGTGTCACAGTGGCACGATTTTGTTTAGCAGTCAGTGGGATCGTGCCAACATGACACGATTTTATGAGTTAATTAAAATCGTGCTGATGTGATACAATAGCACGATTTCAGTGTATTTTTTTTAACTGAAATCATGCTGACGTGGCACGATTTCAGTTCAACTAAATTACACTAAAATTGTGCCACATCAACACGATTTCAGTACATTTATAATTCCGCGAAATATTTGTGATTGGTGTATATAAGTGATGTAGTGTACAATTTATATAAACCCGTGAAAGCCTTAATAAAATGCAAAAGAGTTGTTTTTTTTTATTATTGTAAGAGTCTCATATATATATAACTATATTTTTAAACTAATATTTAATTATTTATTTGAAAAGAGTTTTTCATTTCACTATCAATACCTCGTGAATTTATAGAAACTGATAGAAATTTAGAGTAATGGGTGTGGTTAAAGTTATTAGAATATTTAAAAGTGAAAATTATTACTTATATATATGAAAGACATTACCGCACAACTACACAAAAATGAACAACAATCAGCTATGTGCATTGTGCAGTGCTACGATAGACAAAACTCAAAGTTTGAAGTCCAGGAAATACCTACTCCCCAACTTCGTCGCCGACCTATGTCATACAAAGTCAAATTAAATAAATGGTGGTGTGATTGCAGACAATTTCAAGCCCTGAAGTTGCCTTGTCCACATGTCATAACTGTTTGTTCATTTTCTCATCTACAGTTAGTCATATTCGTTTCACCCCTTTACAGCCGCAGCAACATTTTAAAGGCCTATGAAATTCAATTCCATCCAGTTCAAAACCAAGACTATTGGTCTCCTTACACTGGTCTAATATATGATACCTGACCCATACATGAGAAGAAGCAAAGCTGGAAGACCAACTATATGATACTTGACTCCACTACATCACTTATGTACACAAATCACAAATATTTTGTGAAATTATAAATGTACTGAAATCATGTTGATGTGGCATGATTTGTGTAATTTAGTTGAATTGAAATCGTGCTGATGTGGTACGATTTTAGTGTATTTTTTTTGAACTAAAATCGTGCCACCTCAGCACGATTTTAGTTCAGAAAAAATATATTAAAATTGTGTCACATCAGCACGATTTTAATTAACCTATAAAATTGTGCCATGTTGACAATATTTCACTAACTGCTAAACAAAATCGTGCCACTATGGCACGATTTCTTCGTAATAATATCGCTGTGACATGACACGATTTACCCAGACTGGTAATTAAAAAAAAATTTACCCATTCTGGGAATTTCAAAACAAAATTGCACCAGAATGGGAAATTTGCCTAACATTGCAATGTGAAATTGAATGTTGCCCTAAGTATGACAATGGTATTTGAGGTTAGAAATCCTATTTCAATTTGATATTTGACTTCCAACTGGATGAATAGCAATTTATGCTATTATTAATTCTGTTTGCCAACAATATTCTATTCATATAGTGAATGTATTTAGTAATATGAATAATTTCATATTATACTTCTTTACAAAATTATTGTTTTAAATTTCAAATGCCACAAGTTGTGATCCAATTCCCAACTTAATTAAGAAATTAAGAGTGAATTGAGTTTAAATAAGTCTAATAAAAAATGTAAAATCCCAACTCAATTAGAAAGAGAATTGTTTTAATTAAATGGGACAGTAAATTTACTCCAAATCTGATTCAATTCAAACTGTGGAAAATTTCTCCAATTAAGACAATTCCAGCAAGTTTCTGAAATGGACAAAATTCACTTTTTTTTTTTTTTATAAAAATGAATAGGTAATTCAAAATTAGATAAGCAATTCAAATTTACTTACGACAACTTATAAATACGTATATAAAATTTATAATCACTATAGCCCATTAACTTTGTAATTTTAATTATTATTATTATTATATTACTATGAATAATAATAATAATAATTTTATTTACTTAGACTTTACTAAGAATTTAGAATATATATAATATTAATTTTATTTGTCAAATTGTTTAATTACATTAGTTTAAGATTAAAATGTTTTAAACATCAAAGTTGCTTGAAATGAGTTAAAGAATTTAGTAGTAATTCCGAAAGATATCAGAAGTCCATAATTTCTAATAGTGTTTTGAAATGAGTTAATAATTTTTTTTATGTTTTATTATTTTTGACATTTTTTATATTCTAAACTTTTAGTTTATACTTGTCAATAAATTCTAAAGACTTTTTAATATTTCCTTATATCAATTATCAATTTATTAAGTCATCACTTTATATATTTCATACTTTCATATATATTTTTTCAATTTTCATCTTACATACTAAATTACAGACAACAAAGTTAAAACCATCGTATGACTTCAGTTTAATGTTGAAGTTGTTGTTCCTGTAAGGATTTCAATTAAACTTTTAAGTAAAATAGTCTCTCTTCAATACAATTTCAAATGTACTCAAAACTTTACTTTAAGTTCAACGAATCAAAGTCATATTTAAATAATTTTGACTTTTTCATAATCTAAATTTTACTAATTAGTAAATTTTCAAATGTAACTACTTGTGGAAATATTTTGTATAAAGTAAAATTTTCACAGTAAAAAAAGAATATTTTCGTTTAGGGGACTAAAAAATTATTTAAATGAAAATTACAATTAGAATAAAAGTTTAAATTCCTCTTTTATATAGTGTATTTTTTGTATTGTATATTTTTATTTATAATATATGAATATATTAAGTTAATAATATATTTATTTGCAAAATATCTTTATTCACTTACAGTATATATTTTCGCATAAAGTGGTGAATATAATTAACAAAAATTATATAATCCAGATTTATGTAGTATTTATGTAACTTTCTTTTATTTCAGGAGATATTTGAAAACGAAAGGAATAAAATATTTCTAAACAGAAAGGAGAATAATAACAAGAGAAAAAAAATGTTTTTCTCATAATTTTTGTAGTTTCAAATTAATGAATTTAATTATTTTTTTTTGAAGACATGTCATTTTATTTTTTCATGTTTAAATTTAATATTTAATAACACTTTTTATTCTTATAAAATGAAGAAAATAACATAATTCATATACTGTTTGCTATTATTTTTTATATTTAAATTAAATATTTAGTAAGGAATCATCGATAAAATGTTAAATTCATACAATTTATTAAAGAATGAAAACTAAATAAAAAACAAAATAAATACAAGAAGAAAAGCATGTTCATCCTGATATTTCGTTTTGTTATATTTGAATAAAATATCTTGAAATGTACGAAAGCAGAACACAGAGTGTGATGGGTTAATGGAATCTGCTGGCATGGGACCCACTCGCACCATACTCCATAGCCAAGTTACACAGATTCTCCATTTCTCACTTCACCTTTGACTTTTTCTTTCATCCCCAACCCTTCTTTTCAACCCGATCGAATCTATACTTTTCTTTCACCTTCCATTTCACACCTCCACCTAGCTTTTAAATCCCACAAAAACTTTCCACTTTTGTATAAATATTAAGAATAATTTTTTGATTGCTCCAGACTGCATAGAGTATGTCAATTAATTAAATTCAAAAGATAAAAAAAAAAACAAGTATAATTTTATAAATTTTTGTCAAATTTACAACAAAAGTGATTAGAGGACTCTTCTGGTCCACAAAGGTCACAACTAACAAAGCAAAAGTTGACTTTGCTTCTTTTCTTTACTTTGCCTTCCTTGCAAGAACTTCCTTTCTTTTTCTTTTTCTCCCACTGTTACAACACCGTTACAACTTCCTCAGTTAACTGCAAACAGCGGTTATCACTCATCACTGACGGTTTCATAGCTTTCCGATCTAGCGGTCGCTTAAACAGGCTGAGCACCGAAAGCTACAGCGGCGGTGGTGGCGGTTTCCGGCAGACGCGGCTGGGGATGACGGTGCTCTCCCTCGTAGGTAACGATGAGCATGTTGGGGTCATCCTGGGCCCGCTCCACGTGCTTCCTCGCTGGACACCCTCGTACGCTACTGCACTTGTAATACCCTCTGCCATTACAAAAAACAAAAAAATTAATCTCCGACAAATTTTAGAAATAAAATAATAATATCATTCGAGGGTTCCAAAGATGAAAGGGGTGGAGATCAAGGTTTGACTTTGACGGATTCAATAATAGGAAAAGGACGAAGAAAAATACCGTGGGTAGGGTGATCCCTTGATGGGTTTTTGACCATACTTTCTCCACGAGTACTCGTCCGCTGGGATATCGGCGATCTTAGAACTTATCGCCGGCACTCGAATCATTCGTTTCAGACGGGATTTCCTGAGGAAAGGCAAAAGCAAAGTCATTAATTTTATTCTTTAGTTTGAAATTTAATGAAAAGGGTGTGAAATGAATTTTACCTTCTCTTGGAGCAATGACAGTGGGCGGAGGAGGCGGCTTTCCCGGCGGAGAGGGTGGCGTCGTGGCACCTTTTCCGGTGGGATGAGGAGAGAGGAGGCTTCCCGGAGGCGAGGATGGTGGGGCCGATCTTGCCGTCGGAGACGCTTCCGTCGGCCGTGATGGAGGACATGAAGGAGGAGGTGGTGGTGGAGATGGGAGGGGATATGCTAAAGGTGGCGTCTTTGGTCTTATATTGAGAAACTGAGAAATCCGTAGAAGAAGGGTTGGGATTGGGATTTGAGTTGAGCTTAGGGTTTGCAAAAGGAAGAGTGGGTTTTTGAGAGTGAGGTTGCGGCGGAGAAGGAAGAGAGGGGGAGGGAGAGGGATGCGAAGGTGCGCGGCGAAAGCGAGCGTGACCGGTGCGATTCAACAAGTTGATGACTTGTTTGAACTTGGAGACAGTGAAGTCGGTGATTTCGGTGCAGTCAAGGTTGTTGAGATTAAGACGGTGGTTGTGTGTGAAAGAAGAGGAGGAGGCAGAAGAAGAAGAAGGGATTTGAGAAGAAAGAAGACGAATGAGATGCTCCATGCTTTTCAATCCAGCGGAAGCAGCTCCTTCAACGGCTGTTTGTTCTTCCATCCTAATCTTGGGAAGAGGTGCGAGATGCAGTGCCATGGAGGGTTTGGTTTGGTTTGGATGGGAGAGAAGAAAGGGGAAAGGGGTGGGTTATAAAAGAGAGGGTGGATGAGAAAGTCAACGAAGCTTCGTCAATGGAAGCGTGGATATTGGTTGGACTTTGCTTTTGCATGCAAATTGAAGTAATGGGGAGAATAATGTTGTGTAGAAAACATATTTTGATTGGACCAATAACATTATTTATTATTAATACAAAAAGGCGTGCCGCGACAAAACACAATGTTTACTTACTGTAAAGCTTCAAAGGTGGTCTGTCCCACCACTTCTTGGTTGGAAGCCCCAGGGAACTTCCCAACCCAACTCAACAAATCTTTACCATACAAAAAATTTAAATTCAAATGCAAAATAAATCATCACCGCCAACCCACCAACTCATCTTCATTTATTATTTTCCCTTCCTTCTTTCTACAATCTACTTTCCTTCACCCATCAACTCCTTTTCTCTTTCATTTATTTCTATTCATCAAGTGTTACAATTATTTTATTGCAACAAAGAGAGTTTTATTTTTATTCTATCTATTCATTATTGCTCATCAACTTTTCCCTGTATTGGAAGGTTGTAACTATGGGAAGATAATGAAGTAGAGTCTTGTCATTTTCAAACGCATTTATGCACGGACTATACTTTATTAATATCGAAAACAACTTAGATCTTTATTATCGACCCTTCGTCTTTATAATTATAGAAATTTTAGATGAGTTTTGACTTTGGTTTCCTGCTTAGCACATAGAAAGGAAAATGGATGCAAATATTTGGTTATTAGTTCCTGAATTTGGCTTTTCAGGTTTATCGAAAATCAAGATTGTTCCTTCAAAAGTGATGAGGCTATTTTGTGTTGACTTGAATAGACTTTGGCATTAATTAGTTACCGTATACGTATACCCACCGAGTGCATTCCAGTGATAAAATATAATATAAAATTATATGGATCTCCTCGGAAGTTTCGCCCTTTACCTTTTCCGTTTTGTCCTTTTGTTAACGGTTGACCATCTATCTTGGTGATCGCAACTAAATGGAACTTTAAATTTGAAGTTTTGCGTGGATTCTCAATACGATGAAAAAAGTAATGCGTGTAGTTTCAATAAAGAAGAAAAAAAGTAACAAAGATTACTCAACTTGATTCCTTGTGTTAGGTCAATGCCTACTTTGGTCAGCCACAACACCCATCAATATAAACATTATCATGGTGTTTACCCTCAAAAAAATCATGTCCGAATCTCCTTGTCACTCTAATTCAACGCATATGGGAATATAATAGAAATGCTTTTTTCTTGATGGTTTTAAAATATGCAAATTAACAAATAGGCATTTGATTTGATCTGGAGAGTTGATATTTAATAGGAATTTATTCTATGATAATATTTTTATTATATGCTAATAAGTAATATGCTTTGAGGCGCACATGTACACTATCTCCATTTTATTAAAGAAAACACGAATAATTGAGAGATGGCATCTAATAGGCAGAACCTGTGTTGGTGGTGAGAAGGTACAAAACTTCATTAAAGTTTGGTTGACATTTAGGATCATTTTTTTAACAATATTGTGTTCAACGTTTTTGTGCAACCATTACCCTATGTTTTGTTGAGCATTCTTGCGGCAACCGTGGAGAAAACTAAAGCTTTGTGCTTTCCTCAGTTCGTGGGTTAGTTAACATGGACCACCATTTATGGCTTCATCGTACGGTGGTTGACCTACGATACAAGATTTCAAATAAATGTGTTTATTTGAAGACTTTATTTTAAAACATAACACTATAATCTAATGAATCACATTCTTAAAAAAGGTCATGTCTCAAAATACTGTTTCCAATAATATATTTAATTGACATTTAATAATCTAAAAATATTTTATAACAAAATGTGAAAAAGAAATATATAAAAATGAAGCGCAGATAGAAAGAAAATTTCTAGATTTAACTGCATATAAAATATATGTGCCAAATTTACCATATAAGTTTTTTCCCTCTATGTTAGTATCATATTTTATTTTTTTACTTTTTACTCGCGTATTAAATGTATTTTTCTGGAAATAGCAAAAAATGAAGTATTTTTTTTATCTATTTTTGTAAAATGATATCGTTTTGATATTTATTTATTTATTTATTAACATGGCAGCATGCTGTTGCATATTTAATAGATAAAAAAATACATAAAGATTGAAAACATAATAAAAAGTATGCGAAAATAATAAAATTTATAAAATTATGGTAATTGGATTATAAAACATTAGGTTGTTATAATATTCACAATTTTTATCATAGAGAATAAAAGTAAGTTAAAATAAAAATGTTTTATATTTATACGTATTAATAATGTTTTAACGAAACTTATGTTAAACATGTTATATTTTCAACTTCACTTTCCTAAAATGAACTAATTTTGATGTACTCGAAAAACATTTAAAGAAATAGTAAATGACTATAATGCCCAAATAGAATTTATAGTTTCAACGAAAATGTGAAGACGTGGGAAGAGTATTCAAAGCGCCATAAGATTCATATTCACATTTTTAGGTCAGAAAGAAAAAAAAAAACAGAAGACGAGGTTGACAAATACTGCACCTCACAGTCAATGGTTAACAACTTTCGTTTCAGAAATAATTACATTAATTTGAATAATGGTACCTCGTAATAGAAAGTGTTATACGATAAATACGTCTTTTCCAAGTTTAATCAATTCACTTTCTCTATCAAAAACTGATATAACGTCCCAATCTCAAATTTAAGTGTTATAAATGAAAAAAAAAATTCAAAAAAATTATACAAATAGTTATCAATCATTTTTTTTATGAAACTTAATCTTACCATGAGTTGGAAATATTCTACACTAAGAGCCAATTGAATTTTTTTCATACTTATATGAAGTTTTTAATTTCTTATTATATCATATGATTTAATTAGAAAAAAAGGGTTTTTAAAATATTTTTATTTTAAATTTGAAAATGTTAGAGTATTACCTCCCTCGTGAGGAATTTTTTTTTTTTTTGTTGAAAATTTGACTACAAACTATTTTTGAAAAACCTGGTTTTCCAAAATTATAATTTTTTAAATGGTAAAAAAAACTTAGGAAACTAAGCTAGAAATTTCACTTTTATCAAATTTCCCCTATAAGTTTATATAATACACCAAAAAAATAAGGGCTAGTTAACGTGTTAATCTACTAAAACACATCTTATTTAACTTAATCCATTTAGGAGTTTAGATTACGGATTAATACGCGGACCAGTGGATCAATTAATATTTTTAAAACATTATATCAAATATTATTTGCACCTTCTTAACATTCTTGATTTGACAATTTTATTAATGTCACGTGTAATAGTACTACCATGATTTCACCACTGTTAAATTTAATGGATGAAATTATAATAAAGACCATATATAAAGACATTAAGAGAAAAAAACTATATAGAAAAATAAAGGAAAAAAAATCAAAACATTTTTATTTTATAAAAACTAGAAAGTGAATCAAACCTATACAAATGGAGATATTAGTTTTTGCATGTTTTACTTTAAAGATTTAGTTTTTCTTTAACTTTACTGTTTTATTAATCCATGTTTATTATTTCTTATTTCTATCAATTTTATGTTAGATATTTCTAATTTTTGTAAAAAATAATTTTCTAGTTCTTCAATAGGTTTTTTTATTACCCAATAATTTTTTATTTTTTATTGTTGGGCTTGCACACTCGTCCATTAACCCATGGATTAAATGGTTAAAGAAGGACCAAGCAAACTTGAGCTTCATTTCACTGTGAATCTGAATGGACTGGATTGACTCCCAAATTTCTCAATTCCAGCCCAATTAATTATGGGTCTGAACCAATACCTTAAACTTAACCATTCACTTTTTTTTTCCTTATATTTTACCCTTCAAATAATTAATAAAATGTTAGTATAAGGGTGTATTTTAATAGCTAAAAATGATTTCTGGAGAGTTTTATTTATTGAAGTATAGTTTGTTTTAAATAGATAAGTTTTTCTACTTTTGCTTCATATCTAAACATGCTCTAAAATAAGGTTTTGAACGTGGGATTTATCTATTTTTTCGTTTCCGTAATGCACCAAACATGTAAATCAATTAGCATCAGACTGTTTTAGTTTAATAATTGATCTTTTGGTATAAAATTATATTAACTACTCAAAAAGAAGAATTTTAGTATTTATAATAATTTTATACAATTCAAATAGGATCATCTCAATAGGAGAGACATGGCTGTTTTAAATGTTTCTTGCTGATGCTATTTGTCTTTCTTTTTTTTTTTTTTTACACATTTTCTATAGGCAATAGTAAATTTTTTACACTATTTTTTTTTTTAACAATAGTCACGAGCAGTATAAAATCCTAAAAAAAAAAATGGAAGGAAAATTATTATATATACGGATAGAGTGACAAATTAGTACATTTTAAGCTCAATGCGCAATTTTGATGATTAATAAAACCGTCTCTTTAAACAAAATTAAGTAAAATTTTGACTATAGATTAATTTTTTAGACAAAATAAAGCAATGTAAGCAAATATAAATTCTATAGTTTATAGGGAAAATATATTTTCAATTAGGGGTATGCCATTTCTAGTGGTTTTGGGATGAGCGTACAGTGAAGAATGGTATATGAAAAAAAATTGATTATTTTATTTAATCATTCTTTTAGATTTTTTGGAAGCTTATTTTTTATTTTATTTTTTACAAAGAGTGCTTTAAAATTTTATTTTGAGTGTTAGCTTCCATAATAAATGAGAAGCAAAAAAATATTTTAATAGCAAAACGAGTTCATTTTTAAAATAAAAATATGAGAAAGATTGAAAAACTAAATCTAATAAAAATATATTGGAAATAATTTTGAAAACATATAAATGTAGAAGCTTAACCTTACTCCCTTTAGCTTATTGATTAGAATGACATTCTAAAATTAAAAGGTTAAAATTTTATTGTAATTTCTTGTTCTAAATTCTTACTGTCTCTTTCTCTTTAGCTTTTTTCTCTCTCTTATCTTACCTTTTCTTCATCTTTTCTTCCATTTTCAAAAATTTATTTTATTTTTTAAAGTTATAATTACCATTATTTAATGAAGAAACTCTTCATCTTATCTTTTTTTTTTCTTTTTTAATTCTTACAATAGAAGTTTTTGTAAATATTCTTTTATAATTAACTATTTTTTTTATTTTGTCTTGTTTTATTCGTACAATTTATTCCTATTATTATTTTATAACTTAACCATAATATTTTTTTAAAAAATTACTTGATTTGGTTTTAATTATCTATATAGAATATAAAATATTTTAAAAAAAATTTTAATTATAGAAATTGTTTTATAACTTAACTTAACCATAATATTTTTAAAAATTACTTGATTCTGTTTTAATTATCTATATAGAATATAAAATATTTTTAAAATAAAAATTTAATTATAGAAATTGAAACATAAGAGAAACTTTTTAACTCTTGTTTTTAAACTAAGGATAAATAAATAAATAATAAAAATATTTAAAAGCAGTGATGGTACATTTTTTTATTACATATATTAATTTAATAATTCATAATTATGGAAGATTTATTTACTCAAACCAGTAAAAAAAGTATTTTTAACTATTGTTGAAAATAATTTCTAATGATAATTCTTGTTGATTCAATCATTGTTAAAAAGTTTAAAAATATCATCACATTTATAATCATCATTATTTTCATTGACATACAATGATGATTATGGGACAAATTATCGTTGTTTTATTAATATGATATTAAAAATTATATAGTGATAATGCTGATAACACATTTATTTTTCTTATTTTAGGACGTGTTTGAATTAGAAAATGAATTTGAGTTGATTTGAGATAAAAGTTAGGTTGTTTAGATTAAGAAAAAGATAATGAGATTTGAGAAGAAAATTTATAGAAGTTTGTGAATGATGTGATGTGTGTAATTCGTAAAATAATTTTTTAGTAGATAAAATTATAGTTAAAATTAATATAATTAATTTGATGAGTGTGATTAATGAATTATTGTTTTTTTAATTTTTAAAATTATAAATTATTTAAATTTAAAAATTAAATTAATAATAATAATATTATTATTATTATTATTTTTCTAAATTTATTTTGATTATTATTATTATTATTATTTATGCTTTTATTATTATTTTTAGTTTTTAATATCATTAACATTTTATTTTTAAAATGATATTATTTTAATTATTATTTAATATTTTTATTAAATTATTATTATTTTAATAAATATTATTATATTATATATAATTAATTATATTTATTTTATTATAATATAAATATTAACAAATTATAATATGATTAATTATATAAAAAAATATAAAATATTGTATTCCTTTGCAAATTTTCGCATCATTGCAAAGAAGATCTACAGTAAATCCCTTCTCTCGATTTTTGTATTTTATCAATTTTTTATTCATCAAACGACAATACAATTCTTTTTTTCTTCGTATTCTTACAAAGACACAATATTATTTTTCTTATAACGAACGTATAATCATTCTTCTCTTCGTCTTATGAAGACACAATATTAATAACATGACAACACAATACTAATAACAAGAACATAACAATAATGACAACAAAATTATTTTTCTTCATCTTCTTATAAAGACATAATCGTTCTTATTCTTATGACAAAGACATCACCATCCTTTTTATTTTAAATTATGTAAGAATAATCAAAGAAAAAAAGTGAAAAAAAAATTTAAATAATGGTTATTCATATAATAAGGTGACAAAAGAATGACAATTGAACTAACAAAACCTTTATCTTAACATTAAATCAATTACTTCATTGCTGTCTTTTTGTTGACAATTATAAAAAATTGTTATCATTTTCTCACTTTTTACTATGGTTAACTTATAATCATTGTCAAAAGTCTAATATTAACTTTAAATTTATTGTAAATTTGTCATGATCAACTTTTTATATTGTCAATTTCTTTTATAGCTATACTTATTTTTTTTAACAATAATTAATTAAAAATTATAATTAAGAATGACTTCAATTTAATCGTCTTTCAACCTGTTATTAGAATAATGTAGAAGATGCCATCATAAATCATATTTATTATAAATGAAATATTGTTGAATACTTATTTCTTTAATTTTTTTGTTATTGTTGTTTGGTTAGTTGAGAGGAAAGACTAATAAACTTCGTTATACTATTAGTAAAAAAAGGAAAAGACATTTGTGATAAAAATAAATATACTTAGACTAAAAAACCCTAAAGAATCTTTAGAATTTTGCTCTTGTTACATTCATTAGTGAAATAAAGAAAAATCATGTGGTGAACTCGTTCACACTCACAGTAACGTGACACATGATATATATATATAAATTAGAGAAACCCTAACAATTAATTACAATGGAAATGTAGGCATGAATGTTGACCACATGGTTTGTACTTGTTTGATTTGGCAGCACAGAGTGATTGAACCGTTTGGCTTCTTTGTAATATCCAAAATGGAGTAAGCTCATTTATGTCTGAATCTTCTTCACATCCCACTACCATTAAAAAATCAATAGTCTCGCTCAAAGATCTTTGCTGCTACCGCAGATCACTGAATATGGCCTAACTCACATGTGCATCAACGACTACAATGGCGCCGAGATAGGCTTATAATCAAATACACACAGTTCATAGAAAATCCAAAACCCTTTAATTTTCTGACTACATTTAACCCACTTGAGCTTTTCTTTTGAATTATCACTCTACCTTATTTTGTTAACCAGGTGATACTTTTTTTTTTATGAAGATTGAATAATGATATTTTCACAACTCTTATTTTATATATCACTACTTACTAACTTTATTATAATAATATAATATTTAAAAATAGTCTTATTAATTTAAATATTCATATTATTATATTATTGTAACGAGTTGTGAAGTAATTATATAGGAAATAATTAAAGGTTGCCAAAATATTTTTATTTATTTATTTTCATTTATGTAAACATTATCTTTTAGGCTTAGTTTTATCTTTCAATCTTCACGAATAAATTGTCGAGACAAAGCTCTATAAAAATATAATGAAGTTTTTTTTATATGATTTTCACATAAAAAAACAAGTTAATCGAGTGCTTTTTAAAATTTTCTATTCACACAAAAGGGAAAAACAGTGGTGTTAAAATAACACTGTCCATTTATTTCATTTCTCTCTATATTTGTAGTACATTTACTGTACAACTTTATCACAAACAAATAAAAAGATTTAATCTTTCAAAGAAAATATTTCACAATTATCCGTAAATAATCGCACTTCTTGAGTTGTGAAGGAGAATCATCTCTGTTGATTTCAGAAATCATAAAAAATGGCATCTAATTAATTATTGATCTAGGTGGCACTTTTTAAAAAAATTAGCAACCTAGACATGTGTATAAGAGAGGACTACTAGTGAAGGTTTAAGCCTATTGGCCTTCTTTCTGGTGAGAGGTCCTTAATTTCAGTCATGTTTCCTTCTTTTCCAGCTTAAACGCTACCCTACAAAACCTCTCACAACTCTCTTTCTCTCTAGATTGACCTAGCTACAACCCTGCGTTAACCATGATAACCCTTAAGGATATTTATGATGTTTTCGCGGCTATTGTGCCCCTCTACGTGGCTATGATATTAGCATATGGTTCAGTTCGGTGGTGGAAAATTTTCACACCTGATCAATGTTCAGGCATAAACCGCTTTGTTGCTGTCTTCGCAGTTCCACTGCTTAGTTTCCACTTCATCTCCTCCAATGACCCTTATGCTATGAACTACCACTTCATAGCAGCTGATTGTCTTCAAAAAGTTGTCATTCTAGGTGCTCTCTTTCTATGGAACACCTTCACAAAACATGGCAGCCTAGACTGGACCATCACCCTCTTCTCTCTTTCCACTCTTCCAAACACCCTTGTCATGGGGATCCCTCTGTTGAAGGCCATGTATGGGGACTTTTCAGGGAGCCTCATGGTTCAAATCGTGGTGTTGCAAAGTGTCATATGGTACACTCTCATGCTGTTCTTGTTTGAATATAGAGGTGCCAAACTGCTCATCACAGAACAGTTCCCTGAGACTGCAGGCTCCATCACCTCCTTCAGGGTGGACTCAGATGTTGTCTCACTCAATGGTAGGGAGCCACTGCAAACTGATGCTGAGATAGGAGAAGATGGAAAGCTCCATGTGGTGGTTAAGAGATCAGCAGCTTCTTCTATGATATCTTCCTTCAACAAATCCCATTTAACTTCCATGACTCCTAGAGCCTCTAATCTCACTGGGGTTGAGATCTATTCCGTTCAGTCATCAAGAGAACCAACCCCAAGAGCTTCAAGTTTCAACCAAACAGACTTTTATGCCATGTTTGCAAGCAAGGCACCGAGTCCAAAGCACGGCTACACAAACAGTTTCCAGAGTAATAGTGGTATTGGTGATGTTTACTCGTTGCAATCTTCCAAGGGGGCAACACCAAGGACTTCTAATTTTGAAGAGGAGATGTTGAAGATGCACAAAAAGAGAGGAGGGAGGAGCATGAGTGGAGAGTTGTTTAACGGAGGTTTGGTTTCTTCTTACCCACCTCCTAATCCAATGTTTTCAGGGTCTACAAGCGCCGGTGGCCCCAAAAAGAAAGATAGCACTGGTGGCGGTGCTGCACCTAACAAGGAGTTACACATGTTTGTTTGGAGTTCAAGCGCATCACCAGTTTCCGAGGGGAATTTGAGGCATGCAGTTAATAGAGCTGCCTCTACCGACTTTGGCACAGTTGATCCTTCTAAGGCTGTTCCACACGAAACTGTTGCTTCCAAAGGTAACCCCAAAATCATATATCAAAGATATGTGTATGTTGAAAACACCCTTAAAATTGTAACAAAAAGGAGGTATTTGTGATTATTTATATCTAAAAGAAGTTAATTTTTTACCATTCTAGGACTTCTGTTTTCATTTGAAGTAGGGTTAATTTGCAATACGATGGAGTTTGTTATAGAGGCATTGACATGGATTTTTTAAATGTGAGATTTTGCATGCAGCTGTTCAAGAACTGATTGAGAACATGAGTCCTGGTCGTAGAGGGAGCGGAGAGAAGGAGCTTGAAATGGATGAGGGAGCCAAATTTCCCACAAGTGGATCTCCATACACCTGCCAGAAGAAGGTGGATTTGGAAGGCAATGCAAACAAAAACCAACAGATGCCACCTGCAAGTGTCATGACAAGACTCATCCTCATCATGGTTTGGAGAAAACTCATAAGAAATCCTAATACCTACTCCAGTCTTTTGGGTCTCGCATGGTCTCTCATATCATTTAGGTATACATGAATTTCAAAGTTAAAAAAAAAATGTTTACTTGTCGCCGTTGCTGTAACTTATAAATCGTTTAATTTGCTTATGTGCATGCATGCAGGTGGCACATTGAAATGCCAACTATTGTAAAAGGTTCCATCTCAATACTGTCTGATGCTGGTCTAGGAATGGCCATGTTCAGTCTAGGTACTTGTTCCCTTTATTTATTTTTTTCTCCTTTCTGTCAACACTATATCATATATACGTTTTTTTGAAAAAAAGGGCAAATTATATGGGAAATTTTGTAATATAATTCACTTTATTGTAATCAGGTCTGTTCATGGCATTACAACCCAAGATCATTGCCTGTGGAAAATCTGTGGCAGCATTTTCTATGGCTGTAAGGTTCTTGACAGGTCCAGCTGTTATTGCTGCAACCTCCATAGGCATCGGACTCCGTGGAGTTCTTTTGCATGTTGCAATTGTCCAGGTGAAATGAAACCTTCTCTAATTAACTATTTATTATAATCAAAGTCTATAATGTTGTTATTATTAATTCTTAGTTGTTCATGATCTGGCCTATATATTGCAGGCTGCCCTTCCCCAAGGTATCGTTCCCTTTGTGTTTGCCAAAGAATACAATCTCCACGCAGATATACTTAGTACTGCGTAAGTGTCGTATGTTTCTTATTTGGTTAAATTAATGATTTCTATATTCCTGATGATAAATGTTTCATTTTTTAATAACTTTTCCCTTTTAAAATTTTCAATGTAAGGTTGGTGTTAACAAAGTTGTAAGGAAAATTTATTAGATGCAGATGATTAAAAATTAAAGAGAGTTCGCAAATTGTGCAGGGTTATATTTGGAATGCTGATTGCATTGCCCATAACCATACTCTACTACGTGCTGCTTGGAGTCTAAGAGGCAGAAGGAATAGAAAAGAAGTATGATGCTGTAACTGTACGTACTAAGTAAACCCAAGGTCATCACGCTCAAGCGGGGTGGATGAAGGGAAATGTAGAAGATATTTGATTTTAGATGTTAGAGAAGGAAAGAGAAATTATATATAGTATATAGTAGAATGCTATATATATATTGATTATTTATGGTTCGTAACAAAGTTTGGGTTTTATTTCTTTTCCAAATTCTAGCCCACTCTGAATTCTCTCTATTTGTTAATGGAAAAATCTTTTAGTTAGGTAGGAAAGCAAGAGATTACAACCTACGAGACGCGCAAGAGATCAATATTTTTATGTTGTTTTTGGTAGCAACTTGCTTGTATTTTTTCTTCTTTCGTGGATATGAAATTCAATCTTTAAAATTACACATTCAGCGTTTTCAAACTAGCTATACGTTGGACTTGAACTTCTGAATGAGCTAGCATTTATGTTCCCTTTCAACCTCACAGAAAAGAAAAGCATTAGGTATCTAAGATTTTAATTTTCGAAGAGTTGACTTTCAAATTCCTTCATTGACCAGAAAACTTTCTCATTAATTCAATAAAAGAAATTAAACTTATCACGAGCCATTACAGAAATTAAACTTCCTCGTAAAAAAAAATCACTAAAAGGCATAGACTATCTGCACGCAATAAATATACTGATCATCACATGATACATGAACGACATATTAAACTTGCATATTCTGATTTTTTTAAGAATATAAGTTCTAGGAGAGAATTATATATAACGTTGCATGTATCGAGGAAGGAACAATGCAATTAACAGCATTACATACGCATGGTAATGTTGGCTTTTTCAATATTTTGCACTATATATGAACGCGCATATATGTATAAATAAACTACCAATTGTCAATACTGATGAATAGATCAAAGATCAAAAGCAGGGTGGCTTCAGTGCATCGTTCCAGTGGTTGCCTTTTCCAAAAAAGTTTGGTTACTGTCATTGGGATCCTGTTCAACATAATAAATACTGAAAACTTCACACGTGACTTACAAGGGATGATAAACGGCTCAAATTGGAGCAAAATTCTTAATTCATATGTTACCCTTTTATTAATTATTGACGTAGGTGTTTGAGATATATACCGAAACTTTCAATATTGTCTCTTTCCTAGCCATTATTCATGTCAGTTAATGATACATCCAATGAATGATATACCCCGACATTTGGCGATTAAAGTAATCAACTTCGTTATATTCATACTTACCATGACTCTTAGCATTAGAGTCGTGAAGAATTTCTTCTGCTATTTACAAAGAGTTGCATAGATGCTATGGATCTAACATTATTCTCATTAACTTTTTTTACATGTATAAGAAAAAGAAGTTAAGTATATGTTCGTCTATTTATTATATAAATATTCAACGGAAGAAAAAGTAATAAAAGGAACCTGTTGGCTAAAGTTGAACATTACTTCACTGGTTGACCAAAGAAACTTTCTTGGAAATTACACACAGCACTTAAAGCCATGTCATCTGACAATTTGATTAAATATCATAATCCCGAGTAGATACTGATGAATTTATGAGAGGAATAAAAAGAATCATTTGCGTTTGAAACATGACAAGAAAAATCCATTAATCAAACTAATGAGATTAGATCAGAAACATGACATGTGCTTAGGTTCCTTACAATTTGATCAAACGATCTTGATCCCCTCCCCATTAGGGTCATCCTGTGCGTCTGCCACGATAGGGTTTAAGAAAGATACAAGCACCGTAATGGTAGATTAAGAAGAAGTGGTTTTCCATATTAGTTTATGTTGAGATTAACACGTTGTATCGGTCACTGATCACGTGGAAGTCCAAAGAGGTGTCTTGTCTCATAGTTATTTCCAATGTGGAAACTAACATATTGGAATTGGCAGTGTTGCACATGAAGGTTGTCCCAGTTGGTGGAACCTTTCAGACATTTGTTGAATAAAATAAGTATATGAACAGTTTGTGTAGATGGTAGAGAGAACATAAATGCATCCAGTGACAGCCAGAGCTCTTGGCTAATGGAGAAATCCTATTTGGTTTATTTATTTGTCTGTGGGTGTTTCTTTGTTTGTGTGTTATGTAAATCAATTTTAGGCCAAGTGAATTGCATTCTTTGTGCTTCTGAACAAGTGCAGCAATGTTTACTCCTCTTGGACTAAGCTATTCAACTACAAATCCTGATTTTGGAAGGTGTGTGTCATCATATCTGAGATATTGTTATTGTGATTAATTATTAAGTAATCAACAAATACATTTTGCAGCAGACAAATGCACCGCCTCTAAGCAAATCCTGCCATGAATACATGTATATTCAAATTTTCAAATAAACAGTTCACATTGCAAAGATGGTTTAACTTATCTTAAAATGAACTAAATAACCTGTTCGTAAATTATTGATCTAATTTTTATAATTATTAGCTGTATCAATAATTTGTTTATTTTTATTTAGGGCAAGTATCATCATATAAGTGAGAATATTTATAACATTGAAAGAATTTCGAGAATATATATTGAAGGAAATATAATTTCTTCTTAAGGAAAGTTGAACACTTAAAGTTCAGGTAGACTCAGTGGGAAAAAGGTTATTCAATTTTGACTCACTTATTTAAGCAAATTAAATTTAAAAATTGTATTTGATTTATTTGAAAGTGTGAAATTTGAGATTTTTTTTAATCTTTTTAAATTTAATATTAACTAAATACTATGTTTATGTTTGGAGATGAAACAGAAAATAAATGGATTTGAATATTGATAAGAATAAGTTAGAAACTAGAAGTTAAATTAAATCATTTAATAATGAAGAAGAATTTCGGAGATGCACTCAATTTTAAAAACCCCTCTCCCTGCAATGATAATAGTTTTAACTTTCTAAGCAAATTTTAAATTTTCTGATATTTCAATTTTTAAAAGCATTAATATATTTCAATTTGTTTCTAATTTTTTTTATATTAGTTAAAATATTAGAATATCTTTAGACTCTCCTGTATGAACAATGAACAATTGACGTATCAATTATGTTGAATAATATTTTTCTCTAACCTATTTGGGTTATGACTAACAATGAAAAAAAATGTCAATATTTAATTAGGATAATATTGAAATAAAATTATAATTATTGCATTGAAAAAATAAATGACAGTCAAATTGAAAATTTTAAAAGAAATTAATTAAAATATTAACATTGTGTTTGCATTCATAGTTCGACTGTAGCAACGGTCCTCGTTCACTCACTCCTTCACTGTGGTTTCACATGCAAAAAAAACTGATAACGTGATAGAGTCTGAAGAAGCTAGCTTACAGAGATTCCATAGCTTCAGAGATTCCCATGAAAGCAGAGATTCCCACATATGTCAGCTTTGAAAATTTCAAATGAATTTGAATTTGAATCTTTGCTTATAAATTGTCTCTGCATTGCATCCAGTGGAGTGAAAATTATAAGTGGCTTCCTTCATAGTCGAAAGCATTGGGTATTGGTGTTGGAAGCCTCCTTGCTGCTGGAACCAGTGGGTGCTGGTGCAAGAAGTTGTGCTTGTTCTGGTGTGGACGAAGTGGTGCTGGTGGTGTAGGAAGCACTTTTGTGGTGCTTCTGCTGGTGTAGGAAGGGCTGTTTTGGTGAATTGGTGGTGGTGCCGGAAGCGTCATGGTGGTGGTGCCGGAAGGGTGACAGTGATACCGGAAGCAGAGTGCAGCAAGGTAAGCGTGGTAGTGTATGGTATATTCTGTATGTAGTTATATTTTATAACTATAATCGATTATCCTACTTTGATAATTGATTACAGTTATAAATTTTTTGCTTCATATGTTAGTTAGTTTTATATTATATTATGTTTTTTGCTTTATATATTTAATTAGTTGTATATATTATATTTGTACTCATGTTTTAGAAAATACAGAAATAATATTACTTTAAAATATTTATTAATTTTAAATATTATTATATATTTAGACATAATTTGAGTATTTAATGTTT
>Ga0209700_104224_pt1 | contig 26266 bp, 12 predicted proteins | sample SiratroredBW_FD_187528 | JGI IMG/M metagenome (GOLD analysis project Ga0209700, IMG submission 187528) | Root nodule microbial communities of legume samples collected from California, USA - Siratro red BW (SPAdes) (version 2) | ecosystem: Host-associated > Plants > Roots > Nodule | place: USA... | reverse complement strand
AAAAAAAAAAAAAAAAAACCTATTTAGACACCAATTTTAGCTGTCAAATAAAATGGTTGCTAATTGTGATCAAAATAACCACCAAATTAGGTTGTGGTTGCTAAATAACTACAAAATAAAAGTGATAATTGAATTTTGTGACCAATTAAGTCAAGATAATTTGTATCTAACATTAGTTACCATGAATTTAGTCACTTATACGATTAGATTCTAAATTGGATCTAATGAAGTTAGAGACTAATTTAGAATCTAAAGATATAAGTGGCTAAAACATTGTTAGCTAATGTTAGTTACCAATTATCTTGACTTAATTGGTCACTAAATTCAATCGTTACTTTTATTTTGTAGTTATTTAGCAACCAAAATCTAATTTAATGATTATTTTAGTCACAATTAACAATCATTTTATTTGGTAGCTAAAAATTAGTGTTTAAATAGCTTTTTTCTTATAATGTTCACATTAGTCTATTAAACTTCTCTTAAGTTCAAAGAATAACATTTTCGCTCATCAAAAATCCTTCATCATCCATATGAAGAAGAAATGATAAAGAAAGAAGTTATATCTTTTAGGTATCAATGGAAAGAAAGAGGCATTCATGCCTTTCAACCACCTTCCTTTTATATAGAAAATATTAATAGTATAAAGAATACATCCTTCAAAATATATCAGAATTTCTTTATAAAACTCAGGTTAAAACCTTCATCGCAACTCTATATTGCATCTTTTATCTCTTAAACTGGGAATTCTCTAACTAGATTTTTATTCTGTACATGTAAGATAGAGTGAAATATATATGTCATCCAAACTTAGTAAATTAAACTAATATTTTTTCCCAAAATGAATTGACAATAAAATATAATAACAGAAATAAATAATAAAATTTACCATTAATTGTAACATCCCACAAAATTAAAGCTTCTACTAAGGTGACTAAAGTATTAACATCATACATATCTTACAGTATTCCATAGTTAACATGCATCAAGATTACATATTAATGCTAAACTGAAATTTCAAAACATATTTACAATATCATATACATGTTTTCCAAAATATAATACTAGTCCTAATGGCATCCTTCAACCTAGATGATCTCCTTTAGCTGAATTGCACTGGAAGTTCTCTATAACAGCCCCAAAGCCTAAGATCTTTAAGAACTCGAATTTGCACCAAAGGACCTCTGATCAACGATCAAACTAAAACATTAGGGAACTGAGCTCACAAAGACACTATCTGATAACTCGGAGGCCTCATGCAAGCTCATAAGGTAGAGAAAAATGAAAACCTAAGAGTGGCTCTAAGGGAAGAGGGAAGAAAACGAACTTACTCTAACGGAGATTCTGATCGGATAAACTTGCTCTATTCTCTATCACGAGTACAACGGTGAGCTCTGCTTGAGAAATTGATGAGGTACGGAAGTAGAGACTTAGAGAGAAGTCAGAGGAAAAAGAGAGTTAGGGGTTTTAGAGAGATGATAGTTTGAGTGGAAATGAGACTTGACTACTTATTTTTTCTATAAATACGTGTTTTTAGTTTAATAATATAATAATCATTCCACTTTTACTATTTCTACTCAAATGACAGATGTTCTAAATTGTTACATCAATTAATAATTAAATTTCATTTTATGCATTTTTATTTAATTAAACATTTTTTATTTTATTTACTTTAACTGTAAAATTATTACTATTATTTTATACCTATTTCTCTTAGAAAAAAAAATTATTCTATTTTTCTATTTTATTTTCTTTTATATTATTATATTTTTCTTTATTTCTTTTTTTCTCTGAAGAAATGTCAACGTACTCATTAGGTACATATGTTGTCAAGTAATTTATTGTCAAGTGGGTGATGTATAATTAATTTTGATGTCGACAATTTATTTAGTTAAATATAATTGAAATTTAAATCTTCTGTCGTAACGTTATACAGTACCGTGTAGTATAAGTCACAAAAAAAAGAAGAAGAAGAATAATTGTACTTGTTCTACTTTAACTGTACTAGTTTGATCAGTTTTCTGAAAACATCTTTTTTCTTCTTTTATTATTAATCACATCGTTCTTACTGGTTAACATAATGTAGACCAAGCAATCATGAAGTTAATTTTCTTTTTCTGTATATAAGATTGAGGGAGTGAAGCTAAAACACACTCCATAGCAATCTTTCTATACCTTACTCTTCAAAGACAGCATTCTGATTGTTGCTGTGTTGAGGTTTATTATTTCAAAAGATATAATTTCTGATATTTCACATTCATTCCAAAAATGGACTCTCCTCAAACTCCAAAGCCTCACATTGTCTCTGTACCATATCCTCCAAAGTTCTCCACAAACTGTACTTGTCCAGTATTATATCTACCCACAATCTTTTTTCTTCCTACAGCATCCTTCAATTTCATTTGACAAGTAATGCATAGTTAAAAGTTTTAATATCTTTAATCCCTACTCCATCATTTTTTTTCTTCTTACATTTTGTTTCTCATTTTATACATGATATTCTCCCCCTTTTTCCAGCCTTACCGAAAATCTCTTTCTAACTTTGTTATGTACTTCTTAATCGCTTTTGACATTTTAAAGCATGATACGAAGAACAAGGGTAATTGAGAACAAATTTTATTAAACAAACTCTGTTAGCCGTGGATAATTTGACCTTAAGAATAATAGGTTGCCAAAAAATCTTCTTCTTAGGATTCTGACTAATTGACCATCCTAAATAGGTGAAAAGGGATATATTCATGACATTACAATTCCAAGCCACCTAATTTTTTTTTTTTGGATGTTATTATCTTTCAGGCTTGATATAACCTCAAAGCACCTAAGGAGGGATTTAATTGGTAATACATTTTGTATATTTTTTTTAATAATTAAGAATAAAATTAGTAGAAACACTTAAGGGATGTTTTAAATAGCTTCACAAATATGAACAATGTGTCGTGTGTAAACTGTAACATGTTAAGTACTACCCCAGGTTCCCCACCTTCATGCCTTGCAATACATTCTTATTGGTTATTTGTCTTACTATTCCTGTTAGGTCTTCTACCACTGTAAGAAACAAAAATAGTGCCAAACAGATCTCCTTGTCTTAATGCTTTCTTGGTTTAAAATTCTTTTGTTGGGCTACCATTTAACAAAACTAAGTCATAATGATGGAATACGCCACAACTGCCCAAGTTATAAAATAAAGAGGTCACTGAATTAGAAACTGTATTAACAACTTAACAAGAGCTTGGGCCTAATTGGCTTGATTGAGCCTACAATAAGGCATTTGGGTCCAAGATCAACTTCAAAGAAGATCACTCTAGAAATATTGGAGCATCAAAATTATAAGACCTTTAATTGCAAAAATTATAAAGTAGTGTAGAATTTTTTTTTTTTGACCTTGTATATTGAGCCAAGGGTGTAGAAAACAAAAACCTAACCCTAAGAGAGGGGAAGCTCGTGCCTAGGTCAAAAGACCGTAACTTGCATGGTAAGCTAGGGCTAGGCGGTGCCACATGCCTTGCTTTCCATTGCCACATGTCACTCTCCCAATAGAGAAGATTCTTTCCACTCATACCTTGCCAGTTGAGATTTAGAAGCTTTGGCCTATAAATATAAGTGATCACTACATGTAAAATTAATTTGAAATTAGTAATGATATGTTGTCCATTTTTTGTCATTCTACTTGTTCCTAAGTTCTCTATAGTCTAGTATCTTTTAAGACCGAGCTTAGACTCTTTCCAAATGAGTTGACCTCATCTCTCACTCTCACAAATTCCTATCTACACATCAATCCATTGAACTTCTCTTGTGTTCAAAGAATGCTTTCGCTCATCAAAACTCCTTCATCATTTATTCAAAGAAGAAATCATAAAGAAGAGCATTTTTCCATCATAGAGGATGCACTAGTAGAAAAAAAACACATACTACAATAGGATAAAATGTTGGTTAAAACGTAACCGAGGTAAACAAAAACGCGGTGACATTTTTGAAATTATATGAAGAGATATTACACCGATTACTCACAAACTGATGTAATATACTCCATTCTACATCAATTGACATTCATAACTAATGTAGAAAAGACTGAAAAAAAAAATCAAAGTTTAGTTTGGCACTGAACATATTACATTGGTTTTTGGAGTTTCAATTGATGTAATAGGTGCAAGATACTATATTGATTGTTACCTAAAATCGATGTAGAAAGTAGCTTAGTAAAAAAATCAAAAATAATTAATCAGGGACCCTCTTACATCGATTCTAAAGGCAATCGATGTAGTATGTACTCATCTATTACATCAATTATCTCTACAACCGATGTAATATGCTTCAGCGTGTGAAAAAATTCAATTTTTGAGTGAGCACACAAATTTATTAACCTAATATTTTCACTACTTTTATTATTTTTTCTTTCCCTCACACACCGCTGAATCTCTCTGGTGCATTCTCTGCTCTTGCGTTGTCGTTGTTTTCACTCTCACTCACACTCATTTAGTTCATTCGTTGCCCTCATCTACTTTGTTTAGCATTTTCGACGTAGGTGAATTGCTAATTTTTTTACGTTGCAAGTCTTTAAGGATGTTATACACTTGATGCATGAGTCTTTCTCCACTGTGAATGGTTGGTTTGACTCTCCGTGCCGCTTCTCTTCGCAAGGGGTTAGCATTTTTGCAAAATTCATTAAAAATAGTTAGAATTTATTTTTATACCCAAATTTTTTAACAGCAACTTGATTTAGTGTATATTTGATGATAGAGTTTTTACATTGAATAAATTTATCATAGATATTGAGTTGCCAAAAATTTAAGGCGAAAAAACTTCAAATGACCATAACTTTTGATAGAGGGCTCAGATTGATTCGCTCCAAAAATAAAAGTTGCTCGAAATGGGGTAACAAAGTTAGTGGGCAATACTCGGAAGGGATTCAGCATCCAAAATTTTTAAAAATTTCATCATTTATTATTTTTTTATTTTTTTTTAGTATTTTTGATATTTTTTTTTCTATTTCACATATCTATACTTGTAAAAAAAAATTTGAAATATGTGTTTTTTAGTTATATAGATTAGAGATTTATCAAAGAATTCTAAAAAAAATTGGATTTTTTTTTAAAATAGAGATATTACATAGGTTGTTACCCATAACCGATGTAATAGGGTAGATACTATATCGGTCAAGAGCCACAACTAATGTAGTATATCCTCCTGAGCCCTCTCATGATTGGTATTTTACGTCGGTGATTTATCAATTGATGTAGTATATACACATACTACATCGGTTATATAACAAATGTAAAAAGTTTAAAATTTTCTACATTGCCTGCATTAACCTCGATTTTGGAACCGATATAGAATGTCTTCGAAAATCTAATTTAGTGGTTATTTTAGTCACAATTAATAACCATTTTATTTAATAGTTAAAATTAGTGTCTAAATAAATTTTTTTCTTGTTGGATTTTTATGATTTTTTTTTTATCTCTTACATCATGAATTCTCTAACTAGATGCTTATTCTATTATTGTTTGATAGACTGAAATATATATGTCATCCAGCCTTAGTCCTACTGTTTATCTCCCTCTCCCTGAAAATTTGTTCTCAAAAGAAACTTTTGACCTCTTAATGGTATAGAAAAAAATTGAAGGAAAAAAAGAAAAACGCAGAAAAATATAAAGGTATTTGATAATAATAACAACAAAAACTATTGATAATTGGAATAACTGAATAATATTCTGAGTGTATTTGAGTCTGTAATTGAAAATAAGAGGGCAACAAAGATGAACAATTTTGAACAAAAACAATAACATAATTTTCTCCTGGCTTTCGAGAGGCCAGACTCTTCCTATTCATCCAATTTTCTTCCCCTTCCTCTCTTTCCAACCCTTTATTTATAAGTATAACCCCACTTTACCTCTACTAACTCCCTAATAATGACTTTTATTATATACTTTTTTTCATATTTCTCCTTTACACTTGGTTATGTAACAATATCCCCCCCTTCAAGATTCACCTTGTCCTCAAGGTGAAAGTGAGGAAACACAGTATTGATCTTCGCAGCTAACTCCCAATAATTCTCAAAATCTGGTAAATGTTGTTATGTAAGAGGCCATGTGATGTTGTTGTAGCCCTTCACAAAGGGTCGGTAATACCCTGAGCCCTAGAAATCCCTATAGTGCTTTTAAATCTTTAGGTGTAGGCCAATCAACCACGTCACTAATCCTTTTAGGATCTAAAACAACCCCCTGCGCAGAAATAATATGCCCTAAGTACTCGATATTGGAACTTTCAAAACAACATTTCTTCCTGTTCACCCACACGTGGTTCCTCTTAAGGATCTCAAAAACTTACAGCAAATGATCCCTATGACTGTCCTTGTCGTGACTATATATTAAATTGTCATTAAAGAAAACTAAAGCAAATTTACCTAAACATGGTCTTAATACCTCATACATCAATGACTGTAGAGGGGGCATTTGTGAGCCCGAATGGCATCACGAGGAATTCATAATGGCCCTCATGTGTTCGGAACACTGTCATGTGGATGTTTGTTTCTTTCATCCAAATCTGGTGGTAACCAGATTTCAAATCCAGCTTAGAAAAACCACAACACTAGCTAATTCATCCAAAAGCTCTTCAATAACAGGAATTGGAAATTTGTCTGGGACTGTTATCCTGTTGATTGCTCGGTAGTCAACACAGAACTGCCAGCCACCGTCTGGTTCTTGAAAAATATTATCAAATTGTTGCAATAATTCTAGAGTCTCAGTTGTAATAGGAGAAGTAATGTTATCTCCATCAGAGCAGAATAAAAAAGTCAGCAAGAAACCCTTTACATTATTTTTCAATGTGTTTAAAGTCATCTTTCCTTATGCATGACTTCTACTGAGGCTAGGGTCCCCCTGTAGTGTTACTTGGGACCCATTAGACATCCAGCTCAGTGTCAACCACTGATAGTTACCTTCAAATCTGCCTAGGCTTGCCACCCACCAAGCACCACCTCTGACCACTCGAGCTCCATGATAAGGAAGTTTGCAACTATGGAAACACCTTGCACTATCAGTTCGACATTTTCACACCCCCAACTCCTGGTTCAATAACGCCTTCCCAAACTCAACTTGAAATGGTCGCATCTGGCTTAATGGTAAACCTAAGAAGGAGACGATGTGAGTGGAAAGAAAATTGGCCTCCGCCCCTGAATCCACCAACACAATCACCTCTGAGCCCTGGATCATGCCTTTAGCCTTAAATGTTTGATGAGGTGTGAAACCCCAATAACTGGAAGGTGAAAGATGGAGAGACAAAGTTTCTAGATTAAGAGTAAAGGGTTTCTCTGTGATTTCTTCATGTATTGGTTCAAGCTCCCCCTCTTTGTTAGCATCTAATAGCACCAAGTGTTGATGGCGGTGTCGACACGTGTGGGATGGGTTCCACTTCTCCCCACGTTTGTAGGATAGACCCTTGCGTTGGCGTTCAAACCACTCTTCATTTGAGATCCAACGAGAATTATGCTTTGGGCCCAATGAGCTAGACACTGTGATATGAGTGACTTGGTTCTCCTTGGGTTCTAGTGGTGGAGAACGTTCAAAGTAAGAATTAAAAGTATTGGGCCTAACATAATTCGTACCTCTATTGAAACCCTCACTAGACTTAGGGTCTGCTTCATGTCCTTTTCCCCAATGGCTTCCACCTTCCTCTCGCCAAGCTAAGTTTCTCGCTTCAACAACCATTGCACGATCCATCAATGCTTGTAGGGATTCAAATTTTGCCACATCTAGTTCTAACTTACTCGTCGGTTTCAACTCTTCATGGAACATACATAACTCTCCACCCAAATTTTTGTGTGATCTGGTTGCGAGCTCAAAATCACACCGATACTTCATGACAGAGCCTGTCTGCTTGACCTCCAACAATGGCGCTAAGGGATTTGACACTGCTCCTGGTTTGAAACGTTTCAACAAGTCCTGCTTGAAACGGATCCAAGTGTGAAATGTCGACTAAGCCTCCCACCACTCGAACCACGTAAGAGCCTCCCCCATTAATCCTAGCACCGCATAATCGAGCTTCTCCCCACCAGAATGTTTGACACCCGAAAGAAACGGTCCATTCTCATTAACAACCCGTTCGGATCTACTCCATCAAATGTTGGGATCTCTAATTTGCGTCCCCCAGCTTCCCTGTAGCACAGGTTTCTACGATTCTGTCCTTCTCCACCGGGATCCATGATTTGAGAGGCAGTGTCTTCCTCCTCCGTGGTGAATGCATCGTCATATCGTTGAGCCTCTTCAACCGTGGCCCATCATTTGTTTCTCTAACCCTTCGACACGTTCCTCCATTGCTCCTGAGCTACGTGTGATAACCATTCAGGTTTGAAACCCAGATCGAGTATCTGATACCAATTGTAAAGGTATTTAATGATAATAACAACAAAAACTATAGATAATTGGAATAACTGAATAATATTCTGAGTGTATTTAAGTTTGTAATTGAAAATAACATGGAAACAAAGATGAACATTTTTGAACAAAAAAAGTAACAAAATCTTCTCCTAGCTTTCAAGAGGCCAAACTCTCCCTATTCACTCCACTATCTAATTTTATTCCCTTTCCTCTCTTTCCAACCCTTTATTTATAAATATAACCTCATTTTACCTCTACTAACTCCGTAATAATGATTTTTATTATATATTTTTTTTCATATTCCTCTTTTACACTTACTTATCTAAAAAAAGTGGTTTGGTATATTAAAATAGATGAAACTATTAAAAAAAAAAATTCGTACTACAACCAACTAAACAGCAGCTTCGTAATAAATACAGTATAATAAAAATAACATTAAAAAACATAACCAATAATATATTCAACTTAACCATATTTTCTAATTTGGTTATTCTATCCTTTTTATTATTGTGCTGGCAATAAATAAATAAAACATAATTAAAATAATATTTTTTTCAGAAAATGTATTGATAATAAAATGTAATAGCAGAAATAAATAATAAATGATTAAATTTCATTTTTACCTATTTCTCTTAGAAAATTTTTTTTATTATATTTTTCTTTTCTTTTCTTTTCTATTATTATATTTTTCTTTATTTCTTTTTTTCTCTAAGAAATGCCAACCATACTCATTATATTATAAGCATATGTTGTCATATAATTATTGTCAAGTGGATAATTAATTTTGATGTCGACAATTTATTTTAGTTAAATATAATTGAAATTTAAATCTTCTGTCTCCACGTGATACAGTACCGTGTGGTATCAGTCACCAGAACAAGACTCACAAGACTAATTTTACTTGTTCTTATTAATCACATCGTTCTCACTGGTTAACATAATGCAGACCAACCTATCATGAAGTTAATTTTTTATTTTTTTTTCTGTATATAATAAGGTTGAGGGAGGGAAGCTAAAGCAGGTTCCACAGCAATCTTTCTATACCTTACCCTTCAAACACATAATTCCGATTGTTGTTGTGTTGAGATTTGTTATTTGAAAAGATAAAATGGACTCACCTCAAACTCCAAAGCCTCACATTGTTTGTGTACCATACCCTGCACAGGGCCATATAAACCCCATCATGCAACTTGCCAAGATCCTTCGTAGCATGGGTTTCTACATAACCTTTGTGAACAATGAGTACAACCACAGGCGTTTTATTAAGTCCCATGGGCCAGAATTTGTTAAGGGTCTCCCAGATTTCGTGTTTGAGACAATACCAGATGGATTGCCACCTTCTGATAAGGATGTAACTCAGGACATTCCATCGCTGTGTGATTCAACTAGAAAAACTTGTTATGGCCCTTTCAAAGACTTGGTCTTGAAGCTGAAGGCTTCTGAGAACGTGCCTCCAATTACTTGCATACTTGCTGATGGGATTATGGGCTTTGCTGGAAAAGTTGCAAAGGATTTGGGCATAGCAGAAATTCAACTTTGGACAGCCTCGGTTTGTGGTTTTGTGGGATATTTGCAATTTGATAAACTCGTTGAACGAGGCATTCTTCCATTCAAAGGTACAGTTTTATCTTTATGTCTCTGTTAATTTCTATTGGTGCCCATGTTTAAAGTTAGTTTTCAATGTAGTTTACAATGCCGTTTGATAAATAATAACAAAATAACACTGATAAATTCAATGCTTATTAGAATAAAAGTATAATTTGGGGAGGAAAGGATACTACATACATGGGAATAGTGACCATTTATTTATGATCCTCCTCAAAGCTCAATTTTCAGTTTCTTTTTTTGTCAAATTTGGTAGTTTTTTTGTTTAAAGAAAAAAAGAAAATATTATTATTAAATGGTATTGAGTTTCTAGTACCAACTTAACGAGAAGAAAGGTGATAGTCAATTCTAGATTTTGATGTGGTCACTTTCGAGTGAGACAGTTTCAGACTATTTAATTAATTTGAGAATTCTTTTTTTTTTTCAAAAGACATTTTTAATTTAGTTTTTTTACACTTTAAAATTATAAAACATATCACTGAGAGTGGGTAAATTAACTTATTATTTTTTATTCCTGTTTAATTATTGAGAGAGGAATAAATTATATCATCCACAATATATAAAATCACACAACTTCAACAACATATTAATTCTGAAAAAAGTTGTAATGAAAAGTTTAGTAGTTTTTAGTATGTGTTGAAACGCATAGAAAACTTAGCTTAGATGTTAAGAAATTTCTCTCATTGTGAAAAAATTCTGACTGATTACACTGCCAAAATTTTTAACAAACAACACCATTTCAATTATGATGAAAGTTACACTTCAAATAGAAGCAACTTTATGTTTATTTATTTGTATGATCAATAATATTTTAACGGATTTAAAATATAAAAATAAAAATTATTAATTATTAATTATATAAAAATACTTTAAGAACAAATCTAAAATTATAGACGGTCATATTAATCCAACATTTTCCTGCAAAAGTTGTCACCAAATCCAATCACTTACTCTCTGTCGTCATGTAAATCTATTTCACTAGAATATATATCTATCATATTTTGTTGGTAGAGTGAATTTAACAAATTAAAAAATATATATAATTGAAAAAATTTATTGATCTAATGTCACAAAAACATGACTCAATACATTTAAAAGTTAAAACATTTGTTAAAATATTGAGTCTATGTTTTAATAAATGAATTTATTTATTTACTTTGTGTTGAATAAAAGAATATAGTTGAGTGAACTGTCAAACCCAACCACGTTTCCTGAGCCAGTTTTTATGGTGCGATTGGTTGGGAGAGACAGACCATAAATAGAAAAAAAAATAGTTTACGTTTATTTGAAAAGAAAATATGAGAAGAGAATGAAAAAAATAATAGATTTTACTAATATCTTTTATTTCGTTTATCTAAACACTTTTATCTAATGAAAAAACCTAAATGGTTAATTCTAACAAATATTATTTATTTTCTAAAATAAATATTTACGTAATAAGGAAGATACATAAATGATTTAATGTTTTATAAATTTTAATTTGAGTTCCTTTTAGTTTTTAAGATATGATTTTACTCTCTATTTTTTCGTTATTTTAATTTGTAGATTTAAGAATACTCATAAATTTGATTTAAATATCACTTTTGGGTATGTTCATTTCGTCTTTTATATTTTAATTAATTAATTTGTTTTTATTGTTTAAAATTAATATCATGGGTTTAAAAGATAAAAGATAAAATAAATTTTAAATTTAATATATACTTTTGTTGTTGAAGTGTAGTGTGAGAGAAAATATATGTAATGTTCTTAAAATGTGCAATAGTATCTGACGAGATAATGTTTTAAACAACAACCATATCTATATACAACTTGAAAAATCTGAATCATCTTATAATCAGATAAAATATCAACACTAAATTGAAACCACCCAAACAAAGCAAGAACTAATGGTATCCACAGATTCCCTACCGTCAATGCTCTTCTAGGGTCTAAGAAATGGGGATATGAGTGGGCCCCACAAGATGTTTGAAACATATATGTGTGGATTGCATGATAAACCCAGAAGTGGGTATCCAAAGATTCCGTACTGCAAACGCTATTCTTATGTACTAAGATGTGAAGATGTGGGGATATGAGTGGGCCCCACAAAATGTTTGAATCACATGTTGCAATTCATTGTTGTATTTTTTATTATTACTCCATGCTATGTTAGACTTTTTTTTGGTGAAAAAGAAAAAGAAAAAGAAGAAGAATAATTGTGTTTTATTAAGTTAAATAAAATAAGAAAAACATGAAATAAAAATAGAGAAAAATAAAAATTAAGAAAAAACCGAAAGGTAATAATAATTTGTTTTTAAATCATAAATGTACACATAATTAAGTCTATTTATTGTGGCTTAGAAACTAACTCAAACTCTAGTACTAATAATTAATGTGCACTCAAAATATGTCATATAATTAAGTTTATTTATTGTGGCTAGAAACTAACTCTAATCCTACTAACTAATGTGCACACAAAATATGTCATATAAATAATTAAGTATATTCTTTGTGGCTGAAAACTCACTCGATTAATTAATGTACACAATCAAGTCTATTTATTGGGACTAGAAAGTAACTCTAACTCTATTAATTAATGTGAATATGGATTCACACACTTAGAAGATAATTTTCAGAGATGGAAACAGATTGTAGAGTCCCATTGTATTAGTTTAATGGATATTTTTGAAAGATTTAAAAGGAAACACAAAATTTAAAACAAAAATTTTAAATTAAAAATAAACTAAATATTTATTTTTTAGAGTTTAGATTTTATAAGTAAAATTAACTTTATATATTCATTTGATGTATACATTATAATTTTAATAAAACAATATATTTATTAAATTTTCTCTAAATTATAATTATTACTTTTAAATTGAGTCTATCTAAGCTTACATACAAATATGAAATCTTGTTGGATCACGAACTAAATGGATGGAATAAAAATGAATTCAATTTTATTTGTATCACGAAATTTATAAATCATTTTTATTTTTCATTCACTATTATAGTATTAAGTATTCTTTTTAGTATTCTTCTCAAAGCAAATCATATTTATTTATCTAAATCATTATAGTAACTAAATGTTAAATTTATGTTATATAATTTTTTTTGTAAAATTTTCAGATCAAAAGGAGATTGATGAGGCTTTGGATATAAGTTTAGATTGGGTCGAAGGAATGAGTAATATTAGAGTGAGAGACATTCCAACCTTTATCAGAACCACTTCTTTGGATGATACTATGTTTGATTGCTTGGGTTCTGAGTCACGGAATTGTTTGAGATCGTCTTCAATCATTATAAACTCATTCGAAGACTTGGATGAAGAAGCCCTTGATGCCCTTAGGGCAAAGAATCAAAACATATATACCATTGGTCCACTTGACTTGCTTGGTAGGCATTTTCCTGAGAAAGAAAAGGGTTTCATGCCAGTTGGGTCAAGTTTATGGAGGAGTGATACAAACTGCTTAACATGGTTAAACAAATGGGAACCTAGCTCAGTGGTATATGTTAATTTTGGAAGTATAGCAGTAATGACAGCTGAGCACTTGAAAGAATTTGCTTGGGGACTAGCAAATAGCAAGCTACCTTTCTTATGGATAAAAAGGGCAGATATTGTAGGGGATGATTCTGCAGCTTTGCCACAAGAGTTCTTTGATGAGATCAAGGATAGGGGGTATATAACAAGTTGGTGCAGGCAAGAGAAAGTGCTTTCTCATCCATCTGTTGGGGTCTTTCTAACTCATTGTGGTTGGAATTCTACACTAGAAGGCATATATTCTGGTGTGCCTATGGTTTGTTGGCCTTTCTTTGCTGATCAACAAACAAACTCTAGGTATGTATGTGTAAATTGGGGGATAGGAATGGAAGTTAATCATGATGTGAAGAGAGAAGACATAACAAATCTTGTGACAGAAATGATGAAAGGAGAAAAAGGAATGCAAATGAGACAAAAATCCTTAGAATGGAAGAAGAAAGCAGTAAAAGCTACTGATGTTGGAGGATCATCTTACAACAACTTCTACAAACTAGTGAAGGAAGTTTTTCACCATAATTCTATTTGAGTCCTATTTTTATGATCAAGTTTATTGGTATAAGAATCGTTCCTTCAATTAATGTATGAACTTCCAATGCCAACAGATGAATAAGTGAACTATTTAAATTTTATTTTACTACAAAGCGTGTTGTGGTTTTAATTTATTACTTAGTATGATAATTGTAATTGTAATTTGTTTATGTTTTTGTCATTGAAATAATATTGGGTGATTTTGTTACCTAGTCCAACCATGATATAAGTCTAACACTATTTATTCATATGTCTACCTATTCGTATTCAAAATATAAGGAGATGTATTACGACATAATAATATAAAAGTCAAGCGAATAAAATGAGCTTATATACCTTTTATATATATATATATATATATATATATATATATATATATATATATATATATATATATATATATATATATATTATAATTAATTGAATGACAAATATTAAATAATTAATTATAATTTTTTTATTAATTTAAATATTTTTTTAAATATTTTAGCTTACGTCAAAGAGTCTATAAATATAAAGCAGTTTCATAGATAGTATTCACTCTATTCTCTTATTCACTTTTATGTTCATATATTTTATAATTTTGGTTGCTCTTAATGACTTGAGTGTCATAGAATCTTTTACAAGTGAATCTTTTCTCGGACTCTATCAACAAGTCGATGATCAATCTTTAAAAGTATAAACTCAACATTTTAGGAATACCATTTTCTTTACTTTAGGAGAGTCGTGCTCCTTTCCAGAAGCAAAAATGTCACATCATCATTGCCTGCTGACATGGAGCCATCAACGATTGGAACCCTCAAAGCATTTATAGAGACTCTCTTTAAAAAAAAGAGCAAAATCTCCAAAATGAAATATCTGACATGAAAAACAAATTTGATAAGGATTTGAAGCTCTTATGACACTACAAAAAATCATGTATATGACGACATTTTTTTTTGTATAAAGCATCAATTATAAACGTCATTTTATACATGTGCGATGTTTCTGAAAAATGCCATAGATCTGGCCGCCACAAAATATAAAATGGCGTTTTTGTCTGAAACGCTGCTGCATGCGCCATATTATGCCTTGTATAAAGCGACATTTTTTTTATGTAATTAATGTCAATTGAAATGTCATAATTATTTTTATTGTTAACAACAATAAATGATACCTCTAAACGCTATTATAAACGTTTTAATACGACGTTTATTATGGCCACATTATAATTAATGGTGAATGATAATATGTTACTTCTAAATGTCATAATTTTAATATTAAATAAAAAAATATGCAGTATTTTATAATTATATATCCAATATTTTATAATTATATATCTAATAATTTATAATTATATATCCAGTAGTATTTAATAATTTATCAGATTTAATATTCATATATGTTACATACATATCCAATAGAAGAAAACTAAAATAACAAAACTTTTGCAATAACAAAAGATCACATTAAAATATTTCATAGTGCAACATAACATAGTATATGTTCTAACAGAGTTCACAAAATATTATGTTCCAAGACACTATTACAACTTACTAAATTGTTCAAACACCCTTCCCTTACGAAATACAAAATATATATATATATATATATATATATATATATATATATATATATATATATATATATATTTAATTTGTCTTGCTGCCTCCACTTGATCCTACAATGTGATTTGGGAATGGAGCACCCCTTGTAACATTTGATGCCTGAGATATTGACAGCAAAGAAAATTAAATACTGCAGCAGGATGTACATGTTAATATTATAACAGAATTATTTGAGGCACTTACCAAACCAGGTGCCATTGCAGCAACATGTTCAGGTACGTCTGATCTTGTAGCAATGTAGGCAAGCAAGGAATTCATCTGTGCTTTCAGAGCTACAAGTTCAGTTTCCATCTTCACTAACTTATCCTCAACTTGTGGTGAAGGTGCACTTGACAAAGTATGATGCATACCGGTTAATCTTGTTGTAGACTTCTTAAAAACAAGAGAAGGACAAGCTCCAAATGACATTCCTCTATCTGGACCTGGACGCTCTTTACCAAATATGACACCAACTGGATCATTTGGAGATATATCTGATGCAGTTTCTGGATTTTTCAATATGAAATCATTAATTTTTTTCCCTACAAAACAACATATGTAACAGATGTGATCTTTAAGAACTTAAACATCAACTAAACAACAATAATTAGGCTAAACAACATATTTTACCCCAATGTCCGAAGCTTCATCATTGACATAGGTGTCATTTTTTCTCTTATGTGTGATCTTCCACATTTCAGCTCTCCCAATATTCCTACCAATCTCAATTTTCTATATGTTCCAACAAAGATTAGATAAGAAAAATCAAAATTTAATGAAATTCAAATTTCAACATTGAATGTAGAAATATACCAAATTATCCCTTCTTTTAGATAAAGACATAGCACCACCAGTGTGCGGAATAGTTTGCTTCTTCCTTATATCTCTATTTCTATTACATAGAGTCTATAAAAAGGAAATTAAAAGTAATTAGTGCAATACAAATTTAATCCAACCAGACTTATCAAGACTGAGTGTTTACCACTGTGGAAGGCTTGAGTCGATAATCAACAAACACAACCCATTGTTTCATGTTAAGACCTTCTGGAACATTCTTAATAAGGTCATTTCTGGTCAGTAGAAGATCATAAAATTCATTCCAAAGCTTGCATTTGTACTCCCTCCAAAGTTTTCCAATTTTGAACATAACATCTCTTTTGGCCAAATCTTCATTCAACTTGAAAAAGAATCGTGACTACAAATAAAACACAAGTTAATGATTAAAAATACAAGTTTATGCAATTGTAGTCCTATTTATAACATTCAGAATTTATCTATAAATAACATTACTACTCATGGTATTGGCAACTTTTGAATAAATAAGAAAAAATATATTCTTATTTAGTGTATCTTGATCTTCTATTAGAAGTCAGACTAGAAGATGTGGTAAGAAATGGATGTGGAACAATGCAAACCTGTGTCAAAGAGATAATAATTTCATTCTTGATTTGGCAACTTTGACCAAAGAAACTTATCAAAGGCCATAACTATAACATACACTTATTCATTCGTACTAAGCTTCAGTTGATGCAATTATCAAGACCAGTGTGTATTACCTATCACTTGTGCTAATTGACTTCTCTTAGGCTGAAAGAAATTCCAGTTTACAGGAATTGAACTGATAATTTCTTTTTAATTAGATGCCTAAATTTGGAGAGTATTGTTATGTAATATTATATTGTGATTTTCATTTTCAATGTTTACAATTTTAATTGAAAGCATAAGACTAAAAAGATTTTTTTCTTTCTGAAATATAACAACACATAACAAAACGTCAATTATTAAAATTCCTATAGCTGTGATGCACTAGTTACTGTAATTTGCTCTAACTGTGAGACAGTTGTTATCTGATGGTTGCTTCAAAACCATTATCAGAAATTTTACTTTACCTGAAGGGAGATTATTGTAATTTGTTGTGCATAATATCTCAGACTCTTGTCTCAACCATTACACAAAAGCAACAGTAGAGCTCAAGAACAAGAAACAGAACAGAACAAAAAGTCAAAGTCATTACACAGATAAAAAAACACACTGACTCAGCTTTACATGCATAACAATTAAAGTTTTACCTTCAGTGCACTCTCCCACACTCTATCTTTGTAAGCATCTAGCATATCTGACCATCTTTCAAAACTGATGGGAAATAAAATATGATTTGAAGCTAGTTGTCCACAAACTCCTGCAAGTAAACCGGATGCCTCTCTAATTGGTTGACACTTATCATCATAGTTAACCACCACCCTTAATCCAATAGGAAAATTATGAGCATCTCTAACCTTGACTTTTAATTTTTGAGTTACACCTTCCTCATCTAAAAACAAAGGTCATGAATGGAGGATATGACTTCATGATTGTTAATCAGGCAACATGAATTTCACAGCAAAACTATGAAAAGTTATATTTGTTATTAACTCGCCTGTTTCACGTATTATTTCTAGTTCTTCCTACAGTTTCCCCAGATTCTTGTGGTAAGAATAGTGATGTGCTTACAGTTTTTTATGGAAGCAAGAGTAGAGACATTGTAGTAGAATTTTCAGGATCAGTTGACCATTTTCAATTTTAGTTGCATTTCAATAGCCACAAACAATTTCTCAGAATAAAGTAGGCTTGGGAAAGGGAGTTTTGGGCCTGTCTACAAGGTAAAGATGCTTCTATTAAGCCCATCCTTAATAATAAAAATAGGCTTTTGTAAAATGTAATGGAAAAACGATTTGCTCCATTCACCAGGAAATAGCAGTCAAGAGGAACCAGCATTTGACAATTCCTCTTGCCCCTCATTTATTTATATATTTATGTGTATACACATATCAATGGTCAGAAATAGCGGCTAATAAGATTTTGCACACACAAAAATTAACAGACATACATACATAGCTTCTCAATAATGGTTAGCAAAAGGAGAGCGGTTCTTACTTGTAAAAGAATAATGCTTTCTACCAAGAATAATGCAAAAGCAATGTGTGATCAACATCAATGCAAGAAAATTATAAGGTTTGTAGTAGATGTTGCTGGTTAAAGTAAAGCATCATGCAGCAGCAGAAGCATTAATAAGCCTTTATTTACACAAGTAAATGAGACATAACATTAAAAAAAATAGCAAATAATTGTTTGTTTTTCTTGATAAACGGTCATTATATGCAAAAGGAAGAGAGCAAGTTCAGCAATCAATTGTGAGTAGAAATGGATTGCGAAGAGTTGCATACATCTAAGGAAAAACGTGAGAGTGTAAATATTGAAAGGAGAAATCAAACAAAACAAGCAAATTGTGAGTTTTGATTCGCTATTGAAGCTCCATTGCAATATGCAGAGTTAAAGGATTCAACAACCCTGAATGTGGGATTCGAATGGCAGATGCATCAATTAAGAAAATAACAATGAAAATCTATTTTCTGATTCGGTACCAAAATGCAGACAGCAACGAATAATAAGATCACACGGTGCGGGGAACAAAAAATTGAGCAAGATGAAGAAATGGGGAAGGGGTGGAGAATGAGAACGAACCGGACGGTGTGGTGGAAGTGACTGTGGGTGGATTCCGGTGCCGGAGCAAAGAAAATCGTCGGCGAGAAGAAGGCGGCAGAGTGTGTGAGTCGAGAGAGAAAGTCCGTCAACAGCTAGGGATTTGTCGGGAGAGGACAAGAGAAAGTGTGTTGATTAGGGTTTTGATTCAATGTGAAAAGAAGTGAAATCGGGGGAAGGGAAGATTTTGAGGAACTTTACTTTGGTGGAGATGAAAGTTTCATTGGAAAATTTTAGGTTTGGGGGGAACGAAACTTTGGAGGGTACGAAGTTTCATTTTGGGGAACAAAAGTTTGAAGGAAAGTCTTAGCGAAACTTTGAGTTTACATTATGAAGTAATGAAAACTGGGTGTGGCCCAAAATAATATTAGGTATAAAGCGACATTTGTAAATGTTATTTTTAAAACTTAAAATGTGGCATTTCTTAAAATGTCGTTTTATATAGTATAATATGACATTTTTTTTAAATGCCATATTAAAACTGCCACCATATATATGATTTTTTGTAGTGTGAGACAAATATTGAATCAAAGTAGTACAATGCCATTTGAAAATAAACGACCATCACAATGGGTCAAAGTAGTGCGAAATCGTTTGAAAATAAACAACCATAAGAACTATTAACATCAGGAGTTGCTGAATATGATTTAATGAAATCAACAAGTGATGAAGTCTAGAGGATCAAGGATATTACAAGAAGAATCATGAAGTTTGATGAAGCTTTTGGTCCTAGACTTAGGTTGTGTGTGAGTGTGAGTTTTGCTCTTGGTTTATAATCATATGATGCATGTTTCATAATTCAAAACAAGCTCCAATGTAAATCAAAGTTAATCAAATTGATCAAAGTTTTTTTATTAAAGTAATTTCAGAAAGAAGATTAACAAACTGAGTTTTATTCTGGACTTAATGAAGTTTCTGTTTTAGAGAAACTCAATTGATTGAACAGTTATTTCAATCGATTGAAGTTTTAACAGTTTTAAAGTAGTTTCTCTATATAAAGGAGAGACACGTGCTTTTAAAAAATAACTAAGTCATTTCTTTACGTGAAAAACACTTGTGAATTTTTCTGAGAGAGAAAGTGCACATACTTGTGATCATTCTTAGAAATTGAATTTCATCAAGAACATCAATCTTGGAGCTTTGTTTTGAGTGTGTTTTTGCATTACTGTGATCAAAACTAGAGCTAAGTGTTTCTACTCTGATTTGAATCCATTTTGTTATCTGTTAAGTGGAATCGCTGTTGTAATTGATCTATTTTTGATCATTTCTTTGTAGTGTGAGTGCTGGGTCACATATTACAGGGTGTTTGTAATTGTAACAGGTTTAGTGCAGAGTATTTTGCATTGGTTAGATAGCTACTGTAGGGTTCAGTAGGTTGTTTGTTGCTGGAATGTGTGTTTGCTTGCGGGTTGCAAGTGTTTGTGTATCTTGTAAATTGATCTTTGAGATCTTCATTAGTGGAAATCTTTTCTTGTTGGCAGAGGACTGGACGTAGCCCTTGAGGAAGGGTAAACCAGGAAAAAATCTTGTGTTCTTGATCTTTCTTTCTCTCTTCTTGAACACTTATCTTTTCTATTATCGCATATTCAATTAATTATTCTTCACGCTTAATTGATTGTTCGTTCTGTTGTTATTATTGTATCTTTCTGAAACTGATATATCTTTCAAACAATTGACTGGAACCATTTTTTATGGTATTGGTATGTTGCTAGTTTTATGATATTACATTTTGATTGATAAAATTTTTGGAAGTATTTTCTTGATTCAAATTGTTGTTTCTTGATCTCAGTATTTTATCTAAACTGTTGTACTAAGTGATTAATTTGTTGTTCACTGTGATTACTGTGTATCTACTGGATTGAATTTTCTATAAAAATAATTTTCTCAACAACTGATTGCTTCTGTTTTTGTTTCTGATAGTGTTTTTGATAAACTGAATCTTTGAACCTGATATGAAACATATTGATCCTTTCTAGGTAATTTTGAAATTCATTGATCAGTAAATTGATAAAGAATCTTCAATCAAATCTCTAACACTTTCCAGTATTTTGCGAAAACTTTTTGAAAGTTTTAATAGTTCAATTCACCTCCCTCTTGAACTCAGCCTAAACACATTTTCTACAATTGGCATCAGAGCTAGGACTTGAATCCTAGTCAATTGAATTTTTTCCAGAACACACAATTAACAGTTTCAAACCAGCAAAGATAAAAATAGTGGGTTGAATTTATATTTCAACTGATTGGTCATGTATTTGTTTTAAATCCTATTTAATCAAAATTCTTTCGTGAACAAATCATTCATATTTTTTATTCCATCCTATATTTCATTTGTTATGAAATCCAAAATAATCTTTTGCTTTATGCTTAGATTGTCACTTTAAATGACACTTTTGTTGTTATCAATTTATATTAAGGTAGTTTTTTTTATACATAATTCCTTTAGATAATAGTTTGTTAGCTAATTGAAATCTTGATACAAATGAATTTAGTTTGTTTATATTTAATTTTAGTTGTATCATATTGTTTGATAATAAAAACTATTACATAGAAGTTTAGCATCATTCTTTTGCTTGGCGGTGAGTAAGGCCATGATGTGTCCATGAAATAAGTAGAAAAGTTATCATTGGTCCAAAGTTCATCAAAACCACTTAGCTTAAGGATGAGTAGCTGAATGATGTAAAAAGGCTAGCAAACCACCAAAAGCTGAAGAAATCCCTTTCACTTTCGAGCACTCTAGATTCATAAGGTTTTCTACACAAACTTATCCTTTGATGGTGAAGAAATGTGGTCTCATGTCAAAGAAATTGATATGGTCATCACACTTGTTGTATGGAGTGCAGTTGTAGGCCTCAAGTATGATAAAATGAAGGTAACCAAAGGCACTATTGAAGACTTCAATAAGGTCAAGTTCTATAAGACTTGCTTGAGAAACCTGACAACTGAAATGAGAGGTCTTTTGGTTAGAAAATTGGCCATGAACTCACGAATATTGGCCTTCATCACAGCGTGGATCTTAACTCCAAGAGGAAGCAACCATGTCGTATTAACTAAAGACGATCTCATGCTTATGTACTGCCTCATCTACAAGATCAAGGTGAATTGGGTGTATGTGATGAAAGAACACATGATAAAGTCCAAAGATTGCTAGATTATAGACTACCTTATGTTGTCCTCATTTCCAAGCTGCTTGAACATTTTGGAGTAGACCTTGAAGATGAGCTGTCAAAGTCCATGAAGCCAAACAATGAAGTAAATCACATCATGTTGGACAAGATTGGATTGGTGAAAGCCAACAATGGTACATGGATGTGTAAATTGGATGGAGGGAGCATTAGAGGTGTTGGACCAAGCGAAACTGTTGGAGAGGGATCTGTTGCTATTGAAGATGAAACCATGGTTGTTGAATATGCAATGGTATCCTACAATCATCCTATAAATCATGGAGAGCCTTTTTCAAGGTTTGAGCAAATGGTCCTAGGAAGTTTAGACAACGTATTTGGAGATCAGAGGATGCACCATGAATTTGTGCAACAAGATTTTAGCTCCTCCATAATGAGATTGAGATTGTTCAAGAGCAGATTGGTACACTATAGATAAGAGGATTAGGAACATGCATTGTTGCATTTTGTTTTATTTTTGCAGTGTTTGATGTAAACTACACAACCAAAATGAAATCACACAAGATTTCAATACAAACTATGCTAAAAAACCATATTCAAGCACAATACAAGCAAAAGAAATGAATGATAAACGAAATACAATCTTCAAGACAATGATACATTATCCTATCATCGATCTAAATGCAGAAGGAAACACTTATCTCTGCAAAGAGCAGCTATTATAGCCTTTTTATACCATATGCATGCAAAACTTCCTTCAAGAATGAGAAACCAATGTGATCTTTGTCAAATCTTGATCAATCTCTCTCACTTTGAAGGTGTTTTCTCCAAGAAGCTCTCAAGTCATTCTTAAGAAAGTATTTCAAAGCTTTTAAAATGAAAAATTGTATCAAAAATGCACTGCTTAATTGCTTATATAACACAAGTCAACACTGTTAAGCGAAAACAACATTTGGAAATTAACAGGTTGCTTTTACTTAAACACAAAAACAACAAACTATTTTCTAGAAATAACATGTTGTTTTTGTTCTGCAGCAACTGTATTTTCAAAACTACTTTCGGAAATCCTTTTCACTTGATTTTCGGAGAATATTGCAAGCAAATGATAAAGAGACACACACAAATACAAATATGATCTAAACTTATTCTATACTACCCCAAACCAAGGATCTAAAGCCTTTCTTCAACCAAGTCAAGTCTTCATGGAATTTCTTCATCAAATCTTCAATCAAAGAGCATCTCCACTAGCTCCAACATCCTCACCAGACATCACACATAAAACCCTAGGCTGGGTGGTCATGTGAGGCATGGTAGTCGTCCCAGTCATATTTTCTCGTGACATGGGTGTTTACTAGCATCTGTAGTGAGTTCTGATTGAATAAAACTTGGTTCTACTCAGGATATTCCTTGAAGAGTGGAGTGTAACCTCGAGGAAAGTCATATTGAGGAAACGAGATGAGACTTCCTTGAGTATTATTATGTTGTGTCTGTGACGTTTCAAGGTGTGTAACCAGAGGATGGAAAGAAATCACATCTTCATTCATAGTAGTAGCTTCACCTTGCTTTTAAGGATTGTCAAAGCCTCGAGAATTTGACTCATTTGATCTTTTAACTGATTAATGTGAGTTCTCTTTGCTTCTTGTGCTTCCCCAAGTCTTTCATATTTTGTCGATTATCTTAATTTTATAATTAAAATATTTAAAACACTTATGTTCACTATGTTATTATTCATATTATTGTTATTATTAATATTACTATTACTATTACTATTACTCTTAATATTATTGTTAACATTATTATTAATATTATTAACAATAACTATTAATAATAGTATTAATCATAATAATAATGGTCATAATAAGATAATAATAATCATAATATGAATACAAATTCCTCTAATTTAGTGGTTATATGTTCAATAAGTATTTAAAGAACTTATTTTTTTTTACTTTAAGTCACACCTTTTGATTATTGTCTAAAATAAAAAAATGTTATAGTGTTTTTTAACTTTAGACAACACTTTTGAATAGTTATCTAAAGTACAAAATAGTGTAGTAGAAAGAAAAAATAAATAAATAAAAAACATAATTTGGTAAATAAAAATATGAAAAATAATTAGTACTACACCATTCTTTTTTCTACTTTACTTCGCAAACAAAAGCTTTGTAATAAATTCAATAAAAATAACATTAGAAAACATAACCAATAATATATTCAACCTTACCATATTTTCTAATTTGGTTATTCTATTCTTTGTATTATGTCGTGCTGGCAATAAATAAATAAAAATAATTAAAATAATATATTTTTTTTGACAAAATTATGTTGATAATAAAATATAATAACAGAAATAAATGATAAAATTTAACATTAATAAATAATTAAATTTCATTTTATGCTTTTTATTTAATCAAATAATTTTTTATTTTATTTATTTTGACTGTACAATTATTATTTTTACTATTAAAGAATGTACAATGATTTGCTTTTCAAAAAGAAGACAGGGAATGTTACTCAATAATTAATTCTAAAATTATACACAACTAGATTACTCATTTTTTATCTTCAGGTTTTTATAGAGCCTTTGCTTGATAATTGTTTGCCTCTCCCATGAATGGAATTGTCTACTCTACTTAATATTTTCTCTTTAACTGCATTAAATGAATTTTTCATTTCATTTGAAAAATTTTCATTTTTGTAGCACTTTGAACGTTAAGATGTAAACCATTGATGGCATTCTTCACCATTCACATTCTTTTATTTATTTATTTGAACGTCGTATGCTACACAATTTCTTCTCTTTAAGTCTTCATCACTCATGCAGGTGCATCTTCATCATTCTCTCGTTCAGTTTAGAAATATTTGCACCACTCTTCCATTGTAAGTATAAATTTCAATAAAAATGATCAATCAAGCTTAATCATAATTAATTTCTGTTAAAGTAAGTATTTGGTCTAAGTTCAAGAGGGGGGGGTGAATTGAACCCTTTTTGTAATCTTTTCGCAAACTTGCTTTTCAATGTGAGAATACAAATTCTTTAAAGAAACTTAGAATGCAATCTACTGAGATTCAAACAATTAACAAATATAAAACCAATCAAACAAAATCAGTGCACTGCAGTCAAATATGAAATCTGGAAAACCAGTATACTGAAAACAGACTAAAATTCAGAAACAGACAGTGTACTGATTATGCAAGAACCTTAAAGATTTTGATCAAATGCAAATTAATAAAGTCAAACTTATTCAGAATTAAAATCAGATTAAATCTTGTACCAGAAAACCGATTAAGAATTCACCAATTACACAAGAATAGTTTTTCTGGAAAACTGACTGATGAACAGTGAATACAATAAATTGTAAACTGTTTTCCTGAAGTAGTTCAAGTTTATCTGTTGTAAAAACTTTTATTTTCAATTCAGAAACTGTTCAAAAGTTATTAGAAACAAATCACTTAATTCAGTTTAAGCTTTTGAATCAATTTCTTGAAAATACGAAACACACAGTAAGCTGTATCAAGAACAGTAAAGATTCATCAAGAATTGAGAGAGATTAGGAGAGATATGACACAGCAGATTTTATCCTGGTTCACCCCAACTGGGCTACGTCCAGTCCCCTACTTCACAGTAAGGATTTCCACTAAAAATGATCCTCAGATCAGTTCATACAATCTTGCTCCCCGCAAGAACACCTCTGCACCCTGCAGATAACACCCTGCTGAACCTACAGCAGTAACTGGCGCTTATACAGAGTCCACTGTAAAGCCCAGAACAACCCTTGCTGATCCCCTCAGCAAGTCTCACCACACAGAACCCACTGTGCGTAAGAACACCTCTGCACCCTGCAGAAAACACCCTGCTGAAACCCACAGCAGGTCACTGTTATACAGAATCCTCTGTATAACCAACACAAGCCTCACACTGCTCCCCGCAGTAGGCTCAACACCTGTACAGACCCTCTGTACACAGAATTACAATCCAGTAATTCAAGAACAACCCTCTGTTTTAATTCAGTGTATGAT
>Ga0209700_104223_pt1 | contig 26267 bp, 8 predicted proteins | sample SiratroredBW_FD_187528 | JGI IMG/M metagenome (GOLD analysis project Ga0209700, IMG submission 187528) | Root nodule microbial communities of legume samples collected from California, USA - Siratro red BW (SPAdes) (version 2) | ecosystem: Host-associated > Plants > Roots > Nodule | place: USA... | reverse complement strand
AAATAACCAACTACAGAAAAATAGGAAACGTTAACAACTCAAAAGAACTAGTCAACAACTAATTAAGATCTACTGAAACAGAAAAATATCAGCTCCTAATTTCAAGCAAACACTCACGACCCTTTCAAAATATGACTGATATTTTAATTTTTTTATTAGAAAAAATTTAAAACGATAAATTTATCTACTGTATTTCATGACTAATGTACATAAATAGTGTATAATAAGAAGATATTTTTGTTTTTCACAATTATTAACTTATTTTCCTTTTAATTATATTTATACATATACAAAGAGTGGAACAACAATCCAATTATGTAAATTTGTGTTTTCATGTCATACTAGACAATTTTATTTAAATAAGTTTAATCTTATAAATTCTTACACATCCGTTTCCATTTACAATAAACAATCTCATCTAAATATTGTGTATTGTGTTAGTATCTTATGTTTTGTTTGGTCAAGTAAATTGATTCGAATAACTAAATTGAATTTAAAGTAAAAGTGTGGGAAGAATGAGATTATTTAGATTCAGATACTATAATAAATAAAAATGTATAAAAAATGAAATTATTTAGACTCAAGTATCATGAAAGAAAAATGTAAATCTAACTTAATCTCAATTTTATAAAGTGAATGAATATAAGATTTTATTCTTACTATTATACTATAATTTGATGACATTTTATAGTTTAATCTCGTATATTTAACTAACGTGGTATTTTAAAGATTAAAGATAATGTGGTGTGATATGTAGTGTTTACACTCATAATCCAATAGCTAAAATAAAGTTGCTCAAACCCTCCGATGTGTTTCTTCATGTTTGAAATGTTATAAAAATGTTACTAACATATTTTCTAGCATGTTATTTTAAATAATGTGAAAACGATATTATGTTGCTCAAAGATTTGATATGTTGAATCAATTAATCAAATGCAAGAACGCCATTGGAAGTGCTCCACTTTAAGTTGAAAAACTTTTAGATTATAATTATGTGTCAATTCGTTCTTAATTAATTTCGGTCGTTGCAAATTCAAGAATCTAACTTTGATATATTAACGTCAATTGATTCAAGTGGACTTTGAATCTTTCGAAAAAAGATTCCGTCTTCAAATGTTATACATAAAAATATAAATATTTAATTGTTTTGTCGGAGTATATCACGAATTTTATCTCTTTAAATAATTCCATTTAACTCATTTAAAAAAAAAAGTTACTTCTGATACATGATTTAGCTTCAAAAGAAGAAGAAAAAGACCACACACAATTAATATTTTTCTTTAATATAATGACACTACAAACTATTTAAATCATTTATTAACACGTGTTTAACTTTATAATATAAAATTTTAATTTAAGAAACTACATATAATCCCCTAATGTTGTGCTAAAATTTTATCTGATAATAGTACGATTGTATATAATAACTAGATACGAAGTTTATTAAATCTATAACATTGGATACAAGTAAATTTACAATAAAAAAATTTCATTAGAAATTAAACAATTAAAATAAATATTTCAACATCACACCTTAAGATGCCATATATTATACATTCAAATATAATTGCCATAAACATTTAACTTGTGATCACTAATATTTGTGGAGTGCGAAAGGGATGCCCACGAAATATACACAAACTAACGTGGCACATTGACCATTTTAGAAAATAATTAAGTAATTGAAAAGTATAAAATGGAATCTGACGAAAATCAAAGGCTTTGGAAAAATTATTCGTAATATATAGTAGTTTTAATATTTATTTTTAATGAATAGATGGTGAGATAATATTATTTAAACTATATTAAGAAGGGAGAAAGTGATGTATATATACTTATCTTTATTTATATTAGAAGAGATTCCCTAGAACAAAGACAAGAAAACGAATTATATGAGAATCCAAATTGGTATCTAAGATTGTGGTTGTGATTTAAGAAAGATGATAATAATTGAAAGCATTATATGTGTTTGACTCTTACAAGTGAATGAAAAAAAAAAAAAAAAAGAGTGATGATATTCCTTGAAATGAGTCAACTTAATTTATTGGTATCTAATATAAGGTGATTATAAATAAAATGAAGAGGGCGAAAGAGAAAATGAAGGTGATATAGAAGCAACAATAATGGAAGGTAGGGTACAAATAATTGAGAGGAAGCACTGCACAATGAAAAGAAAGGGACAACATGCAAAGAAATAAGACACCAACTGTAACAAAGTCATTGTCTTTTGTCTCATAGTATCATTTGTTGTATTTCAAGTACATTCTACCATTTTAGTCCCTAGTTTTGTTGTCAATAGAAGAATTTGTTCACAATGAGTGTTAAAACCTTTAAATATGTTTTAACTATGCAACTCACTTTCAGAATTTGTTCACAATAAATCTTAAATGCCTCTAAATATGTTTTAACTATGTAACTCACTTTAATAATTGATTTATAAAAAATATAAGACTATCACTGTAATGTATCCGAAATTAAAATATAAAAAACAAACGAACATATATAAGATGTTTCAAATCATCTAAAAACATAAATTGAAAATTAACAAGTTAACTCGAGCTTAAAAACAGTTTTCAAACTTTTTATAATTGATGATGATGACTAAATGGTTTAGGGTGATCGAGCAATAATAAAAAGAGTTTTATAAATCTTTTTGCACACAACTTATCAAAAGATAATAAAAAGTTAGTACAAGTGTAATAAGTGAGATAAGGAAACACTTTATTTATTTATTTATCTTTTGACTGGTTCATCTTAACATTACATTATTTTCAATGAAACTATAAAGAATTTCACTAATCAATAAATATAAATAATTATATGTATTATCATTATCACTTACTAATAAATATAAAATTACTTTTAATTATTCATTTGATCTCTCTTTAAAATAAAGAATTCAAGTATTATTTTTCAAAAAGCATTATTTGTGGATTTTTCGAATACAAGTATGATATTTTTATTATCTAACAATTAGGCACATTTGACAACTACATGTTGGTATTCAAATTTTATACTTTTTTACTATCATGTTGTTATTAAACAGTGTTATTTAGAAAAAAAAAATTACAACAATTTTAATTTGTTAATAAAATGTATGAAAATTGAAAAATATGTAAAAAATAAAATAAAATCCTTAAAAATAATACTAATAGAGTGGTAAACATACAATTGAGTGTAAAAATTACACCTCAAAAAAAAAAAAAATCCTCACACTTTATCCAAATTGTCTTTACCTATATATTTGTTTTTGGCTATAGTAGCACCTACTAGTGAGGGTGGTACCTCCAAGGTAGCATAAGATATTTGCACCCTCCATTAAACATATCATTCCTATTCTACCACCAAACAAATGGAGAAATCCCATAGGAGGAAAACACAAATATTTATGAATAATACCAAACTTTCTGAAATGTATTTAAACAGAATATCATACATGTTCACTAAGATAACTTTTTTGAGTAGTTGATGTTATTTTGCATGTTGTGTGATTTGAAAGTGGTGGTCTATTGCTTTGTGTTGATGAAAGAATTGACCAAAAACAAGAGAGGTAGAAAGAAACACACAGTGCAAGGGCCCTATGTGTGGGGGACACTGCTTCTTGGCCTCTACCAATGATTCACCTTGTCCTATATTTCATTTTCTTTTAGTTTTTCAATTTGGAAAATGTTATCTTATTAATTTTCAAAACTAAAAAAACGTTAGAGAATTTCTAAAAATGCATATCTAAAATCAAAAGCTTATTTGACATATTAGGAGTTATTTGGTTATTTTATTTACTAAAACTAATATATAGTCTTTTTATAATTTTAAGGATTAAAGTAACTATTTATTTATTTCTCTAACAAAATTAAAAATAATGGAATGAGGTGAAGTTTCACCGTTAGTCCGTTAAAGGTCGTCCACTTTTGTAAATTGGATGAGTATGTTATGACTTTGTCTCCAATAATTTGAACTTTATCAAATATTCATTTATTGGAAATTATAAAGCAACACCTTGTGGACCAATACCACTTTTGGGATACATGATTGCAGGGTTGTTTTCGTTCAACACACGATAAATTATTTCAACTAAGGTTGGTTAGATGATGAAGAAAGAAATTGAGTGAGTGATAGAAAAAGAATGTAGTTTTTTTTTTAAATCAAGTGGAAAATAAAAAATTATTAAACAGAAATTAAAAAATAAATTAGATATAAACTAGAATAATACTAGCAAATGTTATATTTTTCATTTAATTAAATTTTGATAATATTTTTACTCTTTATTTCTTTTGCTATGTTACCAAAACATAATATCCCATAAAATATAAAGACTTAATTAAATCTTAAATATTTCAAATTTAGATACTTTTAATTAAATTTTTATATTTCTAATTGATTCTCTACAATTTGATTTTACGTTAACTGAGGTAATGTGTTGTTATTCTACATAGTTCATGTTGACATATTCTACATGGAAAATAAAAACGCGAACCTAATTATATTTGAATTTTATAATAAAATTGAGTATTTTCAATTAGATACGTATTATTTTTTTGAATATTTAAAATTTTTATTTTTTTAATTGATTTTCTATTGTCAATTGGAAATAACACGACTATCTCAAATATTAATTATTTTTATTTCTATCAAATATCATTGTTTCATATTTTCACATGATTAATTTGATTTTTATTTTAATATTAGTTTATAAAATGAAACAATGTCATTTTTTAAAGATAATTAGGGTTTCGAAATTTCATTTTTTTTTAAATTTATGGTATTTTGTTTAAGATTATCAAATGAAACCGTTACATTATTTCAATTGACAACAAAAAGCAATTAAAAGAATATAAAGATTTTAAATATTTAATAAAACAAAAAATTTTAACAAAAACTTATTGAAAATATTTAAATTTATGAAAAAACTTAAAATTTAATTAAATATATTTTTTTTATTTTCTTTGCAAAAATATTAAATAATAATGATGCAAAATAAGAGTCAGGTTACCCAAATTGACAAAATCAAACTATAAAAATTTTGTATATTTTAATAAAATAGAAAAAATAATAAAAATTCAATAAAAGAAGAGACTTAAAATTTAATTAAGTTAAATATAGAAAATCTTAACTTTCTTTTAACATAAAAGATAACAAACAACTTATTTTCAATTTGAAATGTATTTTTCAATTTGATTTGACAAAAGATTCATAAATGAAATCTCTGTTAACTTCTTTTAGCTCAATCTTCTACAAAATTTATTCTTTTGATAAAGATACAAGCACACCAAATAAAAGAAAATATTAGTTTGACACTACTATTAAAAATAACTTTCATTTAATATTGTTTTTCATCAATAAAATATTATATAAAAATAAAATAATAATATATATTGATATCAAATAAAAGTAGTAGAAAAGGAATAGTAGTATTAAAATATCACTACACTAAATAAATTTTTAAATTTATTTTATAGTAAATATCTTAAAAATTAGATTAAACATATTTTAATAATTAGGTTATGATGGAAACATATATTGTTGTGGAGGAATCGCCGCGTCTCTTGGCGTTGAATAAACAATGCACAAAATTAGCTTTTGGAATGAATGAAAGGTTATCTTTGTTCCACATTTAATGGTCATTATCTTTTGGGAGATATGAATGTGACATTCTCATTCACATAATTCCACCATCAATGTGTTATTTCACTACATAATAAGTGGACCAATAATATAAATTATTTTTATAATATTTATTCTAAAATTATATTAATCATAGTTTTTAACTCCTTAATAATATATTTTTCTATATCTATTGAACTGTAAATAATTTATAACATGAAGCTAGGAAAAAAATGAACCTAACCCTGTTTTTTCCCCGACAACTGAAATATGGGAAGCGCAAATTTACGAAAGCGCAAAAATCAAAACGGAAAAATAAAAAAAAATGAGACAAATTATTTCTTTTAACTTTTCATAATTACGTGAATAGAGTTTTAAAAATCAAATATAATTTATCATCACCAAATACATAATTCATTATGTGTAACTATTTTATTATATTTGTTTTAAAATAATTGATCATATATTTAGATATAATTAATTATGTTTAAATAAATATAATAAAATATTTAGTTTAAAACTATAATATGATAAATATTTAAAATTAATAATATTATAATAATAAATAAAATCATTTAAGTTTTAATATTTTATAAAAGAAATTATTTTAATAGTTGATAATTAATTTCATAAAAAATAAATTTAATCAATTAAATTTTAAATTAATTTTATTATATATTTTCAAATTGATATTTAATATATAATAATTGAATTAACTATAACAAAATGAATAATTAAGATAAAAATATTAAAATAATTAATAAAATAAATATTTTTTAATACATGTTTTGTATTAAAATAAATAATTAAAATGACAAATAATAAATAAAATAAAATAAAATACTAAAAAATATTTTTATTGTGAAAATATTTTTTATATAATAAATTTTACAATAATTTTTTATTTTTATTTTAATTTACATTTTAAAAAATATTTTTATGTTAAATTATTTTTATAACTTTTATGACTTATACCATGAGCTTCCCAATCACGTGGAAAAAATGATTTAAAGTATTGGTCCAACTTTCTCTGTCCTGTTGGTCCAACTTTCTCTGCCTTATTGGTCCATAACCTTTGAAAATTACTTTTTATAAAGTATTTTGTATTTCGAATTTATTTTTATCTAATTCGAGGAAGGATTATGAATAAATCTTTCAAATTTTATTCTTAATATTTTTTTTTCCATTCTATGAAAAATAATGAGAAAATTTATTTTTATTCTTCTTTTTATAATATATGTAAACACAAGAAAAAATTGAAAAAACAAAAAGTGAATGGATCCTAATTTTGAGATTGTCTTTATTTTATTAAGACTTAATTCTTAAAATTTTGTTTAATACATTTCAAGAATATTTTTAATTTTAAAGCCCAATTATAAAAAAAACACATCAACTAATAAAAATTATTGTTGAAAATGTTATAAAATGTTAATAAATTAATCATTTGTGATTAAATTACATTGTGCCAGTAAGTTAATAAAGTAGTTTTTAATCATTAGAAGAGTATTTTAGGAGTCCTTATACAACTTTTTATTTTAATTTTAAAAATAGAAAATTGATTTTAAAATATGAGAAATAAACAGGCATTTAATTGAAATTCCAGAAGTTCAATCCAATAAAAAGTGTTTAGTTTAAATTTCTTAAAAAAAAATAGTTTTGAAACGCATTAAATACTTTCCAAAGTCTTTTACAAAAAAAATAGTGAAAACAAAAAAAAAAGATTTTTTTTTTCATTTTGTAATTAGACAAATCTCGAAAACACCACCTAAAGTTAATTACATGAATCTACACTCACTATGAATCTTAGAGCCAAGAGAAAGCTTATGAGAGTTTAAGATGAAAATGAAATAACACACATTCCCTAAGATATTCTCATTATTCATTTTTTCTTTATCCTCCAAAACAAACACCACATGTTTAATTCATTCTTCACATTGGATTCACCATTTCAATCAAGTGGAGAATCCACACTTTGCCATGTTTGGTGAAGGATTTACACAAAACCCTAAACTTTAAAAAAAAAAAAAAAGTGCTTTATTCATGGTTAACTAACTTAGTAAAATACACTCTTGATAGGTCCCCTAAAATTATATGACTTCTTTCATTTAATACTTAATGGCTCTAACACCTCCAATGAAATTTACTTAAATTCGTCTAATAATTTGTAAAAAAAAAAAAAATACTAAAAAGTGCTTTATTTATTAAATCATTGACTTTAAACCTTATTACTGTTTCTATTATTGTACAAAAGAAGATAAAATTTAATTAGAGAAAATAATTGTGCAGGCATGGTAAGGTGAGTTTGAATTTGTGGTTGATCTTTTAGTCCGTCAAAATTTGGTGAATTAAGTTAAATGATTCAAGCCAAATCTGCGATATGTTATTTTTTAAATCAAAATTAATTCAAAAGATTAAATTTGTATATTATATTTTTTAAATTTGTAACATTATAATAATATTATGATTTAAATATTAACATTTACAAATTAAATTAAAATTATTAATTATAATAAATAATTGAATATATAAAATTAATAATTTTTCAATTTATTTATTTAGAAACACTAATTATTTAATTAAATTTTAAAAAATATTTATATAATTAAATATGTCTTTTAAATATATAAAATAAATTTTAAAAAAATAAATTAAGAAAGAAAATCGGCGAGCTAACCATCAGCTCACAACTGCCTGTCACACTTTCGGCCGGTCAGCAATGGACTGGGCCAAAAGACTGTTGCACCTTGTTTCATGCTTCCTGCACCATACTACTTTTTACTTGCACCGCACTAATTTTTTAAAATTCTAGAAATGCCCTTTGACATTTATATATGAGCATAACGTGAAACTGTGGAGAAGAGTATTGACAGTGATTGAAGGTGGTTCATGAAAGGTAGTCACTGCTATAGAGATGTAATAGAGTTTATGCAAAAACTTCTTGCATTCCATCATTTTTAAAAAGATTTAAAAATATCTTTTAAATAAAAATAAGTTTCGAAAATACTTTTCAAAAATAGGTTTTGAAAAACCTTTTTTGAAATCTAATTTTTATATTTCAGAATATATTTTTTTGAAAGGTCTTTTGAAAAGTATTTTTCATAATATAAAATTTATATTTTGAAAATGATTTTTAAGATTCTATTTTTGAAAAATATTTTCCAAAACGTAAATTTATGTTCCAAAAATATTTTTTAGAAATTTTTCGAATATGTAAAAGTAATGAATTACAGAAAGCATGTTAAACCCTATATTTGTGCTGCGGAAATCAAATTTCAAAATACAAAACTCGCTTCCGAAATTGCGTTACAGAAATCAAATTCCCAAATAGAAAATGGCTTCCCTGGAATTATGTTGCGGAAATCACATTCCCGAATACAAAATATAAGTATCAACATATTTTTGTCATTTCATATTTGTGACGTGGTGCAGGTCGGAAAGTGGTTGGTGTAGGAAGTATTTGTCCATTGAAATTTTTAATATTTGATCGTTGGTCCAAATTTTAACGTTACTTATTTTCTAGACGCAGTCTTCCTGCATTTCTTAATAAAAAAATTAAATAAAATTTACACCTCCTAACTATCTTATATTCTAAATTGTATAATTTAAAAGTAAAAAATTATATTATAAATTATATAAAATATAGAAAAAATTATATTCTAGGTCGTAGAATTCGAAACAAAAAAATTACATCTCCAATTATACAATTTAAAATACAAAAATTATATTATGAATTATACAATTCAAAAAAATAAATATATTATGAATTATATAATCCAAAATACAAAAATTATATTTCACATTATAAATCTAAAATAAAAAAAAATTATATTGTGAATTATATAATCTAGAATAAAATAAATATATTTCAAATTATATAATTTTAAAAAGATATTTTCAGAAATTTAAAAAAATAAGATCCGATTCAGTCTCAATTTTGGTACTCGGCCGTTTTATATTTTGTATTAGGTCAACCAGATTGGGTCTTTCAATGCATTTGACTTTGGACCTATTCAATATCCACACACGTGCTTTTTTTATTTTTGGAAAAGAAGGGCTTATTTTCAAAAACCTATTTACTAGAAAATTTTAATCAGAAATCTACTAGTTAGCACACTCTATTTTAGGGAACAATTTGGATATTTACTCGTTTACATTTGGCAACATTCAAAACTCATCAAAGGTTCCCTCTTAATGTTTTAAAATTATAAATTAATTTTAAAGAAAAAAATATTTTTAGGACATTTTGGTGGATAGTTGTTTTTCTTCTGAAACATTTCTTTTGTAATTAAACTATCATATTTCAAGCATGTTTATCCTATGATACATTAAAAATTAATTATGACACATGTGATATAAAACAAACACTGCATTATCAAACAAGCATAAAAGTATTTCATAATTTACATTATTGATGTGTTTTAAAAGAGATGTCTTGGACAAATGTTTCATAATTTATTCTGTAATGAAAATATCATATTATGGCAACATTTATAGTAATGCATTAAAATAATTAGAAAAAAAATATGATGAAACACCTTTCATATATGTGTTTTTTTAATTAAATTAGAAATTTTAATTCTATTTCATATATATGGAGCTATGTGACCTAAATTGAGACCCACACTAAAAATTCTTTGAAAAAGAGATATTACCTTCGATTTTTTTTTTTCAAAAATTACTTTTTTTAATTGTTGTTCTTAAAAACGTAAAATAGTTTTCAAATAAGAAATCAAATAGCATTTTAGTTTTCATATTAAATTGGATAAAAATTTGCTTTTACAAATATAATGCCTGAACGTATTAATTTAAAAGATAAAATGTAAATATTCAAAATATCTAATAAAGACAATGAAAAAAAAAAAAAAAAGTAAATATTAAAAAAATTTAATAAAAAAAATGAAAAAAAAAAAAAAAACTCAGGTTGCATACTATTAATTTATAATACAGAATATGTGATCCAATTTCAATTAGTATTATTTAAAAGCCATACAGTTTTCCTTTTTGTTTAAAGAGCTTTTCTAATTTAAAAATAGAAAAAACCAGTAAGTGCTTAAAAGCATATAAACTAATAAAAGAAGATTGTGTCCCTACACATGTTGATTTAAAAAGAAATTATCACCCAATAATCTTAAAAGTTATAGTTCTTTTTTTATCGTTTGGTATTCTGTCAATTTTCATCACTTCAATTGGTCATAAGATGATCCCATCATACAAATTTTCACATTAAAATATTTCTAACAAGCTTTTTGAAGTTTTTCTTATATTATACAAATATTTTTTTTTTAAATTTAAGTGAAAAAAGTGTACATAAAATAAGTTAAAGAGATAATACAGATTTTAAAAATAAATAATAAATATTTTTATTATAATTAAAAGCATGCAAATTTCTAAAATTGAAAAGGGGTGATACTATAAGAAATATTCTTAGTGTTGTAAGAAGAGCATATAAATTACTTTTCAGAGAAGTGGAAAATATTGATGACGTTTAATTAAGAAAGTTATATTTGTACTTTGACTTGTGCATTTTATATAAGTAAAACTTATAATGAATAAATAAATTTAAATATATACGTTATATTATATTCAAAATAAAAGAAATATTTCAGAATATTTATACAGATTATAATTTAGATTCAATAAATAACTTATATTATAATATAATTTTATCAATTATTGAGAAATTTTGATGTTATCGAAATTCAATTTAAAATATAATGATGAAAAATTTAAAAACAAGAAAGAAAATCAAGTTTGAGGATAAAGAATAAAGGAAATTATTTAAAATGATAGGAAGGAAATTTTGACTTTGTTTATTAGTTTTAAACCAAATTAAAAAGTATGTTTGAAAGAAAAAAAGAAAAAACAAACAAACTGCTTAGAATTAAGATGAAACATTTTTCAACATATTAGCCATTTTTTAATTTTATTTTTCTGATTCAAAGTTACATCTTCCAGGCATGGAAATACATCTCTAAAACCCGGTAAAATTATTATTATTATTATTATTATTAAAAAAAGAACTTTCTAAAACTAAATACTTTCAAAAACAATGTTTTAAAATATTATGGTCAAGAATGAATTCAATATTAATAATATAATTTAAAGTGGGAAAATGGATTAGTGATGGATGCTGTTTTCAAAAAAAATGTTTAAATGGAAAGAATGAAATCGCTTTATTCCTTTTTACATGTTCATTTTCCTATGTACTACTTTTAATTATCAAATAATATTTTTTATTTTTTTAAAAGTGAGAATGTTTTAGTTAAGTGTCAATTTTAAATTAGGAAAAAAAAAGAAGAGCAAATGAAAAAAGGTGATTGAATCATGAATCAAACTGATTTAGACATTATGTTAGGTTTTGAATATTTCCACTCAGCAATATGGTCATACCATTCAATATGAGTATTATTGAATCAAGATTCCTTTTCACTGCTCAACATACTCTTATAATGGATTCCCCAACAAAAAATATTCTGTACAGAAACCTATCAAAAGCAAAACAAATTAAAACTGGAAAATAAGTAACCACATATTAATAAGATATATTAAATGCTACTAGTTTTAATATATTACACTTTTGTTAGGTTAGTTCATTGTACTCTTTTAGTTCATTACACAAATTTAAAAATGAAATCATACTTTTTTTTTTCTAGTTTTAAAAAAGAGTGACCTACTTATGGTATGAAAAATTTCATATAATAACAAAAATAGTTATTAGGAATATTATTTATTTAAAAATAAATTATTAATATAGGCACATATGTTAATTAATATTTGTCAGAAGATAATTTTGTTGGTATTGATAAATTTGTATATACCAAATTATTGATATACGATGTAAACTGAAAAAAAAAAAACTGTATTATAATTATTAAATTTAAGCTAGACAAAGATAACACAAGGCAGTGAGTGACAATAAAACTTAACAAAACTAACAGTTTTTTTTCTGCAAGTATATAAAATTGTTTTATTGTTGTATAACATCAATCATTTTTTATTTAATTATTGGATTTGAATAACACTCCAAAAAGATAAACAAAAAAGGACAAGGAATGAAGAAAGAAAAGTGGTGAATTCAATGGCTAAGGTTAGTTCCATTATTCCAATACAAAAAAAAAAAAAAATGTTCCAAAGCATGCGATGTGTTGAACAGTGTGCTAAGATTTGTGGTGGCCATGTTGCTTCCCATGAACTTGTCACAATGCTTGTTTCATTCCTTTCATCTTCACCTTCTTGTTTGTCTCTTGATAAAAGGAGTTAACTAACGCATGCTTTGTTATTATCATAGGGTTAAAGAAAACGAAAATCAGAAAGTTAAGCATGTTTTGTCATAATCACCTCTTTAATTTGGTCATAATCGTGATTATTTGGTCTGAGGATAAGGATGGTTTGGGTGACCAAGTTGATTAGTTGTCTCCCTCATGGATTAGACACTTACTAGAATGTTTGGCAAATAATGAAGTTTCCAAGGAGATACGAGTGTGGGATTGGGTGAACCTTTCAAATAGTGATAAATTTTCCTTTTAGATCTTTCAAAGTTCCAATAACCAAAATCCAAGAATGTGCCCTAATTATAGTAAGATCTTGGATTAGGGTTCTTGTCGTTGGTGCATGTGTTTGGAACCCTAATTATTATCACGTAGATATGGGTGTCTTGTGCCTGTGTGACAGCATGCCTTCACATCAATCTAGTTGGGGGAAACAGCAAAATGGATTTATATTAAATATGGGTTTAAATATATAGGTTTGATGGGAAAACTATTTTAGAATGTTAATTTAACATACTTTTAGTTTTTATATTTGTTAAAGGTGATTTTTCGTTTATTTATTTTTTCTAAAAACACTTTTGTACGAAACTAAACAGACTAAAAATGTAGTAGTTTTTAATTTATGGATTAAAATCAACATTTAGAAGTATTTTAGCTAATTTTTTTTTTCATTAAAGTTTATTATGTTTGTAAAAGTACATAAATCTCTGCTTACTTTCAAACTATGATTTGTGGAACTTTAATTTACCCAGTAATTTTTTGTGAATATTATTATTCTTTATGAGTAGGAAAATTCACATACAAAAAATAAATAAAAATGATCTCCTGTGTCTAACTTCATTGCATAAGCTAACATGTATGGTACTCAATTAAATAGAACATAAAAAGAAAACAAAATATTCTGACAACTTCATTTTTTAAACAACTATTTTTAATAATAAAATATGAAATTAAATTATTAAATGAAAAATTAATAAAAGTTGTTGTAAGATGATGATATAAATTTACAGTTGTTAACTTATCATAACTCAAGAAAATACGATATTGTAAAACACACCTTTCTTAATATATTAAACTTTTTAGTAAGAATACGAGTTCTCGTTGATTTTAAATCAATAAAAAATAATTAAAATCCAAACATATTAAACTTTTTATTTAATCAACTTCTACTCAAACTAAATTAATCAAATAAAATTATAATTGGTTTAAATATAATGTTTATGTTTGGCAAACTAGTTGAATACAAAATCAAACGAAATACATTATATAATATTAATGTTTTTATTATTTCATACTCACATTTTAATGCCCTAATCATTCATTTATACACATTCACTCATTGCAGACAATATCATATATATTAAAATATCTACATTTTGCACTGTGGTAGTTACTAGAAACTTAGTTATTCGTTTAAACTTAATCGATTTTCTCATTCTATTAAAGACCACCATTTTCTTCTCCTTCAAATATTTCCTAACATAAGTTTCATCCATAATGAACTTCAGTTACATTTACAAGTGACATGGTGTATCAAGTTTCCAAACCAGTGACGAGTAAGATTTTTAGCATTTTACTTATGAGTTATTCTATCTTTCTTTGTAACCTATTTTGTTACTAGAAATATAAAGTGCTTTCTGCAATTATTCGATTTTAGAGGATTTTTCTATCAATCAGTTTGTTTCCAACAAAAGACATTTAGATGTGGTAGGGTTTATATTTTTGAAGTATTTATGGTTGCTTGTACATTTTTCTTTGTTTTGTTTAAATATAGCTCCAAATTGTATATTTTGATCTTTTGTGTACATTTTATTTTATATCAATGTTTACAATTTTTGTATAGTTAATATTTGTTATTTATTTTAATATATATTCTTAATTTTTAATTAAAATAAGAATGATATGGATACGTAATTTAATTTACAAGCAACGTGTTTATATGGAAATTGTGCACTTTTAATCACTAAAACTTGTAAAATATTTTAAAAAAATATCTTTCTATATTGATTATGTAACTTTTAGGACACTGAACAATGTAAAAAAATGCGTTTCTAATATATCATGGTAAATAATGTTTAATATGTTAATTAAGTTTAAAATTTAGGGTTTCAATTATTTGATTAATATAAAAAATTCAAATCAGTTTATTTTGTCTGTTTTTATGTCACTTTTATAAGTGACATTAAAAGAATCGTCATAAAAAATATTTTTATTATGATAAATGAAAGATAAATAAAAAGAATAAATTTAAGAATAATAATAAAATTGTATTTTCATACCATCTTTTGTGTTTATATAATAATTTCAAATCTTAATGAATGTCATTAATTTAACATGGAGGTGATGTTTTGTTATTTTAAAAGAAAATATAAAAATGTTATTCATATAAACATCAAACACTGCGAGAAACAATCAAAATCTTTAAATAATAATGTCTTTCAAAGTGAAATGTTATTAAAGTTTATTGAATCGAATTTAATACAACACAAAAGGTTAATTATTTTTAAAAGCTAAGCAAAATTATTTTTAAATTTAATTTTAGATTTTGTAAAACGTATATATGTTGATTGAGTTCACATTCACTACAAAAATAGATTCAATTTAGCTGATACTAACAAAATTTGTTTAATGTTAGATGTTGATTTTGTACTACTTGATGTTAGTCTTTAAGCATCGATTCAAATAAATTAACTTTCATATTTTTAGAGTCCATTGTTATAGGATGAAAATCCAGCACTACTGATTAATCAGTATCAATTTTTCTTATCAGAATTTGTTTCTAATAAAAGCTAAATGTATATCTTTTTAAATGAAATGAGTAATCTCTAGAAGTCCACCAAATCCATATTATCTTGAAATTTTTTAAAGAACATCCATCTATATCAAAACGAATTCCAAATATATTATTTATAGTTGTAAGTAGGAACTGGAGAACCAAAAGCCTTTTGGACAATGGCAAGGCGACATTAGTTTAATTAGGTAGGCGTTTCAATTCGTATAAGAAAAGTTGGAATAATATTACTCTTTTTCATGTGCCAAAAGTCACTTCGAATAATGTATCACATATCGTGTAAAGCTAAACATCATGAACTTGGTCATAATTTCTCTGAACATGATGCACACATTATCATTAAGCTAGTGTATGAAAAAATTGATTCACTTATAGAGTTCAAAGATACAAAATAAAGGTAAAAATATTCATTTCTCTTCATTACATATTTGAAGAAAGCTCTATATAACTTTGTTGGTTTAGAAACAAATCAAACCTAAGACTATCATCAGGGTTTTTAAGAAGTTGAAAATTATGATGCATGGCTTACATATAAGAAAAATGTGACATTTAGATGAAAGTAGAAAAGTTTTAAATTCTCTGTAAATAGTTAATTTCTAGAAGGCATGTTTACAATTTGTTTCTGCCTTTGTGTGCCCAAAACACCTTCTTCACTTTATTGAATTTGTCTATTGTTAGGCGAGCTTCTTCTCCACGTCCCTTTTCATTTATTCAAAAATGTCTGAAAGTCGTTCTAGAAAACGTTCTATGTTTTCTTTAGAGGTTTCCCCTTTTGAAAAGGTACAACTTGTTTTGGCCATTTCTTGAAAGAGACTTTTAACCTTCTTCAAAGAATTGATGTAGGTTCTTCTCATGTTATTATAGATTTTGGTATTGCTTTTTCTAGTTTGAAAAAATAAATAACATTCTATCATTAGAATTGATTTGTTCCTTATTGTAAAGTGATGTTGTATGTAAATGTACATACTCATATTTGAAATAAAGCTATGATAACATTATTCTCTTCTTTGAGTGTGAGAAGATTATTGTATCTAATGAATAGATTAACATTCACTTCCTTTTATACTTTGTTTGAATGGATGAATAGATGGATTTAAGTGAATTTAGAAGAATAAATTTGTATAAATTTAAAAAGATTTGAGGGAGTGAATTGAGTTGTCTGAATCAAGGTGGATTAAAGAAAAGATGATGAGATTTAAGTGGAAAGTTTATAAAAATTTATGAGTGATATAATGGATGTGATTGATAATTTATTTATTTTTAATTGATAAAATTGTAAAATTACAATTTTATCATTGTAGTTAAAATTAATTTAAAACAAAATATAATTCATTATTTATAAAAATTATTATTATTTAAAATATTAAATAATTTTTTACCTTCTCAAAATCATATTATTTGTGACCAAAACCATTTCTAAAACCTGTTTCAAACATTGTAAAGATTGGTCTTCACTGCAAAAGTGGCATGCATGATTCAGGGGTCACATGGCTTCAGTTGCATGCACAATATATAAGTTGGACATATTTTGTTGAAGAAATAGAAAGAAAAAATATTGGGAAGATTAAACAAGAATGAAATCTAAGTCAGATTCACATAAAAAATTGACACCACCTTCAATCCAAAATCTTACATTTATGACATTACATAATTGTTAGGGTATCTTTCTCTACCATTTTTCAGACATATACAAATAAAAACTAGCTCGATTTCAATTCTTTTGTTACAAATAACATGATTCAAACATATTTTCTTTCGTTAATTCGACTACATTCATTTATATACATAATAAATCACCTCCATCACACATTAAAACTTTCAAATTCACATTATGTTATATTATTATTGTCTCTTGTTATAAGCATGAAATTTCATTCTTCATTGTAAATCTTCCATCCATTTCTTCACTTCTCAACTAAATAGATTCTTTGTTCTCCGTATAACTAGTAGAAACCATATATTACTATAACTAGTAGAAACCATACATTACTAAGAAAAGTTTTAATAATGTTTTGTAATGAATCAGAAATACATTTACAAAAATTTAGCAAATACTTTCATCGTCACAAAAGTATTAATCTTTGTTTTTAGGTTGATGGGTGATTTGTAATTGCAAATACACTTTGACATTTAAATAAGTAATAGAGTATAGAATTACTGAAAAAAGATAAATCAAATAGAAATTTCATACCCTTGTATAGATAAAAATTACATTATTTTAAGATTTTTTTTCCTTAAAAATAACAATTAATTATGATAAAAAAAATATTTTCTCCTTTTAAAGGTAACAAATCCATTATAGATAATTGTATGAAAATTTCATAATTAAAATATTATTTATTCTAATAATAAAACGTTTTTTATTATTTATTTAATGGAACAATAATTTTTATATTAATGTTTAGCAACGACAAAAATCATTAAAATCCATACAAACTTAACCATGTAAAATATTGGTCTAATTTAGTTTAAATTTTCTATTAAATAAAATTAATTTTATATTTAATTCAGATAACTATCTAATAAAGAGCTAAACCAAACTAAAAGGCGTGAAACTTATACATTTGACTCAGTTAATAGGAATTACAAAATTTATAATACACATACTCTCTAGAGAGAGAAAAGGGAAAGAAAAAAATATATAATAATATCAATTACACCAAATATTATACAATTTAATATATTTTAATCAATTATTTTTTAGAACTAGCCTTATCACATAGATTATATATAAAAGTTTACATTAATTTGTAATTTTTTAATACGTATTTTATTTATACATCTTAAATTATTTATGTATCTTTCGATAAAAGTTGGCATAAATAATCATAACGAAATTAACTTATATATAATTTAATAATTAAATATGAAAAAATATTTTTTAGTAATTTTTTATAATATATTATGTCAGCGTAATGATAATAGTGAAACTAATATTTAATGTTTATTATATTTCACATTACACTCCTTTCCGTCTTTTTCTTTTCTCCTATCTTCCCATTTTAGTCAAGCATTACGGCGATTTCTTAGTATTAAAAGTTATAATATAAGAGTAAATGAAGCAAGAAATACAGAAAATTATGAAGAGTACTTTTTTTAAGTCTAAGATAACATAAATGAGATATTTTTAAATTTTGAAAATATATAATAGTGAACAAGTATAATTTTGAAAGGGAGAGATGAAAATATATATGAAAAAAAAAAAAGCAAATTGAAATGTTTAATGGAAGAATGATGAGTTTGGAAGAAAGAAAAAAAGATGTGTGGAGACATAGGAGAGAAGAGGGTAATGCTAACGCAAACGTGGAAATCCCACAAAGCATTGTTCAGTTAATGGCCGACCAAACACAACTTAGTGGCAGACAAGACAATCACAACGTTAGCCATTTCTCTTTCACACACAATCAATAACACTGTACCATCCATTTCACTCACCCTCCACATCTGGTTTACCTTTCTCTTTGCACATATAAATACTCAAACATTCTTTTCTAATAATATTCAGGTAAAATTTCATGTGAGTTTTTGCTTTTCTTCATGTGTGTGTCGATTTTCTAGATTTAAAAAATTAATTTTAGAAAGTAAAATATAGATAATTTTGTGAGAATAAGAGTGAGAAGTTATGGAGTTGCTTTTCAGTTGATGAGTTATATAATATGAAATTATTTTAACTTAATATAAATAATTTTTTAAATAGAAAATGCAAGAAAAAGCCAATGATGGAAAATTCTCCATTTTATAAATCCAAAAGTTTGTCAAAAAAGTATATTTCATTTTAAATATATCCTAATTTTAGTTTAGATTTAATTACAAACTTTATTACTCAAGTATCACGGCTTTTAAATTGTCATCCAACTTTTTCTTTACATATTTTATTATTATACTTTTTTATTTTAAATCTGATCCATTAAATATTTAATGACATGCTAAGACGGCGTATTTTTAAAAAATAAAATAAAATAAGATCATTTTGTCATAATTTTTTTCAGAAATGAGCATGACATTAAATGTTTAATACGGAAGAAATTGAGAGAGTATGATAGTAAAATACTAAAAAAAGTTGAAAGATAAATTCTGTAAAATAATTATAATTGAATAGTAAAATTTGCAATTAAGTTTAGTTTACTAAAATTTAAATATATATCTTGTGAATTTTATATTCTTTGTAATATTATTTAGTATTGCATCAAAATTTTAAAATACATGAACACATTACTAATAATATCTTATTTCTATTTGTGTAATTTAGAAAGTGTCTCTATTAACTATAATTCATAGAGCTATTTTTGTTTTGTTTCTGATCTTACTTATATATCCTTCTAATTATGCTTCTATTTTTTTTTTTTGTTTTTTTATCTTTAGTTTACAGAATATACCCTAGAGATTGGTACTCAAAGTTTATACCCTCAAGCGCCCTTTTTATTTTTGTTTTTATACTTTTGTAACTTTATACTTTTATATATACAATTTTCCTTTTATTGATTCAAACAAAAGTTCAGAATAACTCATTAAATCTTGGACATGGATTCTCTATATAATTGAAAAGCAAAAAAGAAAGAATAAGTGAGTATGTTGTACTTTCTGAAAAAAGTGAGTTAAATGTTCTCTTCTTTTCTTCTCTAACTGACCATCTTGCAATTTGCATCCAAACATTGAAAATCTTGTTCATCATGTTTACATATGTATGTGTCTGAGTGAATAGACCACCCTGAATGATGTTCGAATAATGTATTAGAGGCTACAAAATTTTTGCCCTTGAAAACTTATTATCTATAAAAATTCAACATGAACTAGAAAGTTATTATAATAATTCACACTTACAATTTAATCAATTGACTTTCACCTTGAAATATAAACCTTATACGCAAATTTCATATTTAATTAGACATTTGGAAATTGAATTTTTTTTTCTTATCCTTAACAATAATTTAATTTTAATTTAAAATATATTTTAATAATTAAACACTATGAATGAAAATATTATAAACGAACAAAGAGTCAAATTTAAAATTCTAAAGTTAATGTGTGTGAGTTTTTAAAATCTCTAATATGATCCGTACCAATGATAGAGTTTTCGTAATATCAATAAGGGGTTAAATTAGAAGTGTAGAAATTATATTTATAACTAAGTATAAGATGTACAAATAATTTTATTTTTTCAAAATAAATTAAATTATATTGTGAATTTAAAAATTGAGGCATTAGAAAAAGCAAGAGTAATATATTATTTTTCAAGAAGTTATGGTTGTTAAACTATGTGATGCGACCGACTGTAGTGCTTGAAAACAATATGATACCAATTTTATGATAACTAATAATTAAAAATATGTGGGGTATAGGAGCTTAATGACATTGATAATGACGTAATTAAAGTTGTTTGTAAGTGGGCATTGACAAAAACTTAAGCATTTTAACTTGTTCCTTAAAAGATGTAGTAAGAGATTTGGATAAAAAGGAATAATAAAATATAATTAACGTAGCAAAATGTGAATCATCTGAAGGAAGAAAATGAGTTATTCTTCTGCATGGGAAGATCACTACCCTAAAACCTTTGTCGTTTTCTCATGCAGCCATTATATATATTTGGTCACCACACATAAATGGTAGTGAAAAAGAAAAGTTATCTACAATTGTGGCTTTATGTAGTTTTTGTCGTTGCTCACATCCATTGCGTATAATTAATCCCTTTAATTTCCCTAGTTTTAAGGTTTCTAATTATTAGTTGGTACTTGTTCAATAATGGAAACACAATTTATAATTATTTATGGCACACAGATTTTTAGTTTTCTTTTATAGCAATATTTATCCATTATGCTATATTATTTATTTATTTTTAGTTGGTTATATAGCCCACAATATCTCTGTTTGAAGGCATATAAATAATACGATGATCCCAAAATAATGAAAGTTTCAATAAAGTATAGAGTAAAAGTATTTTGATTATGGGAACCAATAATTAGGAATACCCACTAAATATAAGGTGGACCGTTATATCATTCACTGCCAAAAAGGAAAATTTATTTGTGTGTGTATTTTTTTTTTTTCATTTTATAATTGGATGGATATGAGTAAGTATAAAAAGTCAACCTCGTAATAGGAATGTTAAAAAATATATGAAGTTTGGATAAAAGAAATTACTAATTTTAAGAAAATAATAGATCACTCTTATACGTTGTATGATTGGTCTATTTAGTAGTAAGCAAATTTTTTTAACCAAAAACAACAACTGTAAGAAAATAAAAAATTAACTAAGAATTATTATCTCACTAATTTCTCATAAATCTATTCAGTAGAAGATTTGTGAAAGAATGTTAAATTCAATTAGTTAACGTGTTGTGTATAAGGTACAGTTTATACAGTATAAACATTGATAATAGTTTGCTTATGAGAGAAAGCCGGTTTAGTGGGGAAACAATTATTTGCCTTTTAATATTTGTGTGACATTAAGTTACTTAATTAAAACATATAATTTCGTACTATATCTTCAGTTATATATTTAATGTATGTTATATGATTTGAACATGTATACTAAAAGTTTAATTTGTTCCTCTACCAAGCTCATTCCTATAAGATAGTCTCTCTTATTAAAACATAGCCATAACATGATTACAAACACAAACAAAATTTAAGGGTGAGTTAGTTATTTAATTAAATATATAAAAATTAATATTAATATATGATTAATAAACATTAAGACTATCCATTTTCATCAACATAAAAATTTAATTCGTTCATATAGTTATTTTTTTATCAAAAAAATGTATCACATAAAAATTTTACAAACTTCATACATATTGAATTATGTTTCATCAACATACTAATAGAACTTGGTGCATTGAATTAATTTAAAAGATGTAACAATTAGTTTTCATAATAATATATACTATCTTTTCTAAATTTTCTTTATTTGATAAATAATTATTCATATCAATCTTAATTTATAAGTTGTTGTCTGATATGATTCCACATTTTTGTCGTTATTTGTTGGATTCATTTTGACACTAACTGCATATAATACTCATTATGTATTTATTTATAAGATTAAATATATAGATTTTTTTTACAAGTACTCTCAAAAGAATAACTAAAAGGTAAAAGAGTCATCAATTTATTATTTTTTTTCTCCTATAATACAAGTTTATAAAAAGTCTCACATTTTTAATTAAAAAGTAAAATATTCAAATTATTTATAAATTGTTCTCTCTAATAAAGTGTAAATTCAAATAAAATTATAAATACTTCAAAACACAAATGGTTATTCATAGAGAGATTTAATTGAGTGTATATTAGCATTATATCTGCAGTGTGGGATTTTAATGTTTTAGTGTTCTTAGTTTTCATTCAGGGAAGGGAATGACCAGAGCAATAAACACATAGAATGCCATTATTTGAAGTAGTTGATGGGTTTAGACTTTGGATAATTTTCTTTGAAATAATGATTAGTATCTATTATGTAGATTCTATAAACCTAGCAATGGAATCAAAAGTTTCATGCATGTGCTTGTTATTTTCCATCCCGACATAATATTGTGTCACTATATATATCCAAAATGCAGCAGACAAACGTGTATCCATTAGAAGCCTGCATTGCTTAATTTTCCATCTTAAAATTGATTCTGGTTTTGATTTTTAAACCATTTTTACAAATTCCTGGAAGGAATCATTAACAGTGTGCACAGCATGCTTTTACATGCCTGTCAAAGTGTAGACTGCTCATAAAAGTGACTGCATATGGGGTGCTGTGTCAAATTCAAGTCAACCATATGTCTTCTACTCATTTCATACAAGATTTTGAACACTAATTTATTTGATTTTCTTATAAGAAATAAAAATTAAATAATATTATATTTTATTAAATTTTAAGTTTGAGTTTAGTTTCACATTATTTAAGAATGAACGAGATGAAAAAAAAATCCATAAATTTATTATTTTAATATTTTGTTCTCTTATATAAATTCTTATATAAAATACTTAGTAGTTCTTTAATATTAAATTTTTTTAATTTAAGTGGTTAAAGAATTTAAGATTTGAGGTTTTTTGTTAGAGATTTTACTTGTCGAATAAAGATATGAATTTTTAATAATATATAAGTTAGTGTAAATCTCATTTATAAGATTGAATTAGATTTAAAGTTCATTTTTTAAGATAATATTAAAATATATTCAAACAAGATTGTTGGGATTATCATAACATCCTGTATCGGACCATTCTTAAATATATTTATATTCTCATATACGAGTTGAGCATATATATTGAAGATTGCATATCGACCAAGATTTTTCAATAATACATAATTAAGTGAATACAAACCTGATTTTAGAAGTCGGTTTTATAAAGTTGAGTTAGACTTAAAATGTATTTTTCAATAATTTTATTTTTTTGACAAATAGGATATAAGCAAGTCATCCTCCTTACTTAAACAAAAATATCAATGTGAAAAAAATTCATATTCAAAAAAAAATTATTAAGATTTCAAATATAAGTTTAATCTCACGTTAAATAAAAAAAACAAAAAAGGAATACTTTAAAATTTTATATTAAAAGTTTTATATTAAAAGTATTATCTTGATCTCCTATATGGATCTTCATGGTTCATTATCCAATCTATTTGAAGTTTTTCTCACATAAACTCAACAATTTTATTACAATAATTTTGAAGAAATTTAGGTAATTTATTGAAATTATGAAAGGCAATGAGATGAAAGGCTTGACTTAATGGGATGGAATATATATGAAGGAGATATGGTTGGGAGGGTGAGGCAAAGGGACAAAGACAATAATGCATTGAAAAATATGCAGAATGAAGGATGAAGAGGTGACATGGTTATGCTATGGTTTCTCTCCTCCCTCAAACCCATGCTTTTGCCATCACACTCATCATAATTGAAAATGGGTAATATTTTGCATTATTCCATTCAAACATGTCATGCTAAGTAGTAAGTACTCCACTCCCTAGACATGCACCACCAAACCAACTCATCTCTCTTTCACATTAACTTGGATAGGACACCTATCAAACTCCATCTATTTGGCCATTACTTTGGTCAAAAACAAACAATAAATAACCCATTATATATACTACTATCATTCTTATTTAATTAATATTCCTAATAGTCTCACAAACTTTTTATAGTCTCACAACCAACAGCACTTGCAGGGAGGTGTCCAATAGTTTGCATCAACTCATTCATGTTATTATAGAAAAACACCACTTGATTTTTCTTTTAGTTGATGAAGCATTGTTCTAGTTTTAAAGTGATGTCAACTTTGAGTTTTAAGTGAGTATTTGTGTTAAATGTTCAAAAAGAAAATTATATCACCTATATGTATTTTGTAATACTATATCCTTTTTTTTTTTTATAACTTGTGCATGAATATGTGATGAGAAGTGTAAAGGTCATGTAAATAATTTAAAATATTGAATGAGCTAATTTAATACTATTTTCATATCACGTGTTCATTTATTTAAAAAATATCTATAAACACTTATTTTAATATAGACAAGAAGAAAGAAAAGGAGAGAAAAACAATAGATAACTTGAACTGAGTTACATTAATATACATATACAGTTAATATGTGATCTATTTCATCTTCTTATTTTAGTTCTTCAATTTTTTTCTGAAAAATATTAATTGATGAAAAGATTATCAATGTCATCTTCATTTTCTTAACTAATAATCAGTATCCTGTAAGACTAAATATTGAATATTATAATTTTGTTAAATTAGTGAATTCTTTTAACTTTCAAGACTTAAGTTTAAGCCCTTTATTAAGATTTAAAATAAAAAAAAATGGTTTTGAAGTTCTTTATATTGAATATTGTAACTTAATTAAATTAAATACTATTTCTTTTTGAACAATTTGATAAGTACCATTGAATGTATCCGTTAGTAAGATGAATTAAAACTTTTCAATTGACAATATTTTAACAGTAAGGGGCATTTATTGATAATAATTAAGTAGAATTTAAACTTCTTGTATTTTTTTGTCATCATTAATGTTTTCGTTAATGTTAACATATCCTCTTTTTTCAAATTTTCTGGCATAATATTTATTAATTACTATCAGAAATGTCACGCTTTTGTTCAATGATTAAAAAAAAAAACTTTTAGAGTAAATGTGAAATGCGACACAATAACATTCCTCCAAAAGATTTTATTAAACCATATATTATTAATGTCTCTCTTTACATTGTCATTTAGATTAGTGGTGGTGGCGCATTATTAAAAGAAAAAGGTAAACTTACTAAAGTAGTTATCAAAGTAAAACTTTTTCAATGATTAGACAATATAATATGATATTTTGACAAATGTACAAAATTAAGTCTCAAAATCAAGATTTGAAAAATGTCATTACTTTAGTGAATTAGCAAACCGAACTTTGCACTCCATTGATAAGAGTATATGCCTTGTTTAATTAAAGGACAAAATTTACATTCTAAAATAAGTGTTATCTGGATTATTAACACATCATTTTAACGCAAACTATATTTTGCAAATTATTACGAAAAACTTTAATTCTAATAAGCAATCACACAAAAATAGCTATTCTCTTACAGCATTGGATAATTCTGTTTTTGTTTATTACCACAAAAAAAAAAAAAAAA
>Ga0209700_104221_pt1 | contig 26278 bp, 16 predicted proteins | sample SiratroredBW_FD_187528 | JGI IMG/M metagenome (GOLD analysis project Ga0209700, IMG submission 187528) | Root nodule microbial communities of legume samples collected from California, USA - Siratro red BW (SPAdes) (version 2) | ecosystem: Host-associated > Plants > Roots > Nodule | place: USA... | reverse complement strand
ATGTGGATTTGTTGAGAGATGGCACAAGGACACTAATACATTTTATTTGCCATTTGGAGAGATGTCCATTACTTTGGATGACGTGTCCTCTCTTCTTCATCTGCCTACTGTTGGTTAGTTTCCGATCTTTGATGAGGTAGACAATAATGAAGCACGTGCTCTGTTGGTAGAGTTGCTAGGTGTTGAGGAAGGCCTTGCTAATGCCGAATTGCGCGAGTGTCATGCCAATGCTGTTAAGTTGAGTTGGTTGAGAGATCGTTATGAGGCTTGTTGCACGGAGCAACAATGGGAGTTTGCTGCAAGGGCGTATTTGATACATCTAGTTGGATACACAATTTTTGCAGATAAAAGTGCCACATCTGTGAAAGTATGTTATTTGCCATTATTTCGCGACCTTTCTGTGTGTGATGGTTACAGTTGGGGAGCAGGTGCTTTAGCACATATTTATGAGAAGCTAGGAGATGCTTCTCTGGCTGGAACCAAACAGTTGGGGATTTTTATTACCCTCTTACAAGTAAATGTTAAGCCTTAGTTAATTAAGAGCCTTAGTTTCATTGCTTGTAACTTTATTTATTGTTGACAGGCATGGATATATGAGCACTTCCCATCTATGGGAAATCGGGATATTAACCAGAGCTATAACAAGGTACTTCCAAGGGCTTCTCGATATGTGGTTAGCCGTCGTCCATCTCGGTTGATTGAAGTGAGAGGACAGTTAGATGGACTTACTGCATCTGATGTCATTTGGGCTCCATATGATTCTCATAGACTTAGTCATCCATATGAGCCGATTTCATTGTTTCGTGGTTTTATCCGATTAGGCAATACCATCCAGATGCATGTTCCTGATCGTGTGCTGCGACAGTATGGTCACATGTAGACCATACCACCTCCTCCTTTAGTTGTGGATAATGCAGCTTTTCAAATGGTAAATGTTCAATGGGTCAATTTTCCTGATTTTGTTTTGACTAATGTCATACCTGCTGTTGAGCCCCATGCATGCACGGATGACTATATGGAGTGGTTTAGGCGTGTGTCACATCCGTATATTATTAGACGCCATGACCACCATGATCGTCCACTTTCACCACCTCGTCGACGTAGACGTAGTGACGATGAAGATGAGCCACTGTCCATGTCACAGCAGCATGATCATGCTTGTCCGGTGTTGTATTATATTAACATAATTTAAATTGTTTATATATTCTGTAAGTATTAAAATTATTAAATTTCATTGTGTTCAGGGTTTGTTCAGACGGATAGTCACCCTATTGCAAAGGGTTATTGATTGTCGAGGTGTGACTGAGGGAACTACAACGTATGTTGATACACAAGAGGCTATTCAAACAGCTCGTACTGGTTTGCATGCAGGAGCAGTGTATACTAGGCGATCCAGATCTGTTCGAGGGAGAGGGGCTTCTAGTACATAGGATCTCATATGTACTTTAATTTATATTTGCTTAGGACATGTTATGTATTTTATTTTAAAGTTGTTCGTACTTTAATTTATATGTGCTTAAGACATGTTATGTATTTAACTTTGGAGTTGTTCGTACTAAGGGCCTGGTATGTTATCTATATATTGAAGATTGAAAAAGTGGCTTGTCATTACAAATCTATATGTCATTACAAACAATCGCATTACAAGTGAATCAATCATCCGCAAAATTAAAATATATTGTATTTGTTTGTAACATGGACAAAAATCTATGCATCCTGTAAATATAATGAGATTGCCATGACTTTGCCTCTGCTGAGCTGTGTGTGATCCACATCATGTCGACATTTGGTAAAGGACAATCATCAACCAATTTAACCTGTAAATAAAAGGCAAAATTGTATGAGTATTTACAATTCAATAATCAAGAGTACTAATTGTAACAAATAACATGTACCTGTACAAAATGTGATCCATATACATGTCCTATGCATATTATCCGATGTTGACTAATATCAGTTGGAGGTTTACTCCGTAATGGAAAAATGGTTACATTCTGTTTCAAGGACAAGCAAACTAGTATAACATTATATCTGCTAGCAATGACGTAACCCATATCTGGTATAGTCATCCACTTCTCCACACTAGCCTGCAAATAATTTATATATTATTAAAAGTTTTTCAATTAAAAATAAGTTATAGTTGGAATAAGTTGAACACTTACAGATGTCGTCCCCTAAACTAGTAATGAGTTCTTTAGTTCATCAAGACGTTCAAGGCTACCAAAGATCATTTTATATTCATCACACCATTCACATATCTCTTTATATAGATCCATTCTAATTAATGGCCATGACTCTTCTCCCATTCCCAACAATGTAGCAATTGATCGATAACCACAATGACCATCAGCTTTAACATCAATAACATCCACTATATATGGATGACAAATAGGATGAAATTGATCAAGCATTGAAATTACTTTAGATGGTATGGGCAAATGTGGTTTTACCTTAATCCTTGACACCTTTTGTGTAGAGCAACTATCCTCAATGGAATGAATTTTGTCTACATGTTCGAAGTACGAAGGGTCACGCTTGGTTGACTTCTCTAACCGAGTTTGTTTACTCTTTTGAGACCCTTTAGTTTTAACCCTTTCCATTGGCGGACATAATGATGTCATGTCAGGATTTGCAATTTCTCGCATCTTGCCTTTGAGAGTTATTTTACCTGCAATGTCAACCTCCTCAAAGCGTTTACAAATAACATCCCACTTTTGCTGAAGTGACAATTCTTTTGATGATTGAGTTGATGATAAGTCTGAGAAACTAAGTCTAGTCCATATCCCATGCACTTCATTTAGAGGTATCACACCATAAGCATATCTTGCTAGCTCACATGCACATGGTAAACCATGAGTATGTCTAAGGACACAACCATACTTTTTCTTGTCGAATTCAATAATGCTTACCTTATTGAACTCTTCTGCAATATGCATCAATGCATACTTGCTTACCATACCCACTAAACCTTTGTATAATGAGGTATTGAAAGTGTGGGTTGCAACATGTAGACTCATCTCGAAAGAGGACTTGATTTGAGTATGTTGGAGGACAAGAAGATTGTTGATTGCATCCCAACATGTACATAAATCACCCATGCTAGTTTGTAAAATTAGCTTCAAATTACTATGAGCTTGTTCAACCCTGCATACACCACACAAAACACAAAATTGCTTCAATTGTGAAAAATGGAAATTAATATATAATTACACAAAACATATAACAACATACCTATTTGATGTAGTATTGCCCATATGCATCACCTTATTTGTCTATGCAAAGACAAACTTTTCTTTATGAGGTGTGATCCATGTCTTTTACACATACTCGAAAAATATAGGCCATGCCAGACAAGCACTTTCAAATCCTTCAACACATTTAGGAAAAGCTTCACGATTTTTGCAATCAATCACACTTGTCCATGCTTTCATAACAATATCCCATGCTTCTCTTGGATGAACAAGCATTTTACACTTGGCCTTTACATTCTTATTTATGTGGAACCTACACAATAAGTTACAAGCTTCTGGAAACACATTTTGAATTGCATTCATTAGAGCAAGGTCTCTATCACTAACAATAACTGTAAGGTACACATCTCCTCTAAAAAACAGCCCTCTTAATTTTTGCAAAGCCCAGGTGTAATTATTTTTACGTTCACTAGACATCAAAACAAAAGCAGCAGAAAAAGTTAAGCCTGTGGATGTGACACCGACAATTTCAAGAAGTGGAAGCCTATACTTATTGGTCTTGTATGTGCTATCCATCAACAATAGATTGCTAAATGCATTTAACAATTTCAAAGAATCAGGATGAGTCCAAAAGATATCACTTACAACTCGGGAGGACTCCTCAAACCTATACCAATGAATATACTTGTCACGCTCCAACAACACCATCAACTGCTGCATTTTAGTTCTTGATCCTCTAATCGATCTCTTATATTTATATATGGTATTATATAACTGTTTCAATGTCGTCACATTGTCTTCATTCTTCTCTTTAAGGGTAAGCAAGATGTTCTTTGGTTTCACTCGACTGTTTGGTTTCACTCGACTGTTTGTCATATCCACCACTAAAGCTTGCTCATCGGGTCGTAACCTACCAGCATAAGGGTGACCAACCAATGTCTCAGCCAAATCATGATTATGCAATCCACATACAACTTTCAAAACCCAACCTTCTCCACCTTTTATTGGTTTGCCACACAATCTGAATGGACAGTCAAACTTCCTTGTGCTGGTTATAGTCACCTCTAAATCAGATCTATACTTTCTATATTTTCCACTTCTTTCACATCCCAGCAACACAAATGTCTTCCTTCCTTGTGCTCCAGTTGCTTTGTCGGATTTAAGTATGACAACAACAAAGCCAAGACCAAATGCAACCTTCCGAACCCATTGAAGTAACTCATCTCGTGACCCAAACAGTTCATCAGTTGTAAAATCAATAGTGCGTTCTTGTTCCCGAACCACTAAACCACTATCAGACAGTTTATTTACTTCCTCTGAAAATCTGCAAAGACTATCCATACCTGTAACACAACATTTGAGAACACCATCACAACATTTCAGAACACCTTCTCAGAAAAAAAAAATTAACGTGTGTAAGTGTTAAGTTAATTTGTAAACCGGATGGCCAGTGGGGTGGGTCCATCCGGTTTACAAATTAACTCAACACTTACACATCGGATGAATTGGCATCCGATTTGTAAATTGTACATCGGATGTCACCTCCCCATTTCACATCCTATTCACAATTTACAAATCGGATGACCTTCCATCCGGTTTATAACTCCTAAATTTTTTCTAAACCGGATGACCTACTGTCGACGAAAATATATCCAAATCCAAAAATCTTACCTCTCCGTCGTTCTTCGTCGTCGATCAACACTTCCGACAAATCCAAAAAGCTATTCCACCGTTTAATCCACCTATAAACTTTCAAAATCGCTCCCTCTATGAATAATTGCACAGAGATTTTACACTGTATTCGTACTGTAACACTAACAAATGACACTGTTCAAACGTTGAGTTTCTATTTCAAATATCATAAGGTCATTTACGTCATTTCAACAGAAATAATTTTAACATTTTAAAAATTTATGGAGGTGCAGGACGAGGGTATTGAAGTGGCGAAAGAATTCGTCCATAATAAATAGCGAAAACACCCTGTCAAACAAAATGAACCTAAATGTTTTCATTTTTTATTTAAAAAAAAAATAAAGCTTGTAAGCTTTTCTTTTCTTGAAAAAAAAAATGACTTCTTATTTTGAACAAAAACTTTGTGTGTCCCGTCAATTTTGACGCTTCCTAAATACTAAAATACTTTTTTATTAGCTTTTAAAAAATATTTTTTTAAAACTTTTAGAAAATATTTTTAGGAACATAAATTTTATGTTTTGGTTAGAAAATATTTTCAAAAAATAAATTTTGAAAAATGTAAATAATTTTGAATTTCTTAAATAGAAAGTTTATATTTCGAAAAATATTTTTCGAAACTTATTTCGAGAAAGTACTTTCCGAGAAGGATATTTTTGAGTGATGGGGGTGCAGTTTGCTTCTTTTCTTTTCAATGTTGGGAACCTCACGAAATTATCTCCGCTACAGCTTCTTTTCTTTTCAATGTAGAGAAAAAATCTAGAGTGCAGAGAGTGAACATAAGAGACAAAATAAAGGTTCTGTGAGGGGTGCGCGAAGAATAAGAGGGCTGCCAAAAGTAACGTGACCTGCTAGACCAAAAGAAAAAAAAATGGGGGTGCGCGAAAATAAGAGGGGTGCCAAAATAACGTGACCTGCTAGCCCAAAGAAAAAAATGGGGGTGCGAAAAGTATATTGTCATTTATTTATTTTTGTTTCTATTACCCAAATTATATTTTTATATATTCTAAAAAACAATAAAATCTTAGACTAATCATTTTGAATTTTTAGAATAAAGAGAGTATTTCTTAGTTCGGTAATATTTAAACCGAAAAATATTTTTATTTATTATTTTTCTTTGTTTTTCTAAAACTAAATGTTATTGGATTTTGACATAATGTAACTTTAATTTTAAATCTGGTTGTCTACTATATATACTAGGTCTTTCCTTGTATCATCATTATTTTTGTTTTTTACCTTTCATATTTATTATAGTGTCAAAAATGTTGTAAAAAAATAAAAATAAAAATCTATGCATAATATCAAAATTGTCTCTCAACATACCATCTTTTCAATATGGAAGATGCAAAAATAATTATTTTTATCTAATTATTAATTATGTCACTTTTTATATTGTGATAATTTTTGTTACATTAAGGTTATTAATGACTTTAGGTAGATCCCTAATTACATATTAAACTTAATGTTAACATAAATGGTGGTCCCTCCATTTACATTTTTTCCCAATTTAAAAGCATTTTATGAGTCAAACTAACTACCTTTCGGAAATTGCTTCCTGCACCCCTACAATTACTTCTTGCACCCCCTCAAAATTTCGTATTACCTGAAATATCCTTAACAGAATATATATTCCGAAAATCCTTTTTTGTAAAAGGAATTTGTATTCCAGAAAATAGTTTTCCGGAAGAGAGGGTGAGGAGATGTGATTACGAAAAATGATTTTCGTAAAAGGAGAAAACTATTACGGAAAATTGTTTTCAGAATAACAAAAATGTATTACGAAAAACGTTTTTCGTAAGTCAATATGTGTATTACGAAAAAGGTTTTCCGAAATATTCAAAAAAATTAAAAAAAAAAATTAGTTACAGAAATCATTTTCCATCTTCTTCTCGAAAAACGATTTCCGAAAATCAATCTCCAACCAGAAAAATATCCTTCCTCTGCACTTCCACCCTTCACCACCCAGCACCACCTATAATCTACACCATCAATGCCCCCAATAATTCAGCCATCTACAAGAGAAACACCCATTCACCTGCAATATTTTTTAAATCAAAACTCAATCACATACCTCAACTCTCCAAATCTCCAATCTTCACTTCATCTCTGCGCACACCAACATCTTCTGCAGCACCTCCAATCTTCAAACACCTCTGCAGGACCTCCAATTTTTAAGCACCTCTACAGCACCTCCAATTTTCAAACTCCTCTGCAGCACCAATCTCCACGGTGGCTCCACCAATACCCTACTCCTTTTGTCTTCATTAGGAGGGATATAAGGGTCTATTCACATGTCTTGAAGGGGTGCAGGAAGCAATTACCCTAACTTTCCTTCTATTATGTAATATAAAAGCCTTTGTATGGTCCACGTAAAACGGGCATGCTCAATTACTTTGAGTCCTCAAACTTAATAACATAGAGTTACATGAAAATTATTAATAATTCACATCAAGGTTTTCCTTATCTTAATTTTTTTTTCTCAAAAATATCATATGTTTAAGTACCTCTCTACAACTTTTTAAAATCATTAATTGAAGATTGAAAACAAATATCAATAACCTATTTTTGGATTAGGTGATACGAGACCATTCAAAAATATATAAGATTTGAATATACATATTTTAGAAAAAAAAGATTATGTAAGATCATAAATACTCACAAACAAGAATAAGGCTTGACAAATATTTAAAGATATACGTCACATTACAAATCATTTCATAAAATCTCTATGTATTTTATGAAACTAATTTATATAAAACTAACTTTTAACTTATTGGAACTACGTATTAAGAAATTTGTTTCTATAGACACTAAATCTATATATGATAATGTGATTATGTTATGAATTTATTTTTTTTTTAATATCTTTTTTTTTAATATCTTAAACATGTAAACTACTTTCTTATATTTATATACGAAAATTGCTAGTTACAAAAAGAGAAAGAAGTCATGAATTTTTGGAAGTACCAATTTTGAAGTTCATTTTCTTATTCTTTACTACTCAATACAGATGTTAAAGGCAGATGGATATATACTTGGACACTATGATAGATTGGAATAACATATATAGACCTTATTTGGAGTGGTACCTCTTGTATAAGGAACTAGGTAGATTCTTACTAGGATGGGATATTCCTTGTTGAAGAGTACTAATTTGAAGAGTACTTTCCCTTTCACGATAAGATGATTGTTTATGCCTATCAAACGAACTTGGAAGATGCATAAAGGAAAAAGTCAGATTGAAAAAGCTAGAGCTAAACACATTAGTGTAAAACAAAAATAAACAAAGGACTTGGTCGTATGAGATTGTTGTAACCATTTTCTCCCTCCTGCTACATCATTCATTTCTTTTATTTTGGTCAGTGGTATCATTCATCTCACACCATGTATATAATTGCCTACTATCAATCTCTAATACATACCTCTCTAAGGCATACCAATAACGTTAATAATATATTCTCTTCTGAAATCACTAAAATTATGTTCTCATTTATTATTTAAAGAATTTCACTAATGATTTTATAATTTTTAATAAGTCACAGTTAATGGAACTTACTGTCAAATCTGTTAATGGTAATATTATAATCAAATATTGAACTATAATATTTGAGGACTTGGTATGCGAGATCTTATTCGATAAATAAAAAAAGATGAACTTAATTTTAAGAACCATGTTACCTAAATCTTACTTTAATGACAAAACAGAGCAAAACTGAGATAAACTTATATGAGCAAACTGCACTTAAAATTGTCTCAAGTGGAGAGTTTTTTCCATAAATTCCAGGTATAGGTAATTTTTTTTGTCTACCTCAAATAAAAGAAATTATATCCTTAATAATATATGATTTTAATGAAAACAAATTAACATTGAAGTAACCATACTTTTTTTTATAAGAGATGCAAAGTAAATAAAAATAAAAATAAAAATAAACATTTCATAAAATTGGAATAACTTTTAGTTTTCATGTTGTAATATCTAATAATATACTCAGTCTTAAAACATTATTTTTTAGAAAAATATATAATAATAAGAGAAACTTATTCCTAAACTAACATGGATTTCAACATTACTTTAAATTAATAGGCATACATATATATATATATACTAAAAAATAGTCCAAACAACATCAAAGAGCACATGATTTTGCTATAATAACGAGCGAATGTATTTTGCAGCAAAACCTCATTTTAAGTTAATATAAAAGAATGATAAGTAAATGAAGAAATTCTAAGACCACTAATATAAAAGACTGATAAGTAAATAAAAAAATTCTAATACCACCAATAATTATGTCTAATATCACTTTATTACCAATACTGAAATTTAGACTCAAGATTGAATTAGGCATCAGTATTATAAGTTTCCACTTTCCTAATTCTCAACAAATATTACTTTAAGAACTACACTTTATCAAAATAATCCTATCCTAACAAATGTGTAGGTCCATGTAACTTAGAAATAGTGGCTAACAATGCATAATACATTTGTAACAAAATCTCTACCATATTCAATTCAATCCATTATTGATTAATAGATTAAATACACCAATAACTAATATCTTTTTAACACAACACCATATTTTTCTTTTTCTTAATACACTCCATTTTATAAAAATTAATAAAAAATGCATTATTTCACTTAAAAAAGCATTCAGAATGCATTATTCCACTTGAACATAGTCTTACCACTACAATTCCTTCTAGCTTTCAGCCGCAACAATTTTATAAAATTACTCTAATAAAACCATTATCTATTGATCACATGTAGAAGTTTCTATTCATGCATTTCTTTTTTTAAACTATTGATGATACTATTTACATATTCGATCTCTTCTCTAACAGATAATACCCATTTCTTTAACAACAAAGTACTGAAGAGAAAACTTCAAAACTTCTTCCTTCATTATTATTCATTATTAAAATGTTTTTTTTTTTTTATCAAAACTGTTTAATATAATTCAAATAAAAATATGATTTTGGTAAATTTGAAATATTATAAATATAGTATTTTGAAATAAGTTGGAGTGAAATACAGAAAATAAAAAATAAAAGTGCTTAAGCTAATTAGACTGTAAAAGGCAAGGATAGTATTGAAGGACTTAACCTAAAACCTAATTAGACTAGAAAAACCTAACAAGTGGTATTTACATATAGGATAATTGCTTCTTATTTCAAATAATTTTTCTTTTTTCCAGTAAGAAACACTTCATTCTTTTAAAAAGAGAAAATAAGACAAATCATCCTAATTTTTTTATTGTTCTTTATTTAGGTCATACTTGTAGGCATTGGACACGCGATATTAATTTTTTTATTCAACTTTATCCTGATTAGTTAATTCATGTCTTCTATATGAGCATATCTCCTTGACCAAGTTTTGGAAGTTGTATTAACAATAACAAATAACGTTGCGGATGGTATTCACGTGACTATATATTAAAACTGGATATATATATATATATGTATGTATGTATAAAATTATTATTAAGGCACATGACTCACACAATTAGTTATATTAAAGCATTGTCACAAATGTTTAAATCCTTAATCACATCTTCTATATATAGTATAATTGTTAAACACTATTTTTTGGAAGACTTGCAGTTATATTCCCACTAAGTCAAGGTAGTTCATAAACTCAATTGTTAGGAATTAAAACTGAGTTTTAATTTTATATTTAGTAGAAATTATAAAGTTAAACAACATAAAAAAAACTATAAATTTATAACTTTAAGGTTATTAACATTGCATCTTATTCTTTTCTATAATTTATTTATGGTTTCTTATATGATTTATTTGTAGTTAATGTTTTCTTCTAGTACTTGTAAGGTTAAAACTAGTATTAAGTATCTTATATGGTTTGCTTATAACTCGTTAATCTCAAATTCAATCCAAGAACAACCACTCTCAATGAAACAAAAGAAAATTCAATAAAAATTTCAATCAATTTTCATTCCACCACAAAAAAAAAAATATTTTATATTATTTTCAACTTCATAATCATTAATGGAAAAAAGATATTTAATCGTGGTTGTATAAGGCTTACAAGCGCGGTTTCGGAACCGCGATAGATGTAACCGCGATAAAAAGTACTGAAGATACAATCGTGGTTGTACAACCGCGATGGAAAGTATAACATACCACCATGGTTCTTTAGCAACCGCGTTAATAAATGCTCATAGTGTGCAAAATGGCTTAAAACTAGCGCTGTTATTGGACATACCAGCGCAATTGTAGAGGGAACCGCACTGGTATGTACAATTCTTTTTTTAAAATGAAATCGGGATTTCCTTCGGAGTACTAGAAGGTTACCACGGGTGTGCTAAGTATGAGATTGGAAGCTGCGGAGAAAAACTGGTCGCTGGATTCAGAGGAAGAGAAAGAGATCTTGGTGATGAAATAGTGCAGATAATCATAGGACGTGACGGAGCGAAGTCTCCATTTGAGATTGAACATGACCCAAAGTTCCATTCTTTGAATCGTTTCGGGAGCAAAGACAAATTTGGGTTCGAACTGTTGCAGGTCCAGTAAGAAGGGCACACGAGACTCTTCCATTTTCACAGCCAGAGACAGGCATGCCATAGATAGCAGCTGAAAGGGCAACCCACTACGTTGCTGCCACAAAATAAGATTAATTAAATAAAAAATAATCAATGCAAGGAAATAAAATAATAAACAATAGCCATGTCTAACTTTATGCCTAAAAAGTGTGACACTTTGGGGGAGAAAAAGTATATTACGGGAAGTGAACAAAGAGAGAGGAAACGGTCCAAATAGTTGACGGAGAGAAACGCCGTCACCGAAGAGAACTTGTAGAATGCGTGAACCTGCATTGCCAAGAATAAAACACTCATTCATGCATCTAAACCAACGTGTTTTTGTGTCCGTTGAGCACATACCTTTAAGATCCAGTTGACGATATCGAGACGCGCTGTGACTATGAGATTGGTTTATGCTTAGCAATATTAACAATAAGGGTTTGGGTAAAACAATACTAAGAACAAGGAGTAAGAAGTTTGGAGTAGAAGAATGAGGTAGAAAGAAAGAGAGACCTGAGTGGTGGTGGTGGTGGCGGGCGCGGAAGTAAAACCTTCTTAGTGGTGGTGGTGGTGGTGGCGGGCACGAAAGCAAAACCTTCTTAAGAGACCCAAATGGCGAGACCACTCGAGAGAGAGAAAATGGCACTGCGCGACCCAAACGGCACAGCTCGAGAGAAAGAGAGAAATACGAAAACGAGAGAGGAAGGAAATAGTTAACGCACAAAAGCCCTAAAAACAAGGGAAACGAGCACGGTTGTTTAAACAACCGGCCTTGTATGTACCTACAAAATAATTTAAAAATTACTTTGCTGGGAGATACAAGGATGGTTGTTTTTTAAACAACCGTCCTTGTATCTACCAACAAAATAATTTTTAAATTATTTTGCAGATACCAGCGCGGTTGTTTTAAACAACCTCCTGTAATTTTCCAATTTGAAATATTTGTGCCTTATCATCGCGGTTCTCGCTCCAACCGCGGTGGTATGGTTGCACTTAATTTCAAAAATGCCACCGCATTGTTTTTAGTTGCAGTTTCTTTTTAACCGCGATGATATCCTGCCGTGAAATGTGTTTTTTCCGCTAATAAATTAACCATTAACAACATATATAATTCATTCCACGCTAAAAGATGTTTAAAAATATACATGTAATTCTTTATCTTTTCATATATCTAAAACCATACTTAAATATATACATATAACCTTTTCAATAAACATATATCTAACTTTCAACTATCATACCATTCACACTTCTAAACAATCAAACTATTGAATAGAAGTATATATGAACTTCTTTTATTTCAATTGAAATGTGTTTATTAACAAAACTCCCCTTTTAACATCTTACAATCCAAAATTAATATAAATAAGATTCCAAAATCAAACTCTATACGATACTAGTGTTATCTATTAACAAATCATTTAAAGAAGAAAAGAAAAAATAATCTTCGATAAATATTGATTCCCTTACTTAAAACTTAAAACTTGGCTCAAATTTATCTACAAAGATTTTTATTATGTACATTTTTCAAGAATATAGTGTGGTCACTTCACATTAATCAGAATATTCTCTTAAAGAAAAATAAAAAATTTAAATTTTATTAAAATAAAATTTTCCATAAAATATCCTTTATTTATAAAATTTATATTCTTTATCTATTTAAAATATAAATCCTAAAATAAATCTCTTCAACTAAATACGGACTTCAAATCATAAATATAGGATATTTTAATTTATTATTAATATATTTAAATTTTAGCATTTGAGAAAATTATTTTAAGTCTTTAATTTATTGAAATATTTAGTTTAGTTAGTTCAATTTAATACTACTAAAATATGTTTTTTCTTATATGAGGTAAGATATTCCACTCATTATAAGAAAATTGGAATTTAACCATATGTGAAATCTGTCAATAATATAAAAAATTCGTTGATAATAGATTTGTGATGATAAAAAATCCACCAATATATTAATTGTCAGAAAATTTACCAATGAAATATTTTGATCTGTCGATAATTACCGACAACAATATATTTGTTGAAAATTATTGGTATAATTCAATCATGAGTACTGACAAATTCATTCGTCGAAAATATCCATCTAAACTTACAGACAGATATATCCATCGATAATATCAATTCATGATTAACGACGAATAAATTCATCGGTAATATAATAAATGCAGGTGAGGTGCATGGTGTACTCATATAACACCCCTCAATTTAAGATCACCTATATTAACATCAACATCCAGAAAATCCCACATACACAATATAATCGAATTAAATCATAAATTTCAAATATATAATTGAAGTCTAAATATTAAATATGTTTATTAATATGAAAGAAAGAAAAAGAAAAAACATTAATAAAAGAAAGTATTTAACTTAGTTTGTATATGTGCATCCTCAAGTGTATATATTAATCTTTGTAATCTGCATAATTAGTAGGAGATTGTGACTGCTTAAGATTTTCCTATTGAGGATTTTTCTGATCATTTTGTTGTTCATGGTATTGTTATGGAGGTTGTTATTGGTCTTGGCTAGATTGGTGTTGTTGTTGTAGAAGAGATTGGGCTTCAGAAGGAAGGAATTGCAAAACTAGTGATTGAAGGGCTCCAAACTTATAATTCAATAGGTTATTTGCCTCTTCACTTGCAAAGAGATGATGTCTAAGGTGGTGTATCCTTAGAATTGCAGGAGAAGGTGAATGGTTGGTGTTTCAGGCTATCATTTCCATCTATGTAATTTGTAGTAGTTTGTCTGACACTATAAAGTCTTTCCCTTTTTCTTTCCACCAACCACATCAACCTATTACTGAGTCTTGATGATCTCATTCTATGTAGGATCAAGAACACTAACCTCTTTTGAATCATCAGGACATGATCCAACCTCTGATCTAACATGTGAAAGTTTAGTTTCAAATTCTTCTTGTTACCAAAAAAATGAAGAATTATTAAACCAATATATATATATATATATATATATATATATATATATATATATATATATATATATATATATATATATAGTTTAAAATTTTATCCGTGAAAGAAGTTTATTTGTGTCTTCCTAGATCTTTCATCTACAAGCTGACTAGTATCCTTCCGAATGTGTGTTGCTGAAAGACCTCATCAACAAACACGTACCGTCCAAGCTCTTATGTCTGTTATAATCTTTTACTTATAAACTTTATAAACCTAGATACAAAAGTTAGATAAGATATATATCATATAAATGACATGTTCATGTGTAGTGATGGAGCCACCTTTGTGCAGGTTTCCACCCTTTTCAGATATCTCATTTTTTTGGTTTGTAGCACATTGGTTATGATACATTGGATAATTCCAATATGATAATAGCCTATTCCACACGTGTTTTTAATCCATTATGACCTTTCTCTTACAATTCTAGCACCTCTAAACATCTCAGATAAGATATGAGATGCTTTAGTGTTGAAAGTTTTCTTGATTTCATTTTTGAGTTATAGTCTTAACTAAACCTTCATCTATAACAGTTGGGAAATGAAATGCTAAGATATGAAATGTACAATCCAAAACTATGTAGTAAACCTTAAACATATGCACAACAAATGAAAGGGTTTGCTTTAAAAAAAACTAGGTAGTCAACATTTTATTTCACATATGCATTTCTTTTATACATGAAATGAATATGTTCAAGCAAGTCAGCTTAAAACATGTCTAATAGTGCTCCTTTTCAGATTCTGATGTTGCTCCCCATGTTGTAAAGGTTCAAGAAATTATTGTTTAATAGCAATTCTAGATGGAACAAATCTGAATACAAAGAGAAGTCATGCAAAGATGTGGGACAATGAAATAAGCTATATAACATAGACAATTATTTAAATTGAAAATAAATAACCTTCAATCATAAGGTTTAATCATTGGTCAATTGTTGAGAGTAAAAACATCATGTGTAACTAAATCACCAATAACACTAATAGTGATGTAACTACAATATCTCGAGATGTGACAGGTGTAGCTGTATGGGTAGCAGAGATCGATTGTTAAAAAGCAAAGGTTGTGGGTGGTGTATGTTGTGCAGAACTGAAAGTGAGAATCCTATAATAGTAGGGGAGAACATTTACTCTCAATTTATATAATTCAAATAAAATATATAGGATTAAAATAGTCACTTTATTTTTAATTTGTTTTATTCTCTTTTTACTAGTTTGTTGTTTACTTAACTAACAAATTTAATTTATTTTTATATTTATTCATTATCCCTTTAAACATAAGTTTAAAGTCATTTTTTAAAGTTCTTACCTTTTATAGTTGTATATTATATATATGTATATATGTATATATGTATATATGTATATATGTATATATGTATATATGTATATATGTATATATGTATATATGTATATATATATAGATGTATATATGTATGTATGTATGTGTGTGGCTTGGATTCTTTTTCGAAGTTGGAACTTTGGGAGTGTATTAAACATTTCACGTCGACTAGAGATAAGGTCTTTCAATAGTTTATATACTATCTGACCAATAAAGCACACAACCTCCACCAGTTGTCAGTCACATAGGCTGACAAGATGTTGGCCACTTCCATATGTCGGTTATCCCCAATATTGCTTACCTTGGGTTCAATGTCATCCTTCTAACAGTAGGGCAACTTTTCGTGTACTTTATGTTTTCCAATCTAACAAAAGGTAGGTTGAGTGTATCTTACATCTTTCCTTTGACAAAGGGTGAAAGAGTAATCATTACATAGACATTTAATGTTGAGTGTACCTTACACCTTTCCTCTACAAAGGAGTGAGAAATTCATCATTACATAAATACCACTATAAATAATAGAGAACCAGAAGGGAGAAAGGTACGTTTTATCTAATCCAATAGATAATAAACCTCTGATATATGAGAACTGACTTTAGGAGTGCCTTTTGTAGGTACATGGAGTTGATATCTGGAGAGAATTGTTATTAGTCACAAGGTCCTATAAGAACAGTTTATAAGTGGGTACAAACCTCACCTTATAAGTCAGTTTTGTAAGGTTAAGTTAGGCTTAAAGTTCACTTTTAAGATGGTATCAAAGCTTATAGTAAGGTTGTTAGACCTATCGGGTCACCCGCTATCGGACCACCTTTAAATATATAATCTTATGTACTAGTTCAGCAGCCTCGGTGTGAGGAGGTGTGTTGGAGATCCCACATCAACTAGAGATAAGGTTTTTCAATAGTTTATAAGTGGATATAAACCTCATCTTACAAGCCAGTTTTATAAGGTTGAGTTATACTTAAAGTCCATTTTTTTTAAAAAAATGCGTAAATTAAGTTTAACAACAATCACTTTCTTCGCCTCCCATGCACAGTAACAACATTTGAAAAGTCAAATTAGCTTTTTGATTTATAACACAAATAGCTAAAATTAAAGGGAGTACATTATTGAAGCAAATGACAAAGAAATAAAGGAAGAAGGAAAAAGATAAGAAAACCACTTAAATAATCTAAAATGTACTTAACAAATTTTATTATATAATCTAAAAGTTTTGCAACAAATAGATGTTAATGCATAACCAACTTGCATTTTGTGGTTCTACTTTGTTAGTTGTCCTAGAAATTCCTAACAAAGTGAATTGGGAGGAATATGTATCACAAAGCTCAAATCAGTGGGAGTCATAGAGGTTGTATCTAGAATGTTTGATGAGAGACCTATACGGTCCAAAGATTCGCTTATCGAACATGTTCTCTAGAAGGGCTAAAGCTTTTCTCATGGCATGCTTAGAAGGTGACAGAAGTAAATTTTGTTGCCATTAAACTCAAATAAATTAGTTTTATTCAGGAGTGTATGTTCCTATTCAGCAGGAATATGTAGTTATTACTTTTAATTCTATTTTTAATGTTAATTATAGGGTTAATTATAACATAATTATCATGATTAGAGAGATGAATTTGAAAAGTCTATTATGAGATTATATATTGTACTCCATATCAAAGCAAATGAGCAGAGTTGTATTCTTCAGAATAAAAGTTTGTTTGTGCTCTCACTTTTTCTCTCTCTTCAAGAAGAAAATTAAAAATATTCCTTATCCTTTGATATCAAATTGGTATTAGAGCTATGGCGAGTGTGACCAATAATTTGTCACTGCCCCGATTGACAAAGACGACAAATTACGACAATTGGAGCATCCAAATCAAAGCCCTCCTTGGATCTCAAGATGTTTGGGAGGTGGTGCAAGAAGGTTTTGAAGAACCAGAAAATACCACAGGATATACTGTGGCCCAAAACAAAACGTTTAAAGAGACAAGATCGAAAGATAAGGCAACTTTGTACATGTAGTATAGAGTTGTTGATGCGTTTTCAAACTCTATGAGGTGAGTTGGAGGCCATGAAGATGAAGGATTCAGAGGATGTATCTAGTTACATTACTCGTGTGCAAACAGTAGGTAATCAACTCAAACACAATAGAGAAACCGTTATAGATGCAAGGCTTGTGGAGAAAATTCTTCGATCTTTGATAGATGACTTTGAAAACATTGTCTGTTCAATTGAGGACTCAAGAAATTTGGAAGAGATGATCATTGATGATCTTGGAGCTTCTCTTGAAGCACATGAACATAGGAAGAAGAAGAAACAAGAAGTCCTAGAGAAAGTCTTACAAACAAAGATGACCATCAAAGAGGACAAGGCCATGTATGCGCAACACAACCGAGGACATGGAGGTCGCAGTTACGATCGTATGAGAGATCAAGGCAGTGGAAACAATGAAGAGAGAGGAGAAAAAAATCATCAAAATTGGCATGGATGTGGTCATAGAAGAGGTGATCGTTCTAATCGTCCAAATGTTGAATGTTACAATTGTGGAAAATACACTACAAGAAAAATGTTATTTAGATACCAATTTTTAGCTACCAAATGAAATGGTTACTAAATGTGACTAAAATAGTTACCAAATTAGATTTTGGTTGGTAAATAACTACAAAATAGAAGTAATGATTGAATTTAGTGACCAATTAAGTCAAATAATTGGTATCTAACATTAGCTACCAAGGTTTTAGTGACCTATACCATTAGATTCTAAATTAGTCTCTAACTTAATTAGATACCAATTTAGAATCTAATGACATAGGTTACTAAAACTTTGGTAGCTAATGTTATATCTCAATTATTTATCTTAATTGGTCACTAAATTCAATCATTACTTCTATTTTGTAGTTATTTAGCAAACAAAATTTAATTTGGTGACTATTTAATCATAATTAGCAACCATTTCATTTAGTAGTTAAATATTGGTCTCTAAATAGCTTTTTTCTTATAGTGATATGGGCATTACGTAAGGGATTGCTATGCCAAGAAGAGTGGATGAAGATGTAAATTTAGTCGAGGAAGATGAAGGAATCCTCATGATGGTCAATGAAGGTGTCACTATGGACAGTGACATGGTGTGATATCTAGACATTGGTGCTAGTAATCATATGTGTGTGCACAAACATCTCTTTGTTGATATACAAGAGATAAAACATGGACATGTGTTTTTCGGAGACTCGACGAAGGTCCCAATCAAAGGCAAAGGAAAAATATGTTTTTCCCAAAAAGATGGAAAGATAGGTACTATGGAGAACGTCTATTATGTACCTGACTTGAAAAGTAATATTCTCAATATAGGACGATCACTAGAGAAAGGATTTTCGATTTTCATGAAAGACCAGAAAGGATTTTCGATTTTCATGAAAGATCGGATGTTGCATCTAAAGGACAAAAGTGGAAGAATGTTTGCACGTGTGGAGATGACAAAGAATCGGATCTTCAAACTCAATTTAAAGATAAAGGTTCTTCCTCTTAGGCTTGAATGGAAAGTTAATGATGAAGAAGTTCTTAAAATGTCCAAAGCATTAGAAGTCCAAACAGTAGAGACAGAAACTGCAAAGAATAAAGCCAAGGTTGTGGCTTATGTGATGAAAAATGAATTTTTCAATCTCCAAGGTTGTTTCAAAGGAGGAAAGCATTCTTGCTGCAACATCAAGAAATAAGAAAAAGATAAAAGAGACAAGGAATGGAAATTTGAGAGTCTCTACTGAAATTAATAATGCTTCAACCTCAGGTATGGTTCGGTCAAATAATAAACATTCATTGACTACAAAAAAAGTACTTCAAGTGAAAATCTTTTGAAGAGGATGAAAGTGAAGAAAACTATTGTTCATGGTTTCTTAGTTAGTCATTCCACGGATATGTCAAATTTATTTACAAGTAACCGTAGCAACAGTTCTGTAACTTGAAGAAGATTATTAAAATGAAGGATGAAAGGTTTGAGTTTAAGAGAGGAATTTGTTGGCATTAAACTCAAATAGATTAGTTTTATTAAGGAGTGTATGTTTCTGTTTACCAATAATATGTAGTTATTATTTTAATTCTGTTTTTAATGTTAATTTAGGATTAATTATAACATAGTTGTTATGATTAGAGAGATGAATTTGAAGAGCCTGAGATTATATATTATATTCCGTATCGTATGAAAAATCAGAGCAAAAGAGCATAGTTGTATTCTTCAGAATAAAAGTTTATTTATGTTCTCACTTTTTCTCTTTTTTCAATAAGAAAATTAAAAATATTTCTTATCATTTGATATCAAATTTAGCTGATTAGATTTGGAACTTGTAATACTTAAGGCCGAGATAGACAATTACAGCCATTACAACATTGACTTCCTCTATTACTTTTGTGAGGCAACAACCAATGACTTGTTAGTATCTATTAGAGCAGTAAAACACAAAAACATAAGAAGTTTTAGAAACATGCGTTTCAGATGTGTAACCTCTTGCGATGGTATCGAGGGTTAAGAAAGGTTGGACAAAGATATGATAACTATGAACAAGAAAGAACAAAGAATATGATAACATGGAAGAAGGTGTTATTTATTGAGTGTACTCTTTTCATTTACAATAGCCCACTTAATATAAAATTTTAGGGAACTAAATATAGAAATTATTCTAAATAAATATATTTAATATTCTTTGATATTCTACTGATATTCTCTGATACTCTCATGATTATCTCTGATATTCTCTTGATTATCTTTAATATTCTACGATTTGTTTCTCTGATAATAATATTTTAACATAATCTTTGAACTAAGATCATTTGTTCTTAGGAGCTTCACAGGTTTTGGTAAGATCAAAATGCGTTGGTTGTATAGCTAAATGTATGCTACTTTTAGTGTATTTAGCTTTAATATTTTTTCGAGTACACTTAGCTTATATATGAGATCAGCGATAGGATTTTTTTTATGGATTATGTAGTGTTTTCGGATGCCTCTTCCGGGAGTCCCTCTGACAAATATGAACAAAATGGATGGATTATTTAATGAGTATTTTTTTTCTTCTTGAACTCTATATCATATTGTTAATCTAGTTTCAAATTCCATTCTGGTTCATATTTGACCAACTATCCGTGTGCTTCCTATCATATTTGCATTGTATTGAATCTTCAAGAACAATTTATATATTTTTTACCAAGTATAATAAATAACACACAATGTTCACTCTGTCAAATATTTCACTGAACTTTTACTAGTTGTACTTTTATACTTGGAAAAAATTGCCTCTTCAATTTGTTGACTGCGTTTAGTACTATAAAAGGAATATCTTTTAAAATATATTCTAAGATAAAATAAATTTAATTTATCCAGTTCTCACATCAATATCAACGTTTCTTCATACGGTATTGTAGATCAAGTAATGTTTTATCAGGATAAAACATATAACTATATTTGTTTTAAATATTTTCAATAGACAAATAAATTATTTCTGAAAATAATATTATATAATTTGGTAAAATATATAATTATAAAAAAAAGTACAAAAATATATTTGTGAATAGTTTTTCTGGTAAAAAAAACTCTTTAAAAAATTATTATATTATTATAAATATAAAACAGACAAAATCTATTTAAAGAATAATTTTGTATATCTTCCCATAACAATAGTATAAACAATATTTTGCTAAATTTTTTTCTAACAAAAAGTAACAGAACTTTAACTGGAAATTTCAAAATTCATTACATACTTAAATCTGTCTTGGAGGAAAGTGTAAATAGTATAATACTTATATTTCTTATAGGGAAGTATAATTTACTAATAAAAAAATAACGTGTTTAGGATAACAAGAAAAAACGTATGGATATATTATTAGAGACTGAGCTAGGTTCCCCTAAAGTTTAAATCAATATTTTATTTCTCTTTTATAATCAAAATTGAAAAATAATGACTGAATGAGATAATTTTTTTAAGGATTAGTGTAAAATATTTCATTAAAATTCGGTCTGTAGTTATAGGAAGAGGTCTTATTTTGTTAATTAACCTATTATATTGGATATATTTCTTAAAAAAAATTTAGAGAATATTTTTCAGAACATAAATTTTAAATTTACGAAAATGTAAACGTTATGTTTCAAAAATAATTTTCAGAAAAATAATTTTGAATTTCTTAAATATAAAATTTATATTTTGAAAAATATTTTTCACAATTTATTTCGAGAAGGATATTTTTGGGTTTTTGTCGAAATTGATGGGGGTGCAGTTTGCTTCTTTTCTTTTGAATGTTGGGAACCCCACGAGGAGGAGAAATTATCTCCGCTACAGCTTTCCAGTAATTTTTGTCAGCATCTTTGTGGAAATTAGTATAGGTTTTCCTTTCTCTGTTTTGAACCATGTTCATTTCAACCTTCCTTCTCTCATAGAGAGCCACCTTATATTCCTCAGCTTCCTCAATAATCTTCTTTCTCAATTCCTTTTCCCTCTTCTCCTTCTCCTCAAACTGAATAGTATTTTGACGGTACTACAGCTTTTGGGCGTCGTTGTGGTGGCTGTGGTCAGTGGAGAAGGGGTGCGCGAAGAATAAGAGGAAGTGCGAAAAGTAAACTTGGTCTGCTTGCCATAGAAAAATTGGGGGGCGCAAAAATAAGACGGGTGTCAAAATAACGTGACCTGCTAGCCCAAAGGAAAAAATGGGGTGCGAAAAGTATATTGTTATTTAATTTTTTTATTTCTATTACCTAAATTATATTTTCATATATTTTTATATATTCTAAAAAACAATAAAATCTTAGACTAACCATTTTGAATTTTTACACCAAAGAAAGTATTTTTTAGTTCGATAATATTTAAACCGAAAAATCTTTTTATTTATTATTTTTCTTTGTTTTCTTTTAAAATTAAGTTTTATTTATCTAGATGAAATTGAATATTGACAATATACAATTTTAATTTTAAATTTGGTGGTCTACAATATAATCCTAGATCTTTCCTTACATGATCGTTATCTATTATCTTGTCTTATCTTTCACAATCATCATGGTGTTGAAGATGTTATAAAAAAAATTATATACATAATATCAAATTGTTTCTCATCATATCATCTTTTCAATATGAAAGATTTAAAAATACTTCTTTTTGTCCAATCATGTCACTCCCTATACTGTGGTAACTTTTGATATATGAGAGTTATTATTGACTTTAAGTAGATCCGTAATTACATGTTAAAATTGGTGTCAACACAAATGTAGTCCACCCATTTCAACCTTTCCCTTTTTAATAGCATTTTACGAGTCAAACTATCTATTTTTTCTTTCTATTGTGTATGGTCTATGTAAAACTAGCATGTCAAATTGCCTTGAGTCCTCCAACCTTTTAAGTCTTCCAACCTAATAACATGTGAGTTACATGAAAATCATTAATAATTCAAATCAAGATTTTCCTTATCATACAAATTTTTTTCTTTGAAATGTTATATGTTTTAACATTGCTCCACAACTTCTTAAGATCATTAATCGAAGGTTACAAATAAATATCAATAATCTATTTTTGAATTACATGATTTGGAAATAAGATAATTCAAAAATATATAAAGTTTAAACATACATATTTCAAAAAAAAGATTATATAGAATTATAATTACTAACAAATAAGAATAAGGTTTTATAGATATTTAAATATATAGATCAGAATATAGTCCAAATCATATAGATTCAAAGACCATCTAGATTAAATAGTCATATAGATTCAAAGACCATCTAGATATATTTAATGAAACTAATTTATGTACTAATTAATTTTAACTTATAGAAGTACATATGGAGAAGTTTAGTCTAAATATGATAATGTGATTATATTATCTTACTAAGGACAAGGACATCATGAATTTACCTTTTTTTAATGTCTTAAACATGTAAACTACTTGCTTATATTTATATATGAAAATTGATAGTTAAAAAAAGAGAAAGAAGTCAGGAATTTTTGGAAGTACTTTGGAGGTCATTTTCTTGTTCTTTACTACACAATACAGATGTTAAAGGCAGATGGATTTAGACTTAGACACTATGATAGATTGGAGGAATATATATATATATATATATATATATATACCTTATTTGGACTGGTACCTCTTGTATAAGGAACAGGTAGATTCTTACTAGGATGGAAAATTCCTTTCAGTTAAGTTGAGCAGTACTTTCTCTTTCACGATAGGATGATTGTTGATGCGGATCAAAAGAATTTGGATGATGCATAAAGGAAAAAGTCAGATTGCAAAAGCTAGAGCTAAACACATTCGTGTAAAACAAAAATGAACAAAGACTTGGTCGTATGAGATTGTTGTAACCAATTTCTCCCTCCTACTACATCATTCAATTTCTTTTATTTGGTCATTGATATCAGTCACACCTTGTATATAATTGCCTACTATCAATCTCTAATACCTACCAATAAATGTTAATAATATATTCTCTTCTATTACTGAAATCACTAAAATTATGTTCTCATTTTTTAAAGAATTTCACTAATGATTTTATAATTTTCAATAAGTCAATTAATTGAACTGACTGTCAAAGCTGTTATGTCATTTCACTCTATAATATATAACCAAATATTGAACTATAATATTTGAGGACGTGGTATCCAATCTTATTCGATAAATACAAAAGAGATTAACTTAATTTTAGGAACCATGATACCTAAATCTTACATTAATGACAAAACAAAGCAAAAGTGAGCTAAACTTATATTAGCAAGCCGCACTAAAAAATGTCTACCAAGTGTAGAGTTTTTTTTCATAAATTACAGGTATACGTATAGGTAATTTTTTCATTACATTATAAGTTTAAATAAAAGAAATTATATCCTTAATAATATATGAATTTAATGAAAAAAAATAACATTGAAGTAACGATAATTTTAATACAAGACTGAAGTCGTGTAACATTAGGAGTTATGTTTTAACTTATTTGATCATCATTTACCATTAACTACATATACAATAATTCAAATTTTTTTAGGAAGTAAATATCATTCTCTGTCACGGAATTGTGTATCACCCAATTAATGTAGTCACTTTTTGTTTATAAGGGATGCAAGATAAATAAAGATAAACATTTCATAAAATTAGAATAACTTTTGGTGGAATTAATAATATTAATTAATGTTTAACTACTTTAAATTAGTAGTTGTTTTAAAACATGTTGTAATATCTAATAATATACTCAGTGTTAAGATTTTTTTTTGGAAAAAATATATAATAATAAGAGATATTTGATCCCTAACAACTTGTACTACAACATTACATTAGTTTGTAGGACTGGGGGAGGATATAGGTCCTTACACAATATACTAAAAAGAATCCAAACAACCTTAAAAAGAAAATCTGCACAACACTAAATAGCATTGCAATTGGTTTTGCTCCAACAACAAGAGCTATCACAACATACAATTTACAGCATGTATTTTGAAACCTATAAGTCAATCTAAAAGACTGATAAATAAATGAAAAAAACTCTAAAACCACCAACAATTATATCTAATATCACTTTACTGTACCAAAAAAATTAGATTCAATCAATTCAATTAGGAACTATTTGTATTAGAAGTCCCAACTTTCCTAATTCTCAACATTAATACTACCTTTTTACACTTCATCAAGAATAATACAATCTATGTATCTCCACCATGTTTAAACACACAAAAATTGATAGGTAGAATAAATACTCTAAGTTAACATCTTTTTTAATACCATACTTTTTTTTTTCTTACTCATTAACAGTTAGATATAGGGTATTATTCATGTGCGATTATAAAAACAGTTTGATAGTGCATTATTTCACTTAGCTAGATAGGATTCCAAAAAGAATATTATGAAAATAAAAAGAAGAATAAATATGAACAAAGATATGAACAAAGGACATGAGAATGAAAATATTATTATCAAAATAAAGAGAAGAACAAAGATGAACAAAGGACATGAGAATGAAAATATGCTTTCTGTTTTTTTGTGTGTTTCATTCAAAATAAAGAACTTAATATATACAAGTATTGTACTCATTCTAGATATAGCTAAATAAAGAAAATAAAATAAAATTATTACAATATGATAATGTCATAAAAACAAATAAACAGAATTGGTGATAATTTGATTCTACCTTAAAGACAAAATCACATAATTAGTTTCCTTCTAAAAGCCTTCTATCCATGTCCTCTGAACCCTCGCAAGTTGGGGAGAGCAAATATTGATGAGACCCAACTTGGAACAAATATTCTTGAAAGATTGAGGACCTAAGGCTTTGGTATAAATGTCTGCTAGTTGCTCTATGGTGGAAATGGAAAGCAAATGAATGATACCCTTTTTCAACTTTTCTCTAACAATGTGACAGTCTATTTCTATATGTTTGGTGCGCTCATGAAACACTGGATTTGCTGCAATATATCTTGCTGAGTCATTGTCACAATATAAAAGAGATGGTTGCTCAAAAGGAACTTTCAAATCTTGAAGAAGATAGACTAGCCATTGAATTTCACAAGTAACAGTGGCCATTGTCCTGTATTCAGCTTCACAGGAA
>Ga0209700_104220_pt1 | contig 26279 bp, 10 predicted proteins | sample SiratroredBW_FD_187528 | JGI IMG/M metagenome (GOLD analysis project Ga0209700, IMG submission 187528) | Root nodule microbial communities of legume samples collected from California, USA - Siratro red BW (SPAdes) (version 2) | ecosystem: Host-associated > Plants > Roots > Nodule | place: USA... | reverse complement strand
TTTACATGAAATCCTTTTTTTTTTTTTTTTCATAATAAATAACTGATTTTAATATTGCTTCTGTGTTTATCTGTTCTTTCTCCACAATGTAAATATCTTATCTTTACGTGCATGTGGTTCGCTAACCTCCTTAACTCTTCTATAAACCCTAAAACAAAGAACGAAACTAAAATTAAATTTAGATTCTAATTTCGGCTCTTTATTTAGTTGTATCTGTTACATGAACCCAACTCTTCATATACCTAAAACCACCCTCCTCCACTCTTCATTATTTGCCATATTTTTTTTTATCGAAATTAATTTGTTAACACCGAAAGAAAACATAGAATAAAAACAAAACAAATTTTATATTCTGTATTGTAAATTTTGAAATACAAATTTTAATATTTCATAATGTACAAATATTATGTACAATCTAAAAGGTCACGGAATTGCATAATCAGAAACTGAAATTGCACAGACAAATACCATTGATAGTTTAATTTCATAAGACTAAATTTATAATTTTAATTTTTATAAGATTTAGGATTTAGATTTTAGAGCTACTTAAAATGTATGGGTTGTAGAAGACTGATTCTTCCTGCACCTCCATACTGACTTCCTACACCTCCATAATTTTGCATATTCTCATTTTTAGCATTGAGGAAAAGACAAAAATATGGTAATTGTGATTCAATTATTTTTTTCTCTTCGCGGATTGCATAAATCGTAATGCAATTAAAAAATATTATCATTGTGGATTATATATACAACTCGCAATTATTTTTTTATATACCTTTTACATTGCAGGTGTGGTTTGTACAACCTGCAATGCATTTAAAAATTGCAGGTTGTACAATCCATTTATAATTTTTTTTGTATTGTGGTTTGTATAATATGTGTTGTCACCATAACACTGACTAATCATGTAATTAAATGAAGAGTCTATTTTGTTGGCTGTTTATTCTCATTCCAAGTTCCAATCCCATTTTAAATAAAGAGTCTATTATGCTCTTCTATACCTCTGTAGGCATTTACAAAGAGTGTCTTAGATTGTTATGCTAAAACATTCATTCCTCTCTCTTCATTGGTTTCATTTCAAATTCAATTAAAATAAAACTAAACTAATTAAATTAAGACAAATGAAGAGTCTCTATAAGTTCACTTCTTGATTGGATTTCATTTCAAATTTAATTAAAATAAAATAAATTAAATTAGTTTAGTTTAATTTTAATTTAATTTCAGTTTAGTTTAGTTTAGTCTAGTCTCTGTAAGTCACACATTTTTTCAAATTAAATTAAAATAAAATAAAATAAATTAGTTTAGTTTTATTTTAGTTTAGTCTTTGTATATCCCACCTTTTTTTATAGTTACAATCAAGAAGTGAACTTACAGAGACTCTTCATTTGTCTTAATTTAATTAGTTTAGTTTTATTTTAATTGAATTTGAAATGAAACCAATCAAGAGGAGTGAATGTTCCAGCATAACAATCTAAGAGACTCTTTGTTTGAAATGAGTATAGAGCAACAAAAGAGACTTTTTATTTAATGGATATAGAAGAGCAGAATAAACTCTTCATTTAAAATGGGGTTGGAACTTGAAATGAGAATAAGTGTGCAACCAGCAAAATAGACTCTTCATTTAATTACATGATTTAGTAGTGTTAGGGTGACAACACATATTAAATTTTGGGTTTGGACTAGCTGCAATACAAAAAAATCTTATAAATACATTGCGAACCCACGATATATTATGAAAAATAAAGAGGTGAACAAAAATGAACAAAGGAAATGAGAATGAAATTATTCTCTGTATTTTTCTTATCTTGATCAAAGGTAGATGACTGAATATATACAAGTAATGTACCTTATTCTGGGTATAGCTAAATAAAGAAAATAAAAAAAATATTACAATTTGATAATGTTATAAAAAACAAATAGGCAGAATTGATGGTAATTTGATTCTATCATAAATGTCATAAAGACAAAATCATAAAATTAATATTAGTTTCCTTCTTTGTATCTATATCCTCTAAAACCCCACGGAAGCTGGGCAACAAATATTGATGAGACCAGCTTGGAACAAATATTATTGAAAGACTGAGGACCTAAGAGGTATACAAACTGCAATACAAAAAAATTTATAAATACATTGTGGGTTGTACAACTCGCAATACAAATTCTTTTTAAATGCATTGCGGGTTGTATAAATCGCAATACATTTAAAAAAAAAATTATATTTGCAGTTTGTATAACCTGCAATGTAAAAGGTACAAAAAAAAAATTGCGGGTTTTACAATCCGCAATGATAATATTTTTTAATTGCATTGCGATGGTTTGTGTAATCCGCAAAGAGAAAAAATAATTAAATCGTAGTTAGCATAAGGGTATTTTTATCTTTTTCTCGAGACTAAAAATGGAAATATGCAAAATTATGGAGGTGCAAGAAGACAAGGAAGTGCAGGAAGAATCAGTCATTGTAGAATGCAATACTCTAAAGAGTGATTCTTCCTGCACCTCCATGACGACTTCCTGCACCTCCATACTAATTGCAATTTTACGAAATTAGCCTTTTAAAATTTGTTAAAGGGCATAATTACCCTTCTTCCCATTTCACTCTCAGAACCCACCTCTCTCCCTAAAACTCCATTACTGCCGTCGTGCACCTCCATACAGCGTATTGTCTTCTTCTTCCACGTTCAGCATCATTTCTACCTTGTTCGACGTCCACCACTTTCACCATTCCTTCTTCCACGTCGAGCAACACTTTCACTATTGCAGGTTGTACAACCCGCAACCAAAAAACTTTGCAAAACACATTGCGGGTTGTACAACCCGCAATGTGTTTGAAAAAATTTAAGCTTGCGGGTTGTACAACCCGCAATAGTGAAGGTGCAGAAAAAAAAAGTTGCGGGTTCTACACCTCGCAACGTGTTAAAAAAAAATTAAACTCACCGTCGACGATGGACAAACCTTCCTCTTCGTCCTAGCAATTCCAACCTTCTTCTTCCTCTTAGCAATAGCCTCCTTCTTTAGCAACTTCAACAAGAATCTTTTTCCTCCTCTCTAATCTCTTTATATTACTCTCACAACCCTAAACCTTTCTCAATGTCTCAAAATATCACAAATGCAGCACCTCCTCCGATCACTGCCTTAACGTTTCTGTTTTAAGATGAAGGGCACTTTCGTCTTTTCAATCTATCTAAAATGGGAATTTTTAAATAGTATAGAAGTGCAGGAACTCGTCATGGAGGTGCAGGAAGAATCACTCTACTCTAAAACCTATGAGGACCAAGCCTAATGGATCAAGAAGAGGAGGCTTTTACTTCGTGCACCCCCATTTCTATACCAGCACCCAACAATTTTCAAAATGCCTATTTTATCATTTTCTTCAAATGACTTCAAGATTACCTGTATTGGAATTTTTTTGAAACACACTTTTTAGAATTTATAAAATATATTTTAGAATACGTTTTTTATAATATGATGAAATTTCTGGAATGCATGAAATATATTTTCAGTACAAGTTTTCTATAACAAACTTTTTTTAGAATGTATATAATACCTTTCATAGGAAGTTTTTCAGAACAATCTTTTCATAACATATTTCATGTGTTTGAGAAAGAGTTTTCTAGAATGAGATTTGTTTTTTTACTTTTCTTCTTATAACTGCAGTGTTCTCATTCTCTTTTTCTCATCTTTTTTGGTACAGTAGCAATGACAATGGTAGTAGGATACAGTGAATGAGAAGCGGACGGGGCAATTTAACAATTTCACCCAATTGTATGGATGCAGGTTCAAAAATGGGGTAGAGAAAGTAAAAACCTCAAGGGGAACACCGAAGTTACCCAGCGGCCCATTAATAAAGAGTAGTCCCTTTTAATCCAACGTTCTAATAACAAAAACATTTAACGATAATCCGGATTTGTTAGAAGATGCTCAAAGTATCAAGAAAAAAAAAAATGAATGGTTGATTTACGAGAAAAATGCGGAAGATAAGAAAGAAATTGAAAAAATGGGATGATTTTTTATATTGTTTGGTAAAAAAGAAAATGAAAGGAAGGAAAATAGATGTTTGGTTGTATTCTGTTCCTTTTTTTTTTATTTTCTGCTTTTATTTTTTAACTATAAAATTGTTATCTTGTTTTTAATATTTTTAAATTGTGCAATAAACGGAAATTAGGAAAAAAAATTTGCGATCGATTATACATTAGACATTATATATATATATATATATATATATATATATATATATATATATATATATTATATAAATGTTTAATGTTTGTATTTAATTTTTTTATTTACCAGATTTTTTTTTTATATTTTGTGAAATTTTTTTATTATAAAATTTTGGAAGAAATAAGTTTCTCATAAAATTTTAATTGGATTTTTTAAAGTTCCTCGTATCAGAAAATGTCTCAAAATATAAAAAAATTATGATAGTATTTTTTTTTCATAAAATATCAGACATTATTTATCTTAAATTGTTGGTAAATTATAGAAACTTTAGTAATTTTACATGGCATTAATTTATATTTTTGTTTTTCTAAGAATTTAATAGTAATACATTAATAGTAATGATGATAATATCAACATTATTTTCTTAAAATATGGTTCTTAATTTGTCTATAAATTATTTTTAATTTACAATTAATTATTTTTTCTGACCACCACCACCACCACCAATAATAATAATAATAATAATAATAATTACTTTATAAATAAATTTAAAATAATTATTTTTACCAATAAAAAAAGAAAAAAGATAAAATAAAAGAATAAAAATAAGAAAATAAAAATTTTTAACATGTGTTATTTAGTTTCTTTGCCATTTAGAATAAATAATGAAAAGAACTTTAATTTTATAAATAAAGTTTGATAAGATAAAATGAAATTTATAAAAAAAAATGATAAAACAAGCAAAAAAATGTGTTGGGTCTGTCTTAAAATAAATTGAATAGGGAGGTTCATTAAAAAAAATAGTTTTGATACAGTATGTAAAAAAAAAATTCTGAAGTCCAATTCAAGTTGTCAAAAATAAAAAATAAAGTTACTGTTACTTCCAAACCTTTACTGCCCATTCATGTTCCTACATAACTTTGATGTCATTTTAATTCCCTATAGCTTTAGTGTCATTTTAATTCTTTTTGCCTCCTCACAATTCATTTATCACATTTACCCTCACATTCATTTATCACATTTAAGTGTCATGCTTTTGACATTAAGAATTGCAAATACATTTTTTTTTAGCTTTTTATCTCCTCATACTTATCACATTTAAGTGCTCCTCATACTTATCACATTTAAGTGTCATGTTTTTGATATTTAACCCTCATACATTCACCTATTCCTCCTCTTCATGTTCCTCTATTTTATTTCTATCTACTTTATTATTTCATGTTCAATTTAAAGGAGTTAATACAAAGGAGTTCTTATTAGAATAATTGATTCTTAATTAAGAATATTGAGAGTGTTATGGAGGAGATGAATGGATTAACAGAACTGATTTTATTTTAAGGAGAGAAGATACAGAAATGGAGAGATACATATAATACATACAGATAATACATAGAGATACTTAGAAATTCCTGAAAATTATTATTCAGTAAAAAAAAAATCTAATAGTCTAATACAAAGTTACACAACTCTTGTATAATGATTGGAAGAGTCAATATCAAGAAGAAGTCAGATCCTTGTTATTGTTGTGCATGTGTCTGATCCATGGTTATATTTGCTCTACACTAATTATGATATCATGTTAATTTTTGTATATACCTTATTAAAAATAGAGTTAGAAATTATGAGTATAATTATACCTGCTAAGTTGCAATGCTAAGATTTCTATTAAATTTCTCTTGCTTTATTAGAACTAAAAAAATAGTCAGATTCACTCAAAAGAACACTAATCAGCCTTTCAAAAAAAACAACCATTTTTAACCCTAAATCATTCACAACGAAAACTAATTACAATTTTTCAAACAAAAATAGCAGTTCAAAATTCCCAACAATCAACTTATAAACCAAAATATAGTCAATATCAAAAGCCAATGCTTAAATCTTCCAAAAATTTATACCTAGTTAAAACCAAAAGCAAAATTGAATAAAACAAATGTGGTTTCTAAAGTTCCACCCAGAAATTATTGAAAAATTGAAATTGACAATTCTAGAATCACCCTAAATCAGATAAAACCAAATAACGCAAAGTTCAAAAACAAAACTTAACCAATTCCATAATATTTAATCAACATTAGAACACCAAACCTTTAAACAAAAAATCCAACAAGTTAGGAAATGCCTAGTACGAATCCAAAAATATACCCAGCATCCAAAACACATCTACAAAACAGAAAACCCCAAGTTCATAGGATATCATAAATCGCAAAAATCTAAAACCAAATAAAAAAGGCCCTATAAACCACAACTAGAAATAATAATCATAATTAGAGAAACCACAACTAGAAATAATAATCATAATTAGAGAAACCCGAAAAAATCAATGGCAGGGAAAGAGAAAGGTTACGCTGTCCGTGGTTACCGCGACATCATCCCAATGACCTCCTTGTTGTTGTGCACCACCGCTTGCCGGCGAACTTCCGCAGCGCTGGCGCCTTCCAAATAACTCCGCGCTTCACGCCATCTTATAGCCTCAAGCCACCCTCACCACCAAAGCGCAACCGTCGCGGTCCTCCCCACCACTGCACTGCCAAGCTCTTCCCCCAATAGGGTTTCTCCCCAAAATAAAAACAGTTTTAATAAAAATATATTTCAAAAAAAAAAAAATATCAAACACCATAAAAATGTTAAAAGTTAGAACTACGTTATTCTTGATTTTCCTTTAGAAGTACGTAGGAGAAGGTCAATCCTTGTCGGGTTCAAAAAAAATAAAAAATAAAATTTTGTCTTTGTTATTATTTTGTTTGCTTATTGTTCAATTTTTAGTCTGTATTTTTTGTAAATATATATTTATTCTTATTTGTTGTAATTATTATTTTTAGAAAAAAATAATATTTTTTAAGACTACACTTATTTCTATTTATTTAATTAAAGGTACCATCTTAGGATGGGTGTTGACACCTCCCCCACACGTAATCGACTCCGAATCTTAAATTCGATTCGTAGACATTTTTATTTTTGATTTTTTTATAATTTCCTCATAAAAAGCTATAGTGACGACTCTAAATATCAATTTAAATATTTTTCTTTTAAAATAAAATTTTTGATCACCCTGTCGTGATCCGGTTGCGACATATGTTATTAACTTTCAAATTTTTATAAATTCCTAGATTTAAGATGAAATTTATTTATTTTCATTATTAAGGTGCCCCTAGAAAAAATTATTATTGTTTTCTCTTTTTATTTCATATGAAAGTTTTTACCTCCATCTTTTAAATCAACTCAAAATTAAAAATGTTGTAGTAATTTAAACAAATAAAAATGTTAGATGGTATAAGTTAAATCTTTAAAGAATGTTAGATGGTATAAGTTAAATCTTTAAAGATTTTATCATTTTATTTTAGAAACATATTTTTAAGGTTGAATATCATTTTATTTGTGCGTAAGTTATTGTAAGGATAATGAGAACTAACAAAATACATATCTTTTTTATAGAGTTCAGTTTATATATGTTCTTAATATATTGTATATTCTGGATTGAAAATAGTATTTCCTTGATATTGAAATATTAGAATTTTAGTGAAATAACACTTTATGTTATATCCACAAGTAAAAAACATGTTAGAATTTAGTTGTTTGAGAATTAATTATACTAAGTTATTATTTTAATTTTTTTTACATTATACTTAAAGTATCAAATTGTTGCTCAAACAAAACTTAAGTGATGGTCATCATTACATGTATCGAACACCATTGTTCAAATAGTCTATTGGAAGGGGTGAGTTGGGTAATTTGAAGGGACAAAATCACGAGAGATCTCACAAGAAATGAGAAGTGAGTCAAACCCACACAAGAGAATGACATCATCTTCAACCCAAGACCTTAAGACTTCTCATGACTGAAATTTTTTTCACATAAAGCCAATCTTCCATTTTGGCCTTCCAAATATTATAATTGGAGCCATTCAAAACCGATAAACTCTGATGCCAGCTGATGGGAGTTTGGCAACGGAAGCAATAAAATTTACTTTTATCATAACAATATGGAATATGGAAACAAATAATCCAAGCAAAACCAATATGCAGTCGAAAACAGAAGAATAAATCAACACCAATAATTAACTTGGGAAAAACCTCTCAATAGAGATAAAAAAAACCCACTAATACCAAAACAAAGGTACAATGAGTCTCACAAAATTAATCACAAAGCATATCAATACAACTCTTCCTAATCCTCAAAACGGTCACCAACAATGGCCCAAAAATATCAACAAATTGAAATTAATCTCGTCACTATAAAAATAGACAACGTTCACGAATTTTCTAAAAACAAAATACAGCTCCGATCTCAAATACGACCGTCCAAAATAACGAACTGTGAGTGATAAAACTCCTGTAAAACTTCAGAGTAATTGGAGAAGATTTCACCGTTGGATTTTCGAAACAACCAAGACTGACGGTAATATGAACGTCCTGCGGACAAAAGCTCTTCACAAATAAACAATCATACCGTCCAAATTGAAGAAATATGAGTGGGAAATCTTCAATAAAAATTGTAGCTCGATCAGACAAGGTTTCACCGTTGGATCTTCAAAACAACCAACACAGGTTACTATAGGAAGTAACTACGAATTACCTCTCTCTCTCTTTTCTTCAAAGCGGTTGCTCACACACTTCTCCACACACAAAAGCTCTCACAGTGGCACACATAGTTGCACATCTAAGTGCATACATAATGGCACACTCTTAGGGTTAGCCTTCTACCCAATCAATAAATCTTTCTTATATATTGCTCACTTTGTCATTTCTACTGAGACTTAGACTGACACTTGGATACCTAACAGGTCGCTCAAGGATAGAACTCGGTATGAGATAAAGTTTAAATAAGAGGGATATAAAAGTATTTAAAGAGGATAGAACTCATTCTGCAAAGTATGAGATAAAGTTTAAATAAGAGAGATATAAAAGTATTTAAAGACTGGCACTTGAATAACAGAATAAGAGGGATATAAAAGTATTTAAAGATTGACACTTGAATAATAGATCGCTCAAGGATAGAACTCATTATGAAGGTAGGAGATAAAGTTTAAATACGAGGGATATAAAAATATTTAATCATATAAGTTTGAATTTCTTTACAAGTAATGAATTAATAAGGCACGGTAAAATTAACCCACGCAACATAGGTAAATGATTTGTATAATCAAACAATGGGGTTTAAGAAATTATAGTTTCTTGTTTAGTCAATTTCACAGACAATTTAAGTAAAAATATGATAATATACCATAAAAGTAAAAATATGATAATATATCATAAAATATCATATAATATCAGATTTAATATACCATAAAATAATAATAATAATAATTTAACACTATCTCTGTCATGTTTTTAGATGTTCCAGAGGTTTATTAAAAGGACATAAATTACAAAAATATTCAATAAAAGTAAAACATTATTGTATTTGACTAAAACTCTTTTATTGAATAAATTAATCCTTGATGCCTATGTAACTAGTAGTGAGATGTTAATTAAGGATATATTTGAGAAAAAATGAATTAATTTAAAATTCTAAATATCAAATTGCTTTAGGATAAAAAAAATGCTAAAAAAATATAAAGCACAAGAAGCAATATCTAATATTCTACAAACTAAATACTAGTTTGTCATAACATATTTTTAAAAAAATGATTTTTAAAAGAAAAAAAAAAGAAGTAAAAGAAATGAAATTAAACATAAAACTTAAAAAACGATCTAGTTAATAAAGATTACGCTCATATCTCATAAGTAAATGTAAATTTAAACTTCATTATCAATGTAAATATAAATAGATAGTCACAAATATTTTTTTACAAGTGTTTATTTTCTTTGATACTTGTTATTGAAAACAAATCCTTGAGACTCTAGTTAAAATCAACATGTACCCATATCAAAAAGCCATATTTTTTTTATTCACAACAAACCATTGAAACCGTTATAAAAAGTTAGGCCATATGGTGAGGTAATAATGTTGTGCATTCAATGATAACTTGGAAATTAAAGTTCCTTTAATCCTCCATCATTTTAATGCCGTTATTGAGCGTCATTTATTACATTATAAAAATAAAATGTACGTGATCGAGGTAATAATTCAAGTGAACCTTAGATTAGTCTGGAATCATGCGTTGTATATAATCTCACACTTTGAATGTTGGACCCCCTCCACACAAAAAAAAAAAAAAGAACTTTCCTAATAACTAATTAATTAATTAGGTTGTGAAAAGTTTAATGACATGATCAAAAGACATATAAGTTACACCTTTTCACATAAAGTGTGTTAGAGTTGTGGTATCTATAACCTTTATCGTCATTTATTGAAAAGTTGGTTCAAAGCTGTGAACCCAAACCAAATGATCGATAGTCCTATAGAACTAAAGAATAAAGGAATTATTCATATGATTCTGAGTGTTGTTTTATAGCGTAGTTCATCATTATAAGCCGAAGTTTCAAAGAGTAATCAAGTATCACCGAAAGTTGTAGGGGTATCGCAATGCTAGATATGGGAGAAAGAAGAAGGAAAGGTTATGTTTGTGTTGTAAATTAACTTCAAGTTTAGTATAATTGATTCGTCATGGAACTTTAAAGCGAAAAGACTTAGCTAAAAAATTTCTATGAAGGAATAGAATTCTAAATGAATTAGGTTTTTTCTTTTGAATAAAATTGTGAAGACACACATGTGTGTGTGCTTCCAATTGCGGCAAAAATTTGTTTTTCATTTTTTATTAAATAGGTGTAATTTTTTGTACGAAAATAAGCAAGTAGTGTTACGTAGGTACGATTTCAAATAAAAAAAAATCATGTCACGACTTTAAACGAATGCAAAATAAATAAAAAAATGAACTAAAATCTTGTCATGTTAATATAATTTCATTTCAATGCAAAAAAATAAAAGTTGTGCTAACGTGACACAACTTCAGTAATAAAAAAATTTACACAGAAGTCATGCCACGTTGACACAACTTCAGTTCATTTTTTTGTATTGAAGTCATTAATATAACATAACTTTAGTTTATTTTTTTACACTGAAGTCGTGTCACGTTGACACGACTTCAAGTAAAGAAGTCATGGCTCCATGATACGAGTTTCCTATATTTATAAAAAAAAATTACACCTATTTGATTAAAAAAAATAATCATCTCTTTATTGCTTTTGCCTCCAATTGCATGGAAGTGGCGGCATCATAACCGACAAGTGTGGTCTAATGGGTATTTGGTGACACAGTGCCAAACTTAGTTATTGGTCGCCAAAGAGTCTCTGATTTTGACTGCCTAGAATCCATGTTGTTAGCCTTTCATTATCAATCCTAATCCCTTATCCTACCCGCCATATCCTTAACCATGCTTCTTCCAACTCCTCCCAAATTAACCACCACCATATTTTTGGCCCAGAATATAAGAATATTTTAAGTGTAACAATTTTAGTTCATTTTATATTTATTTTTAATTAGGTAAAGTTGTTATAAATAGTAATGTTTGTATGTAATTAGTTAACGTAATTGGATATATAAATCCAACGAGTTAGCCGAATAGACACTCTTCTTCCATTGTGAAATTGACCCATAAAAAACTCGTGTGTAATCCTACAACAGAGAAAAATTTCTCAAACTTGCAATAATTACAATAATATAAGTAGTGTCTAGCCTAAAAAAGTAAGAGAAATCCAAAACTATTTATAAATCTATATAAATTATTATAAAATTTAAGAATGAGTCTGATTTGATCCATTGATTTACTACATTTTAATATTGATTTGGACGAGTTTGAATGTTGAGATGTAGATTAATACAATAATGAGTTCTTCATGATTTTATGTTATTTCTTTAAAATTATATATTTTTTAAATGATTTTGTATTAATAATAAAAAATATAATTTCTTTTTGTAATATATAAAATTATACTTTTAATCGCAATATTTATTTAAAATATATATTAAAATTACATTAATTTAGTGACGTTTTATGTTTTACGAATCAAATATAAATGCTAAGATTGATTTATTATATAGGAAGTCATATTTGACTTAGATAAGTGATCGACTTAATGTTTTTCGGATAGAACAAACCCTTAATAAAATTATATTCACTGTTAAAATCCCATTTTAATATTATATCCGTTACACCACTAACTTATATTTTTAGTCCGTCGGTGAAAAATGGTCCCTTTTATAAAGCAAAGGTGAAATGAATAACAACCCCATGAATGAAAATGAATCCCCTGTTGATTACAATTTTTTACATATTTATCGACTTTTACACCACCACCCACTCATCTTTTCATGGCAGCTGGTCAAAAGTGGGTCCCCTTTCTATAAAGCAAACGTAAGCTGGATATGCATCACAAAAAAATGAAAGCACCCATTGACCACAATCACAATATCGTCTCATAAAAAGTATAGGACCAAATATATTTAGGTTTAATTTTTAATGAGGTGAAATTTTCCAGCTTTTAAAATATTAAAGTGTGTTGAAGAATGAATTTAATATCAATGAAGAATGAACATATTATTAGATGCAAATTTACCACTAATAATGTGTTGATGTTTAAGTTAGTAAATGAAAATAAAATGATAAACGAAAGTTAAATAAAAAATATTAAAAAAGGAAGTTGAAGTAATTCTTTTTTTAAAACATTTTAATACAATTGTTGGTTATTACAAATATAAAAAAATACAAGAATTTAACACAAAACATAAAAAAATATTATTTATTAATGGTGAAGTTCGATTGAATGATAACAAAATATATAATTCACATATATAAATGAATATAATCAAACAAGTATGTATTATAATATTTGAGAAGGATAAATACTTAATTAATTAGTTACATGTGAACACATATTGGCAAGAGGATAATACAGTTTGGGGTTAAGTTTGATTGTCTTAGATTTGATGTAGTTAATATTTTTGATAGATAGTTGGTCAATTCATCATGGTAAGATACAATAATTAAATTCATTTAATAAGTAAATCTCAATAATACCACTAAAACATTTTAAATCATTTTTAATATGAACCAGGATATTAAAGAAGTGTAAATTAGCTAGGAGTGGTCGCTAAGTCCTCACCCTTAATAGATTCTTTATGTTTGATATGAATGATCGCTAAGTTCTTGTGTTTGGCAGAAATCATCACCAAGTTTATGTTTCGTAGGGTTATTGTTAAGTTTTCACACCAAATCTTTATACTTGGTAAAATGGTTCCTAAGTTCTCGTATTTGATAGGAATCATTGCCAAGTTTTTTTAAAGAGATACATAAGTAATGACAATAAAAAATAATAATCAATGAAAAATTATACTAAATTGAAAATTTATGTACTTAATTTCAAAATATGGAAGTTTGACTTCCCTAGTCTCTTACCCCTACTTATGACTAGTATCTATACAAACTACACATAATTTTTCCTTCAAAGTGAAGTTTATCTTTATTATTGTGAAATTTTAAACATAATTTTACTGAATTTTCTTTTATAATTCAATTGACTATCAAATACTTTAAATGAAAAAATATATTTGAAAACTATTTATTAAAAAAGTGCTCAATTTCAAAATAACTAAGTAAAAAAATAAAATTAGTTTATTATTGTCAATGTAAAAAGAATTAATTCTAAAATAATTAAAATTAATTTTTAAAATATTATTTTGATGAATTGAAAATAATTCGAAAATAAAAGGGCTTTATAAAAGAATTATGTTGAGCTAGTGAACTAGAATTAAGGTGAAAATGCAATATTTTAACAACTATCTATGTTTGAATTATTGATACTGGTTAGCATCTGTACTTATAAATTGATCTTGTAGGCTGGATCGTAGTAGAATCATTAATGTTTGGGCGAAGATGTTACTCTTGCTGGTGAAGTTTATTATGGGCTCTGTAAATCATCAAGACCTTTATTTTGAAGTTTTAGTTAAGAATTTGGTTGAGTTTTAAAAATAGGCATAGAAATTAAGTTTCTCCTTTGGAAAACATTAATACACCTGAAAGTTAGGTATTCACCAATCTCAGAAATCCTCCACCAACATTACATTGAATATATCCCTGCGTAAAAACCCAAGTAAGATAAAACCTCTAGTATTTTTTTTTTTTTCAATATTTCATGTTTAATTTTATTTTCAATTATTTTATCTGGCCTTTTCATAATAAAATCAATCATTTTAAACATAACAGATAATACTTCACAATCAATCCTTAAGAAAGGTTACCCACTCTATTATTTTTGCAATCAGACGCATTGCGAAATTAATCAATACACATGATCCTGAATCGTTGACCTTGTGATGCATTTTTGTTTGATAATTGAAGATCACACGGTGTACAACGAAAGGATCAGAGTGTATCTAAGTTATTAGTTCCTTCCTAATAATACAAGCAAAGTAGGACCACCCCACTAATAATAGCCACCAAGCAATGCACACCAGATTCTGGATCCCATGGAAGAAAAGGATTTCATGTCCTTTTGTGTCGGTTTCTTCATTCACCCTTCTTTCCAACCATGAACAAGAAACCCTCAAGAAACCTCCTCATTCCCCACCCCAAAACCAAACCTTTTTAATTAACCCTAGCCACAACCAAAACCCAACAACACAACCTCAAAAGACCACCTTAACCACAACAAACACAACCCAAAATCCTGTTTTTCTTTCTTTCTTTGACCCAACGTGTTATGGGAAACTGCGTGTTCAAAGGGTTTCACCATAACATGTCCCAAGACTTGATGGTGAAGGTGGTAACCTCAAACGGAGGCATCATGGAACTCTTCTCTCCCATAACTGTGGAGTGCATAACCAACGAGTTTCCCGGCCACGGCATCTTCCGGAGCCGCCGCGACATCTTCTCCGAACCGCTGCCGAAAACGGAAGAGCTCCACGGCGGCGAAGTCTACTACCTCCTCCCTCTCAACCCTTCTTCTTCCAGAAAGAGCATGACGAGACAACTATCCGATGTGGCCTTAACTCCATACCGAATGTCCACGTGCGAAAAAAGCAACAGTAACAACAACAATGTGTACACGGAACCGGAAGTGGTTCCCAGATACAATAGTGGCGGAGTGTGGAAGGTGAAGTTGGTGATAAGCCCTGAGAAGCTCTCGGAGATTTTGTCGCAAGAGTCGCGGACGGAGGCGTTGATAGAGAGCGTGAGGACGGTGGCGAAGTGCGGCAACGGCGTTCCGGCGTCGGTGGCGAACTCCGATCAGTGGAGTTTGGCTAGCAGTTGGAAAGGTTCTATGTCGGAGAAGATGGGTGTAGAATAATAACGAGCTAAGATTAATTATTTGATTTTTTTTTCCTTTTTGACTTTTTTGTTAGTGTATAATCATCTTTTTGTTTGTTTGTTTGTGAACGTGTTAAATATTTCAGATGTCGTACGTGTGTGTATATATGCATGTGAAGTGAGATTTGTTTATTTATTTTGTTAGATCGTTTTGAAATAATAGCATATTAGAGAATTATATCTGACATATTTTTTGTGTTAATATATATTAAGGATATGTGCTACTTGTATGACGATCGAAATTACCTTTTATATACATTGTTAGTACATATCCGAAATGAATTTAGATATGATTTTTAAAATATTGTTATGAAAAATAGTAATTTTACTATACATTATTATAAGAATGTTTTTAGAGTTAATTTTAAACATTTAAAAGTGAGATAAGCTTTTATTAGAAAAATATATAGTTATTACACTTTGTCATTTTTTTAGGTAATTTTGGTTAAGAAAAATTTTGGAGGAAGGATGACGCCCTAGTTCAATATAAGAAAAGTCTTAGAGTTCAAATAACCCTTAAAAATATACTTACATTTATTTCATTCAAAATAGACTTATAAACCCTCAAATCTAGTGAAGAATGTTTTTACAGTGAGAAGTTTTCTAATGGTAAAACAAAAGGTCTCAACAGCGGTAGGAGGAACTTAGACTCATTATTTAGTGTAATGTCTATGATAATATTCTATTAAATATTTAATCAACAGAGGAATCAAGACACAAAATTGGGCTACATATTAAAAATTCTTATTGTCAATTAACACTAGAAGATGAAAATGGCATAATTAGGAATAGCACTACTCTTTTTCATCAGATAAGGAGACAAATGCTACTAGATCCTCTAGATGATTTTATCATCTTTCAATTAATCTTTAGCATGATATTTCCTGTCCTTATATTTAAATTAGTATCACGAGGTTTGGCGAATGTGACGTAGCTTGGAAAGTTGTGAAAAATTTATATATTGTTGTATGATATGATTAGGTTGATGAATAGAAGATTAAAGATTCCTCACTGTTTGTAAAATTGGACTGATGTGGAATCTCGTCAAATGGTTGAATTGTCAAAAATAGAATCGTAAAAGGTGTCATTGTTCCTTCTTAAAAGTTTATAAATCAAAACTTTTCAAAATCGTTTAATGTTTAGATTTTCAGAAAGAACATTTCAGAATAAATTTTAAACTATACATTTCGAGGTGTTATTGAATTAACAATATGGGAAAATTAATTTAATTCTATATTATAAATTTTGGAGTTCTCATTTTGTAGTACACTTTTTGCAAAATGTCTTCTTCAAAGTACATAATCCGAAAACTTCTTAAGACATCCTAATAACATTCTCAGACAGTGAAGGGTTTTAAAAAGACAACTTTTACCATTCCTGTGAAATGGAGAGATGCAGTCAGCAAACTTGCTCGTGTAAAAAGCAACGAATGCATAAAGAGCCCAAATGTTGAGACGAGTTCTTCCTGAACCCTAATACATTCTTTCTTCACCCTAATAAAAAATTTTAATATCATAATTACTCTTATATAAGAACCAGAAGACACCCTCATCCGATTGTCAATTTTTTTTCAAATGACAACCGGATGGGGGTGCCATCCGATTCCCATTTCCATATTAAAATGATAACCGGATGAAACCCATCCGGTTTTCATAATCCAAATCAAAAATGGATTAATTTTTCGATTTGGATTATGAGAACCGGGTAAGTTTCATCCGGTTATCATTTTGATTTAGAAATGAGAACCGGATAGCACTCTCATCCGGTTGTCATTTGAAAAAAAATTGACAACTGGATGAGCAGGTCATCCAGTTGTCATTTGAAAAAAAATGACAACCGAATGGGGTGCCATCTGGTTGTCAATTTTTTTCAAATGACAACCGGATGGGGTGTCATCCGGTTCTTATATAAGGACAATTGTGGTACTAAAATTTTTTATTAGGGTGCAGGAAGAACTCATCCAATGTTGAATACTAAAAGTCCATATCTGTTTTAGGGCTATGCATTCTGCACCCCAGAAATTTCAATCGCACCCTATACTTATTGTGAAAAGACTAAACTACCACTTCTTATATTCATATTTAACCTACCTTCTCATTTCTTCACCCTCACATCTTCTTCTACCAAATTGCTTCCTCCATTCATGAGTGGTAGAGCTTCTTGAAAGTAGTCACCATCATTGGACTGCCACTGAAGAGGTAAGTATTTATAATTCATTTTTTTTTTTCTGGTTAGTTCAGTGCTTAATTTTGTTTCCAAATCTAGAAATTTATTTAGAATGGTACAATTCAAAATCTATATATGCATTTTAGATTGTGTATTATGAAATGTATCTAAAAATACATTTTAGAGTTTAGATTTCTAAATCTGAAAATACATTTTGAAGAATTCAAAATATATATATTAATTTTAAAAAAATAATTATTTGTTTGTTATTATTATTGATAAAGATAGGACTAAGATGATAAATGGATTATCATCATAAATATAATCTAGATAAAGACGGATGACGTCGATCCATGAAACAAATAAAAAATAAATTATAATTGATAGTGATGTATCGCAATTATTTTCTATAAAAAGAATACAAGAAAGTTAGAGTGATATTTTTTAAGAGATTTATTAATATAATATATAATGTTGTAAGATTATATTGACGTGAGGATCAAGAAACTAAGGTTAATCTTTTTCATGTATATATATAAACTAAATAAGTTTAGGATTTATATGTAAACTAAATAAGTTTGGAATCGTCATCCTTAATTGAGACTACAATACTTTACCATATTACAATGATATTGTATAAAAATTTTGATTATTAATATATAAGATATTATCGTTGTTTTATTATCATCGTTTCATAATATTTACTTTTACTGAATATTGTTCTGTTAAAAAATATCTTTCTATTAAATAAATTATTTGTATTTAAAATACAAAAATACCCTTTAAAATAAATTAATTATGTTTAAAATGAATTTAAATAAAATATAAACATGTTTAAAAAAATAAAAAATAATATATTCTAAAATGTATAATTTGAAATATAAAAGATGTATTTTAAAATGTATGATCTAAAATTATTGTGAATTGTATAATTAAGAATACATATATAGTTCAGATTGCATAGTGTAAAATACATCTTTTATAGATTATATATATTCCAAAATACTATTTTAGAATGATAAAAATGAAATTTCAGATCATATAAAGATACATTTGAATTTTATGGGGTGCAGAACGCAAATCCCTCTGCTTTAGGTTGGCTGGAGGCAGGAAAATGAAAAATATGGCCCAGTCGTTTCCCTGATCCAGACTGATTATTAGTGGGTGAAACCTCGAATTAGTCAAAAGTGTAAACTGTTATACGCTCATGAAATTATTGAAATTAAAAATAGTTCTTAAAATATAATTTGCCTCTCGAATTAATTATGTTGCTAAATGAGATTCATTAATGTTAATCTTTTATATAACTTGTTATTTTCCTATGTACTAGTCATAATGTATAAGAGGATAACCCCCAAGGAATCATCTTACTCTAACAATAAGTTATGATTTACCATCATCAACTAATGTTTTTTATATATTTTATTTTATTACTGATTCGGCGATTCACATCAAAATAGATCAAATATACATTTATTTTATTTTATTATATATTTACAAAAAATAATATTGCTATACAATATTTTTTTATAAGAATGTCTGGGTTGATTAAACTATATCTCCATAAATCAAAACTTAAACTACTTTGAAAAAATTAATCTTTCCAAATTTTAATTAAGTAGTGTTTAAATCATTTGAAGGACAAAATAAACGATATTTTTCACAATTATAAGGAAAACAAATTTAAAGTAACTAAAAGAGAATTTTGAAGCTTTCCAAAAGTACCGAAAACATATTTTATCCAAAAATATATTTTTTTTAGAACAAATAAGAAGATTGCAATATTAGATTAGAAGATTATACCAGAATGAACAAAATTGATAGCAGCCAACTACCAATATGGTAACTGGGTTGCTGCATACGGTACGAGACTAAGTGCATTTTTATTGTAGATAACGTTGATGACCTGTAACTGAAAACCGCTTTGAGAATTACGATGCCTAATTTCTCATAACTTTACCCACCTATTCACTAAAGAAAGATATCCTTAGAGACAACTACTTGTATTGGAGAAAAAGTATATTTTTAACTTTTAAATCATTGATATAAAGAAAAATTATTATTTTTTTAATTTAATTATTTATTTTATTTGTAAGTAAAGTTAATATTATCTATAAATTATTATCTATATATCTATATTAATAGGTAATTTATCTATATGTTTATATTTATAGTTAATTACTTGTAAGTTTTATCTATAACAAATTTCAATAATTACTTAATCTGTAAGTACGTATATTATCTACCAATATAGATAAGCAGCAAATTTTCTTATAGATAATATTAATAATTAATATTATTATTGATATTGTTATTAATACTTCTAATATTAATATTAATAATAATATTATTATCTCAAAATTTATACGGAGTAGTGTTTGTAAGTTATATAGGTACTTAAAGGACTCATATTGTTAAAAATAATAATAATAATAATAAAAGTATTTATAATTATAATTATTAGAACTATAACTATAATTATTAATAATATTATTATTATAACATTAAAAATAATATATAGTACTTCTTTATAGATAAATTCATAGATAATACGTACTACTAATTTTTGAACGTCAGCAATCCATAGTAATCTTTTATTAACTACGAATTTTATTTATGTGGATTTTTATTATAGGTAAATATAATTTTACTTATAAAAATCAAGTCATACTTAGGCATGAGATTAAATATAATAAGTATTATTCATGATTTATGTATATTTGGTTACATGTTACTTAATATAGTGACGGAAGATACAATGTTATAATAATACAACTTTTATCGATATTAATAATGTAAATATTTTAACTTGTTAAACCAGATAAATGATTTATTTGTTACTCATACCAATAAAGACGATGGTTAGATAGATGGTCATGCTCTTGAGACATGTAAATTATTGTTTTAAATCTTGTTACTTTATTTATATTTTTAATATAAATTCATAAATTATAATACTCTTGATAATCGATTAGGAAACTTACCAATAACGGTTGAGGACCATCTAATCAGATAGTTTCAAAGGACTAATTTTTGAACCCAAACAACTAAATGCAAAAACAAAACTTCAATGAAATAAGAACGATGTGAGAGGTAAGAATAGAGGTAGATTTTATGACATAATGGATTTGACTATCAACACTTGTCATGAAATGTTACCCTTCACTCAACCTTCATTATTAGATGCTATCATTGATCATAAAGAAAATTTAGCTGAAGATGTGAAAGACTTTAAAGTTGATGTATAACAATTAGTCTTTGACAAATTAAAAACATTTTAACAAGTACAAGTTTAAGTCTATCCCATTATATTAAAAATTTTGATGACTAATCTCTTAATTTTCACTACATTAATTATAAGATAAATAAACTATTATCTTTCATGTACTAAGTATTTCAATAAAGATGCACATGATAAAAAATTGATAATGTTGCATACTAATTTGGGTTGTACATTTTGATATGCCCCAATTGATTTAAATATATTTTACTCTTCACATTATCATATTTATGATAACACACAAAACTATCATTATGGAGTTCCATGTTTTTTTTTTCTATCCTTACGACATTTCCAAGCATACAAATAAAATTATTTAGAAAATGGTGTATGTAGTTCTGGTCACACTGAAATGACAATGTAACTGGTTGGTTTGTTTTTCTCTCTCCCACCTTATCAACTTCATTTCTTATAACATTTAGTAATTTAGAGCTATGATTTAGGTGCTTCTGTTTATAAAATAGTCCCATGCTAATTCAATTTATTTAAACATTATTACAACAATTTTTTAATTTATTTACAAATTAATAAATACAAATCTTTATTTATAAATAAATTTAGTATTATCTACAAATGTTATCTACAGATATATTTCATATGGATTTTATTTAAAAAAATACGTACCTAATTATATAGGGATCTTACTCTATAGATACCTATAGATCTCTTACCTACTGAGAAATTTACAAGTAATTTGATTTTAATTTGAAACTGAATTTGAATTTGGAATTTTAATTGAAATCGGATCAAATTGCAATTTTATATAATAAGAATGTCTAAAGATGGACCAAAACCAAGGTGTCCAGATAAATTGCGAGTGGTACCCCGTGGGATATCATCTGAAGGCTTATCTATATATTTATCGGTACCAACTATAGTGACTTATGATGATGACGTCAATCTTATATCTTATCAAGCATATTCTATTTAAATACTAAACTTAGTAGTTGTTGAATTTCTTTGAACTTTTAAGTAGTTAGAAAATAAATCATTGATATGAGTTTTAAATATTATTATAAAAACCAATAAATTTACCACAAGCCTTCAATAAATTTATCACACGCGATAATTTATAGTTTATTATCTCCTTAAATACATTATTTACTTATATTTATACTAAACTGAAAAAAGAAAATACTAAAGAATCCAAAACTTTGCCTTGACGCTAATACTGTATGATATGCTATGCCCACATTCCCACAACTCACCCGTGAGAGGGAGTGCCCACTACAAAAGAAGATTCTTTCCCTTCATAATTTGGCAGAGATAATCTACTTTTTCTTTCAACATGCTTCCAAAATCTAAAGAACTTCACTATTACCTCTTGGGACCAGCATTCCAGATACTGCAAAACCTATATATCAAACTAAGAGCAATTTATACTTATTTTTTTCATTATATAAATATTAAACATTTTTACCAAAAAGACAAAATCCTCTGACTAGAACATCGTTTTCTTCTCTATTAATGTTTTGAAATTGCTATTGCAAATTATCTTTTTCCAACGAAACAAGAATAGCTAGGCAGAATTGGGTCTGTGCCTCGTTTTTGTCTCTTGTCCCACCACCCCTTGTCCTTTACTCATCTCCTTATCTCAATTTTTTTCGTTACAAAGTATACACAGTTTTATTACATTTTCAGCCATGAACTTTTCATCATCAAAATAAAATAATATGAAAGACTTCATTAATAATCATACATTTTTATTTATATGGAGCTAACTCATAACATGTACTATATAATTACTTAGAGAAGGCCAGTGCAGTAGAACAAGTTGGTCAGCAACCCTCATGCTAAACTAGTAATCTGAACATGTGGTAGAAGATGATGCAGAACATGAATTTATTTAATATATCTGAAATACTCTATTTTATTTAATTCATTTGTTGTCTATAAATTTTTTTTATAAAACGTAATAAAGGGTGTACATGAATGACGGTATCAATATGCATGTGCCTCATAGTTTAAAGTCCATGTATATATGAACAAATCAGTGAAACTTGAACACATCGTTTTCTAGTTTCTAACTACCAGGCTGGATTGGAAAAATTTGGAGATTGTAGACAAACTTGTACAACCAAATACAACCAAATGTGCCGGTTTTCAATTTAAGAGATGAATTTGTAAATAAGGCTAAAAATATGTAACTGTTATTGAAAGAGTCTTGCAAACAAAGGTGTCCAAAATCATCCACAGCACATGCATACATGGCTCCTCAATCATGGGGGACTGGGCCTCATAAAAGATACCTTTGAGATAGAAGACTTTTAAGATGATGTTACTTTAAACATTCTATTAATACTTTTTATTATTTACTATATATCTTAAAAGTGTCAAAAATTCATTTCCCAACTTTGAGAGTGAAGAATATCTTATGGGGGCTAGTTAAGGAACACAACAACTAGCTACGTTCTCTATTTAAACACACACTTTGCTCTTTAGTCATTCACATTAACCAATCATGGCTACACATATTTGTCTTTCTCTTTGCTTCTTCTACATTACAACCCTCGACCTTGTTTCCACGTTGGCTCAGTCTGAAAACTATATCATCCACATGGACATATCAGCCATGCCCAAAGCATTCTCCACCCAGCAAACTTGGTATCTATCCACTCTTTCTTCAGCAATGAAAAATTCCAAACCCACCAGTAATAATCATAAATCTACTATTTCTTCCAAGCTGCTTTACACCTACACCAATGTCATCAATGGTTTCAGCGCAAACCTATCACCTGAAGAGCTTGAGGCTCTTAAAACCTCCCCTGGTTATGTCTCTTGCTTGCGAGATTTACCAGCCAAGCGTGACACAACACACTCACCATCCTTCCTTGGCCTCAACCCCTATGTGGGGGCATGGCCAGCGGCACAATTTGGCAAGGATGTCATTGTTGGTTTGGTGGACTCTGGAATTTGGCCAGAAAGTGAAAGCTTCAGAGACGAGGGAATGAGTGGAGTTCCTTCACGATGGAAAGGCCAATGTGAAAGTACCATAGAATGCAACAACAAACTCATTGGAGCAAGGTTTTTTAACAAAGGGTTGTTGGCAAAGCGCCCCAACATCACCATAGGTTTGAACTCAACACGTGACACTGAGGGTCATGGAACTCACACATCAAGCACTGCAGCTGGGAGCATAGTCGAAGGTGCCTCATACTTTGGCTATGCTTCTGGATCAGCCACAGGAATGGCTTCAAGTGCGAGAGTGGCCATGTACAAAGCCCTGTGGGAAGAAGGAGCTTACACGTCTGATATAATTGCTGCAATTGATAGTGCAATATCTGATGGGGTAGATGTTCTTTCCCTGTCATTTGGCTTTGATGATATACCTTTGTACGAGGACCCTGTTGCTATAGCCACGTTTGCAGCAATGCAGAAAAACATTTTTGTGTCCACCTCAGCAGGAAACGAAGGCCCCTTCCTTGGACTACTTCACAATGGAATTCCATGGGTCATAACTGTGGCTGCTGGCACTTTGGACCGTGAATTTCACGGGACTCTTACTCTTGGCAATGGAGTTCAGATAACTGGCATGTCTCTCTATCATGGAAACTTCTCGTCTAAGCATGTTCCAATAGTTTTCATGGGGTTGTGCGACAACTTGAAGGAACTGGCCAAAGTGAGGAGCAAGATTGTGGTGTGTGAAGACAATGGAACTATCATTGATGTTCAAGTGGATAACATGTATGAAGCAAAAGTTGTCGCCGCAGTGTTCATAACAAATAGTTCCGATAGTTCGTTTTTCTTGGATAATAGCTTTGCAAGTATTGTTATTTCCCCAATGAATGGCGAAATTGTCAAAGCTTACGTCAAGAGCAATAACTCCAGTGCAAAAGCAAGCATGTCTTTTGAGATGACAGTTTTGGGTACTAAACCAGCACCGAGTGTGGATAGTTACAGTTCCCGAGGGCCTTCAAGTAGTTGTCAATTTGTGTTGAAACCAGACATCACTGCTCCTGGTACATCAATCTTAGCTGCATGGCCTCAAAATGTTCCAGTGCAAGTGTTTGGGTCCCAAAGTATTTTCAGCAACTTCAATTTGTTAAGTGGCACATCCATGGCATGCCCTCATGTTGCTGGTGTGGCAGCATTGTTAAGAGGAGCACACCCTGAATGGAGTGTTGCATCCATTAGGTCAGCCATCATGACAACCTCGGACATGTTTGATAACACCTTAGGACTCATCAAGGACATTGGTGACGACAACAAACCAGCCTCTCCTTTGGCATCTGGATCTGGTCATATAAACCCTAATAAAGCCCTTAACCCTGGACTTGTTTACGATGTGGGAGTTCAGGATTATGTTAATCTCCTTTGCGCTCTTGGCTACACCCAAAAGAACATCACCGTCATCACAGGAACCTCTTCCAATGACTGTTCCAAACCTTCTTTGGACCTCAACTACCCTTCTTTTATTGCTTTCTTCAATAGCAGCAATTCAAGGACAACACAAGAATTTCAGAGAACAGTGACCAATGTTGGGGAGGGACCTGCAATGTATGCTGCCAGCTTTACACCTGTGGAAGGGTACGAAGTTAGTGTCATCCCTGAATTGTTAGTGTTCAAGGAGAAGTATGAGAAGTTGAGCTACACGTTGAGAATTGAAGGTCCAAGAAAGAAGAAAGAGAAGAAAGTTGCTTTTGGGAATCTCATTTGGACGGACCTCAAATATGTTGTTAGGAGTCCCATTGTGGTCACCACTCTCAGATTCGACATCTAGACCATTATATATATGCATATATGCTAATATGTATGAATCAAGTGAAAAATCTATATTAACTAAAGAATTTTTCTATAGAAAATAATCATCCTTTCTCACTTGACTAATATGATTTTCTATTTTCACATTCTTTTATACTCCAGTTTTTCCAATCTTTATAGTTATATATTCTTTTTCCTTGTCATATCATTTTTTATACTTATTTTTTCCTCTATCTTTATCTTTTTCATCTAAATATACACCGTTAAAAGATGTGAAAAATCGTCCTTCTTCAGTATATATGAAAATAATTCTAATTGTGTAGACTGCAAAATTCTACTTACCTTACCTCTTGTTTATCCCTATACACATCGTATCTAACAATTTTTCCCTGTTTTGTTCGTATTTTTATTTGTTCTTATTAACTGTGTACACTCGATATGTGTGATCTTATTTAAATAAAACCAGAGAGACAAAAATTTAAAGCATGTTTTTAGTCAGTGAAAGTTTTCTTATTCTACTTCTATAATAACTATATTTTACACTGTACAAGAAGAAACTAGTTTAATAAGTACTCTATTGAAAAAAATAAATTTATGTTTCCGCTCACTTAATGTTTATATTATACTATTTTTTTCCTCTTGTTGCAAAATTATTTGTTAGTTACAATAATATCTATATATATATATATATATATATATATATATATATATATATATATATATATATTT
>Ga0209700_104219_pt1 | contig 26280 bp, 12 predicted proteins | sample SiratroredBW_FD_187528 | JGI IMG/M metagenome (GOLD analysis project Ga0209700, IMG submission 187528) | Root nodule microbial communities of legume samples collected from California, USA - Siratro red BW (SPAdes) (version 2) | ecosystem: Host-associated > Plants > Roots > Nodule | place: USA... | reverse complement strand
ATATATATATATATATATATATATATATATATATATATATATATATATATATATATATTATTTTATTTTATTTTTTTTGCTGTTGTACCAAATGGTAATAATTAGAAGTGTAGAAAATATCCAACAACCATGCAAGTACCTTATCTACCTTATCTCGAGTTAGAAGTAGCAACCTATGCAGTGTCTGTGTCTGCATTTAACCTTAGCATTAGTTAGAGACTTTCCTTGCACGTTCCTTTCTTCTGCTCTATGCATTCATTCTCTAACCATCACCGACACACCCCACCTCTCTTCTACCTTTAATAATTTCTCACGCGCATTTACGTTTCCTCTCTCAAACTCATTAACTATATATATATATATATATATATAAATGCTGATCAAATGCCAAAACATATATTCACTTCACAGACAGAACCCACAAACTTCTTTCCAAGCCCCACATCGAACCTCGAGAGAACAATGTCATTCCCATCACCTTTCCTTTTCTTTCTCTTCTTTCTCTTGGCTCCATCACTCTTAGCTCAATCTCCACCTTCTCCTTCTTCTTCTTCCTCTTCCCTCGCATGCAAAGCCACACTCTATCCAAAACTATGCCGTTCCATTCTCTCCGCCATTCGTGCCTCCCCTTCTGACCCTTATGGCTATGGCAAGTTCTCCATAAAGCAAAGCCTCAAACAGGCACGTAAACTGGCCAAGGTGTTCCAGGACTTTCTCCAACGCCACCAATCACCTTCTTCCCTTAACCATGCAGAAGTTGCATCCCTTGGTGACTGCAGAGACCTCAACCAGCTCAACGTGGACTACCTCGCATCCATATCAGAGGAGCTCAAATCTGCAGGCTCCTCAGACTCCGAGCTGGTTGAAAAAATCGAGAGCTATCTCAGTGCTGTGGCCACCAACCACTACACCTGCTATGATGGGTTGGTGGTGACCAAAAGCAACATTGCCAATGCCCTTGCCGTGCCTCTCAAGGATGTCACCCAGTTCTACAGTGTCTCACTTGGCTTGGTCACTGAGGCTCTTGACAAGAACCTCAGAAGAAACAAGACCCGCAAACATGGACTCCCCACCAACACCTTCAAAGTTAGGCAACCACTCGAGAAGCTCATCAAGGTAATCCTATGGATATTTCAGATCTTATGTTGTACTAGAAATATGACTAATTTATATCATACAAGTTCGACAAATCTTAGCTTATAGCATGATCTCACAAAGTTAAACTCTTTCTCTAAAATGGTATTAAAAGTTATGATATTTTGTTGATTTTATCTTACTATTTAGTATTTCTGAAGACAAAAGTTAGAGTTCTAAGTAAATCATAGTCCATTTAACTGGTTTTTGTTGGAGATGATTATGATAAAGAAAGTGAGTGTAAATCTTTCATACTGAAGTGCATTAAAGAGGGTTGGTTCGTGTGCCATTTTTATCACCGACACATCAAAACTTCAAACTATATTTTTGTCTCTTTTTTATGATGGGTGGTGTTATTTAACACCACTGTACCACTGTTCACAAAACACAGTGTGAAATCAAAGTTTTATCTGTATAGCAGTGTGATAGGTAAGTATGTATTATAGCTATGTCCAGGTTAGGTTTATTTGTAGGGTGATGTTATTTTAACGTCACTGTTCACTTCCCACACTCACTGATATATTATTATTTTATTAATATATAATATTTTATTAATGAAAATAAGTGTCAAATGAAAGTTTGGCATAAACAATAATGTCAAACTACCGTTTTCCTTATTTTTATTTGCAAGGAGACAAATTTATGATCTATGGGTGCCAACTTTTGGTTCATTGGATCATCTGAACCAAGCACAGTAAAGCTCACTTCTAATGGAATCAAATCTTCACTACCTTTTTACTTTTTGGCATTACTTGAAAATTAAACAAATATGAATGTTTATCTTCGTTCAAACTATGTTTAGCATTATGTTTTGTCTAGTTAAAAACAAAATTTACTATAAATTTCGATTGACTTAAATATTATAATAATTTTTTACTGAATTAAACTCAAATCTTAACATAATATTAAAATTTATTTTATTTATTATTATTGGGTTTCTCAAAATCACCCTTTATCGAGTTATTATTAAATTATATAAAATATATATATATAACGTTTGACTTGGCTATAATTTCAACGAAGGGTCAAGTCAACCACATGCATGATGCTTTTATGGGTTAGCTATAGTCAAACAAGTACGCTCTGCTTTCCTCTGTTTTTAACATGAATGCTTTTGCATAATTTAACAATTTCATGAACATTCACGTGAAGTCTTTCTTGTTTCCACCATTTGCATCACTCCACGCACGTGAAATCTACATTTTATTTGCTACACCCCATTGTGTATACCATATATTAATGTCAAGTTGCTTACATTTTACAGATCAATTCATGAGCAAAGATTCTTAGTTGTTTCCAAATTTCATAAAAGAAAAACTCTTCATACTTACTGGCCATTTTTGCAACCATAAACATATGACATTATTTTCAATTATTGTGTATCACTTGCAACCAAATCAGATGTAGATATCTGTTTATAATATGTTCGAGATGTTGAACTGTTAGGGTGAGGAGCATGACAAAGATCTTACATAAACTTTCCTTTATGTATGTCAAACAACTATGAATTCTGCATCATACAAAAATACATAAAAATACAATAAACATATAATTCAATCATGTCACTTTAGTATTGTTTTAAGAAACATGAATTCTGTCTACTTAATCAACCATGGTTAAATTTAGTTTTAGACACACATATATGTGTGTGTATGTATGTATATTGAAAGCATAAAGTGTAAAGTGAAAGGCTAAATACTGAATGTTATATTGTTGCAGCTTCTTCGCACAAAGTATAGTTGCACCAAGTTATCCAATTGCAGCAGAACTGAAAGGAATCTTAAAGAAAGCGGAAGCCAAGGAATTTTATTGAATGATTTTGTGTTTGTGAGTCCTTATGGAATAGACAACTACACTACCATTGGAGAGGCTATTGCTGCTGCACCCAATGACACAAAGCCTGAAGATGGATATTTCCTTGTGTATGTTAGGGAGGGAATCTATGAGGAATATGTTGTAATTCCCAAAGAAAAGAAGAATATATTGCTTGTTGGAGATGGTATTAACAAGACTATCATCACAGGGAACCATAGTGTCATAGATGGTTGGACAACTTTCAATTCTTCCACTTTTGGTAAGTCCTTGATTCTTTCTAGCTTTTCTCATTTGCAGAGATTAGTATCAGGATTTTTCTTTTACCGAGATTCACTTAACAGATAACACCATCAGTTTTTGAATTAGTATCATGAATGCTTTAATTGTATTAAAGATCACACATTGAATAGAAATAAGACCTTTTAATAGTTTATAAATAATACAAACTTAACTTCACTTTACACCTAAGTTTTATAAGATTAAGTCAGACTTAAATCTTATTTCTTAAGATGCTATCAGCACCTACTGTACAATGTTGTTGGCCTATTTCTGTTAAAATTATCGTATTTGCTTGTGTTGAATGCAGCTGTTTCTGGAGAAAGGTTTATAGCAGTGGATGTTACATTCAGAAACACAGCAGGACCTGAAAAGCACCAAGCAGTGGCAGTGAGGAACAATGCTGACCTCTCTACATTCTACCGCTGCAGTTTTGAAGGATATCAAGACACTCTCTATGTTCACTCTTTGAGGCAATTCTACAGGGAATGTGAAATCTATGGCACTGTAGACTTCATTTTCGGCAATGCAGCCGTGGTCCTCCAAGACAGCAAGATCTATGCCAGAAAACCATTGCCAAACCAGAAGAATGCTGTGACAGCACAAGGAAGAACTGATCCTAATCAGAACACTGGCATTTCAATCCAAAACTGCACCATTGATGCTGCACCAGACTTAGCTGCGGACTTGAATTCTACAGCAAGTTACTTAGGCCGGCCATGGAAGTTGTATTCAAGGACTGTGTACCTGCAGTCATATATTGGAAATGTTATTCAACCTGCAGGGTGGTTAGAGTGGAATGGCACAGTTGGGTTAGACACCCTCTTTTATGGTGAGTTTAACAACTATGGACCTGGTTCTAACACTAGCAGTAGAGTACAATGGCCTGGTTACTTTCTGTTGAATGCTACTCAAGCTTGGAACTTCACAGTCCTCAACTTTACGTTGGGAAATACTTGGCTTCCTGACACAGATATACCTTACACCGAAGGACTCCTGAGATAGACAGCTGAATGTTTGTATTTAAAAGATAATTTTGCTTCATTATTTGTTAGATGCAATGTAGCTATATGATTTCCTTGGAAAGGAAGAGCATCCAAAAGGGGTGATCAGAGTCATTAATGTTCTTATGAAATTCTCAAGTATTAATAAGAATAATACTTGAAAGAAATAATGTACTTGAAGGAAATTAGGAAAGTTGTTCCACAATGATTCTTATATCCTAATGAATAATACCAATGAAGAGGATGAAGGGAAAGGGAAAATGATCAAAAAGTGAACAAACAACTTTGACAAAGGGAACTTTGCAAATAGCATATTATGGTTGTTGTCATAGATCAGACTTAAATGGGCACCTGCTGTAAAAATCCATATATCTCGATGTAAAAAACCCTTTATAGTAAACTTGCTGGCTTGTTCACTAGTAATGGTTCTCAAACCCTTCCACTTCACCCTATTCTTGGTTGAAGCACTTGGTCCAACATTCTGAAATTCTGCATAGAAAATGGTGTCCAAGTCTAAAAGGAATTAGATCATTTTCACTGACCAAATGTTGCTGTTGAAAATGTTGGTGTGCCATCCACAAAGTTAAGGCTGGCAGATACAATAGTAGAAGTCATTCCATTACCAATCATCATCACATTCCATTTGGTCTTTTCAACCCTCACATTTTCATAGTAAACCTCTCTCTTCACATACATCACAGTCCTCTTGTTACTCTCATTAGGAACATGCTTAAGTGCATAAGAAATTTTCTTATATTTCGCACTGCCGTCTTTGGCCACAACAATGTCAGCTTTCTTCCTCAAATCCTGTGTTAGAAGGAGCCTCTTATCTTTTGAAGAAAGTTATTGAGAAACTCACACTATAAATATTGAAATGAACGAAAATAAAAAAGATAATAAAAAACACAATATTTAATAAGATTTAATAAAATTCGACAATTTGTCTGTGTTTTCAGTAATCATCCATTCAATGTGGTTGTAGCATTTTTGATCCGAGTTATGATGGCAAGACTGTTAGTGGTGAACTATGTAGAATTTTTAAGATAACTTACAACACTTGTCTTAATTGTTTCTTTTTGACCTTCAAACCCTTCAATAAAAGTCTAGTGGTATATATTTATTTCAACACATATGAAAGCAACTTGTGTGAGAAGAAAAACATAAAAAAATATTAAATAAATGAGATTTATATAAAAGATAATTACATTATTTTCAATTCAAAATCTTATTTGTTTTATATAAAATAAAGTTTAATCAATTGATGCAAGCTCTTCTTGATAAAATGATTTTTTCGAAGAAATTAAAATATGACAACATAGCATTTTGAGGGTTTTTATTTGATGCACTTGTAATTAAGTAAGTGTTAATAATTTTCTTGTCTACTCGAGCAAAATTATACTATACGATTTTATATTCCTTCTGTTCGTTTTTATCTATCTCAATTCTTCGAAACAAAAATTTATTCTTTTCCATATATGTCTCTTTAGATTTCAATACCACATTTATTGTTATTTTTTCTATTACATACCTGAACTCTTATAATAATTTACACATACATTTATTATGTTAAATAAGAGAGAAATGAGTTATAGAAACTTTACTATTAGTTTATTTGAATTAAAAAGTTATTATATTTCTGTTATTCTTACACAGTAACCTTAAAGACGTACAAGAGGAGATTATTTATATATGACACAAAACTCTAAATTTATTTTAAATCTTGAGTGTCCATTTGTGCTTTGCATATTTAGATGGCGGGAACTTTTACATGTAAAGATATGTATTAAATTTTGTCATTTTTCTATATTATTGAACAAAATATCTAAATTAATTAAAAAAAATTAACTTACCATACTGGTAGAAGATAATATTAATAGTTAATAATTATTATAGAAGACAAAATTTTGTAGATAATATTAATATTTAATATTATTCATATTATCATTAATATTTTTAATATTTTTTATTATTAATATTCTTAATAATTATTAAGAATATTAATATTGTTATTAATACTATTAATATTAATAATAATGATATATAATTCATATTAATAATAATGACATTATTATTATTATTATTATTATTATTCTTAATATTAATATTATTCTTAATAATAATAATTATTATTATTATTATAACAATAATAATAGTCATAAGAAAATAATAATATTAAAAAAATTATTTAGTGTATTGATTGTAAGTTTTATATGTATTTATAAGATTTGAGTTTGAATTCCTTTTACATCATATTGTCAATAATAATAAGATTAAAAATAGTATATATTTTTTTATATCTTTGAATATAACTTATTTTTTTAAATATTTTATAAACATAATAATTGATTATATTATAGCATAATCCATTATTTAAATAATCTTATTCTTTCCTACCATAATTAATAATACTAATTGACTTAACAAATTTAAAATCCAGATATCCTTACAGACACAATGATAGTTCCTGCAGAGTATTGTGGTAGAAAACTGTATTAACATTTTCATTGCTATGACTTACATCATATTTTCAAATCATACTATAAACAATTCGGTATAAGATCAATCACAATTTGTCTTATAATCATTTTAAAAGTAATAAATCAATGAAATATATATATACATATATATACATATATATACACATATATACACATATATATACACATATATACACATATATATACATATATATATACACACACATATATATATATATATATATATATATATATATATATATAAATAAAACATTGAAGGTATTTTAATTCACCATATATCGTTTAAAAATCATTTAAAAGAGTGAAAATGAATATTAGGTTATCAAGGATTATTATTTGGAAGAAGTATCTTCCTCTAGAGATATTTTTTAATAGAAAGAAAAAAAAATTAATATATCGATATATCCTTGGTCAAACCATATGTCACCATACGATAATAAAATATGCAATTAAATTTATTAATATATATTAATATATTTATTAATTTAAGCATATTAATTTTATATTATAATAATAATAATATTTATTATGCATGTTTATAAAATTATTGAACGTTAACTATTTATTATTTACTATAAATATATATATATATATATATATATATATATATATATATATATCAATTTATTGAATATTGAACTTGAATGTTCAATATGGATTATAAATATGTAATTCCTAATCAATAATTGATAATTAAAAATTAACAATTGATACTTAAATATTAACAATTAATATTTAAATTTTCCGTTTAAATATATTTTTACTCCCTTATAAAATTAGTGAAATTTTCTGTTTTGTCTCTATAGTTTATTTTTTATCCGTTTTTCATTCTTATAGAATTTGAAACCACTATTTTATGTTCTTATTCACATGCAAATTTTAATTTTAGTATTTTGTGAAAGATTTTTCTTTTATTTTCATCCTTCCATAATTTTAAATAATTATTTTCAATCTTTAATGTTTATTTTAAAATAACTTAATAATATTTATTTTTAAGAATTTTAAGATTTTTTAAATTACACACGCCACCTTTATATAATAATATTACTATGTGCGACTTAGAATGTTTTAACATGAATGCAATTAATTAGTATCATATAATAATTAAAACTAATAGCTTTAAAAAATCCAAAAGAAATACTTTTACAAAAACCTAAAACCTAAACGTCATTTGAAATTAAACTTCTAATTAAATTTTAAACTTTTCTTAACACCTCAAATTCTAAATCCAACATACGACTTATAAAAAGGTATAAATTAAAGAATAAAAATTTCAATATACACATATGAAACATAGATAAATAAAAGATACTTGTATGCAGAGTTTAATAAGACACTTATGCACTTCTACATGCTCATATATAGTCATCGTGTGTAAAGAGATAAACTATTGACATAATTTTTTATGTAAGAAAGGTATAGAACAAAAAATAATTCAATTATCAAACCATAATATTTCAACCTTAATTAAATTACTCATGTAATAATTATATAAACTACACTTAAATTTATACATCAAAGATATTTATCAAAGAAAATATTAATTAATGTGTTCTAGAGGACGATATTAATATGTCTTATTAGATATTAATATCTGATCCAATTTAATACTTATATGTACATATAAATCTAATAATTAGTATATATTCAATAACTCAAATCATGCATTTATATATTTTAGGATATAGAAGAATTCTTCCTGTGAATTTCTCAAAACATATTGTCTTAATATATATGACTTTATTATAAAAAAAAAAGTTACTTAACTATTAATCTTAATCTTAAAAATATGAAAATTACAATAATTATCGTTAGATTGATGAAATAGGAAAAGATAAGTTTATTCTTTTCTTAGATCCAAACTAAACATAAAAAATAAAAAAACATTATAATTTTTTTTTTATATTTTTGATATCACATCAAATAAGTTCTTTTTCCTTTCTTAAACTTATCTCATTTATTGTATCATTTTCCACTAAAACCCTATCCAGTAAATTCCTACCCGCTATGAATGCAGTTTATTTTTTATCTATCACTTTTGGCAATATTTTCTTTACATGTTCTATACATGACCCCTATAACCCTTATGAAAGAAGACTTCTCCATTCATGAGGAAAAAGACATCTTAATAAATTAAAAAGAGTCATTTTAATCATATACAAGTTATCTCGATTCTTATAAGAACAAAATAGAAAGAAAATAATAAAAAATAAAGTTAAAATTTGTTAACAAAATGAATAAAAATAAAAGTGGGAAATTTTCCAACACAAACAAGTACGAAAATAAATAAATAAATTGTCGAAAATAATTAATAATTTTTTTACCTTATATATTATTTTATTATTATTTTAAAAAATATTTATCATTATTATCTTTCTATTTTTATTTTTATGTTATAAATATTTAATTTTAAACAATACTTACAATTTTTTTTCTTCTCATTATGGAAGAATTTTTTTTCGAAATTTCCATGGACAATTTTTATTTTAATTACAACTATGGGTAAATTGTGTCATGTCACTGCGATTTTGTAATGAATAAATCGTGTCACCATGACATGATTTTGTTTAACATAGAATAAAATCGTGCCAAGGTGAAAGGTGACATGATTTTAGCGCAAAGATGAAATCGTGTCATGTCAACGCGATATCACTTAATTTAAATGAGAATGGGTTAATTAAAATCGTGCTAAGGTGACACGATTTTAGTTCAGAAAAATTACACTAAAATTGTGCCACCTCAGCACGATTTCAAAACATCTATATTTTAAACTATGATGATCAATTTTCTCTGCAACTCATCCACCATGCATGCATCTGAATCCCAGTCCTATGTCAAAAATCCGTTCTCCGAAAGCCTCTCTCCAAACCCCATTCTTCCAATAGGTCACAATAAGGGCAGATTATCCCTATAGACAGTAATTTTTTATATAACCTATGTTTTTATTTTAATGTAAAATTACACATTCATCTTTTAAATTTTTTGTTATCAAATATAATTTTTTTCACTTTTATCTTTTTTAAATTTTAATTAATAAAACAAACAGTGCTCAAAAGGGTGGTTTGTCTCTCAAAATTGGCACTTCAACCCTTTGGTTTCTGAACTTGCCCAGAACAAAATAATTTCTCAAATTAAAACACTTTAAGCATGGTCAATATTCATTACTATATAGTTTTCCTATTTCTTTGTCTTTTTCTTTTCACAAAACAGATTATTTTAATGTGCATGATTACGCTGATCTTCAATCATTGTTGAAAGAATGGACTTTGTAGACAAGCTTATGGAAAAAGAGTTTTTAGACATAAGATTGGGATTCAAATGCATGCACGGTGGTTGAGTTGCAGAGGGAACTAATCATTGCAGTTCAAAATATAGATATACTGAAATCGTGCTGAGTAGAACGATTTCAGTATAATTTCTCTAAACTGAAATTGTGTCACTTCAACACAATTTTAGTTTAGAAAAATTGTGTCACCTTAGCACGATTTTAATTAACCTATAATTATTCCCCTCGTTTAAATTAAGTGATATCGCATTGATAAAAAAAGATTTCATCTTTATGCTAAAATCATGTTACCTTATAACGATTTCATTCTTTGTTAAACAAAATTGTGGCACAGTAATAAGATTTTTTTCGTTACAAAATTGTAGTGCCACGACATGATTTACCCACATTAACAAAAATTATCCACTTTGAGAATTTAAAAGAAAAATCTAAATCACTCGTGATATCATGGTGGAGTTCTTCTTGCATGTAAGGAAAGGATTGTTATATATAATAGTATTTAATTCAGAATACGTATTGTATTATGATAAAAATGGTAGTATAATAATAAATTAATAATTAAATTAGTAACTAAAAAAATGAAAAAATTAAAGGAAAGAACTGAATTTTCTAACATTCTTAAAAAAAAATTGATTATCTGTCAATCTTATCACAGTGGATTGATTTTGAGATGACTGAGAAGTAAATTTTTGACAAAAATATATTTTTAGTTCTTATATTATGATAAATTTTATTCTAGTCTGCATATTTTTAAATTTCATGAATTTTAAAGTTAATCTTTCATTAAGCATAAATTTAACATTTAGCACAACCTTCTTCCACCACAAAATTGAGGAGAAACTAAACTTATATATTCTTAAAAATTTAAATATTAGTTCTTTAATTTTAATGGACAAAAAATAGTGTTAATCAATTTGATTAATTCAACCAACTTAAAAATCTAAACCAAATCAATTAAATTAGTTCAAATTTTTAGCTTAATCAATTTTAATTCAAACCAAACTAATTAAATCTGATGAAGATTAGTTTGAGTATAGTATTTGTGATATATTGTTTTCTTCCTATTAATTATATAATTTTTATTGATAATAGTTTCTATTATTTAGTTCATATAAGCTAATTTTAATATGAAATTGTTTATCTGTTTTATATTGATAAAACTACGTGCGAAAATTTTAAAAATATGTATTTTTTCTTCGTTTCAAAACAAAATGTTATATTTTTGTGTAGATTAATGATCCAATTTGAGCAAATTAATTATTGATTGATTTTATTTTTAATTTTTGTATTTGAAAAAAAATCAGAATAAATTCAAATCAATAAAAAATTATTGGTTCAGATATATTTTCTTTAAAAAATAACTTTTTTTTTCTTAATTTTATTTTACTACTCGTAGAGTTATGTGTGAAATACACATCCCAAAACGGAGAGAACATCTACTAGAAAAAAAATTGAGAAACTCAGATGTTCTCTATCTTATGTATTAATTTAATTTATAAGCTAAAATATGTTTTAATTTCTGTACAATTTTCTAAGTTTTGATTTAATTAGTTCCTCAAATATATGAAAAAAATAGTTTTCTTTTACTCTAGTGCTAATTATGTTATACTAATTAATTATTGTGTTTAACGGATGATCAATATGGCTATTTTCATGGTAATATTCACTAGTATCTATAGTGCATTTATTTTTTATTTTAATAAATAGATTGATATTTTAGAAAAAAAATAATTCTAAAAAATGCAGGCACTAAAAAAAGGAAATTAATGAATGGTGGTTGTTTAAAAATGGTTACTAATTGAACAAATATAAAAATTAAATGTTGCAAAAATGTAAAATAATTAAGTTGAATTGTGTTATAATAAATAAAACAATAACACGAAAAAAAAGAAAGTTATATATATATATATATATATATTTTTTTTTTCTAAGATAATGACACAGTCCTTTACTTAAATTTTGCTTTTTACCAAAATAGCTCAATAGTTAATATTTTGTTTCCTTTGGTTATCATTTACCAAAAAATTGTTGTCTGTATTAGTCTTTAAGTATATATAAAATTTAAAACTTTTTCTTGTGAAGAATACATGTTATCTTGGTCAAAATATTACTCATATATCCTGAGTAATTGGTTAGCAAACATACTTAATTTGTTTTGTGGACGCGTTTCATCATCCAAACTCAAGTTTTTCATCAATTTTTTTTTATAATAATAAAAATTGTACTATACCATTATCACAATTTATTTTAACCATGGTTTAGATTAAATTTCCATATATATTGTTTTGCTTTGTCTATATAAGATTAAGTGTTCATATAACAATTTATCTATTTATCCTTTTTTTTTTTATTTCTCTCCTTATCTCACTGTCCTTTGTGACACTTTCTTGATTCCATTTTGAACTCAACCTTCACCCTCTGTCCTTCTTTTGTCCTACAAGAACTTTTGGTATGATTCAATCTATACATGTTTTTCATTACTTTGCTTACTTTATTGCACCTATTCCATTTTTCATATTTAGTGTTTTTTTTTCTTTGCTTGATTAATTTCAAATTGAATAAGCTCCTATATATTGGCAAATATTTCATAAAATTTCTGTCTATAATTTCTGCTTCATTTCACTCATTTTTTCATTTATTTATTGTACTTTCATTTACTACAAGATTATTATATAGAGACTGGACTATATTTTTCCCCTGCAATTTTTCTTTCTTTTGTTTCATTTTCATGTGTTTTTCGAACTATTTAATCACAAAACACAGCTATTTTATTGTGATATCCAATTCTACCAGTTTTTCATAGAGATGAGAGACACTCTAACACCACTATTTAAAAAATCTGTTGAAAAGTAAAGGATCGTGTTTGATATGTGAAAATTACTAATTTTTTAAAGAAATAAAATATATACAAACACTCTTTGAAACAGAAACATCCATCAAGTACTCATTAAAAAAATAATTTGGCTGAATTTTTATTGAATATAAAACATTGAAATAATATACTATATATCTTTTAGGTGTTTATTTACTCTTTCCACATGTCTGTCTTCTTAAAATCAGACTGAGATGCAAAAAATCATATATGAAATGTGAAATCAAAATACCATCTTATCTATACAGATTTTTCAAAAAAATGATCTTTTTATTTATTTTTTATTTTCAAGCTTTATGTGGAGGCATAATTTTTTTTACTCCCTTTTAAAAAAATAGAAACAAGTCACTATGTGTTTTATGTGTAAAGAAATTAAAATTAATTTAGGATCTAATTCTGTACAAATATATTGCTTACACACTCCAGATTCATATAATAGAATTATATAACAACTTTAATAAAAATTTCGTATATAATATTTTTACAACAATTACCTAAATAATCAGATTCATTACCATTTTTAATTATTTAATTAAATATTTTTCAGTGACAGTTCACGAAATTAAACTTTTAATGCAATTTTTGTCAACTTCCAACTTTTTTTTAATTATCAGTTTCATAATTCAAAAATCAAGTTTACTTATTCTTTTTATTTTTAACATTGTATTTTTATTAATATTCTTTCCTTTTATATATTGTTTAACTTTTTTATTTTTATTTAATATGAAACTATTCTTTTTATTTTGCTTAACTTTATGTCATATTTTTATGGATATTATTTCTTATATAATGTTTAACTTTCTCATTTAATACTTAGATTCACACTTAAATTCTTAATAATTTTTTCGTCTACAATTTTTTCAAAAACCAAAACATCAATGCAATGAACTAAACCTAGTATCTTAAATCTTTATCCAAACCCCAATACAATCGGTAATACAACATGTTTCCACGTGATGAAACCAGGTATTATTCATCAGAGTCTATTACAGCTACAACTTCTGAAATTATACTTTTCAATGATAAAATGAGCTAAGAAATCAATTGTTTTTCTTTACATGCAATATTCTTGTGTCTGTGTGTGGTGGTGCATGTTAACCATGTTTCATGTAGGTTCCAGAATGCATGGTATGGTTGATGAGACATTGAATAAGCTTTTTATTTTGTACACATTTTGTTTGACAGAACAGTGAAACAAGAAAAGCCACAAACAATGGATTCTATGGATGATGACAATATGAGTGGTGTTGATACTATTCTTTCCTCTGATGACCCTTCAACGAGAAACGTTGAAGAAGAAGCAATGAGGGTGGGAGAAGAGAGTAAAGAAGACGAAGAAGAAGAAGTGGTGACAGTGGAGGAACTGGAGACAAGGATGTGGAGAGATCGCAAGGAAGAGAAGAAGGATGAGGAGAAAGGAGAAACATTGGAGACGATGAAGAAGAAGGCATTGATGCGTGCACATGACACAGTGCTGAAGAACATGGTGAAGATGATGGAGATTTGTGGTGTTCGTGGCTTTGTTTATGGCATCATTCCTGAGAAGGGGAAACCAGTGAGTGGAGCTTCTGATAACCTAAGAGGTTGGTGGAAGGATAGGGTCAAGTTTGATCATAATGGTCCTGCTGCTATGCTTAGGTAAAACTTTTGTTATCATCAAAGTTTTACACTTTCATATATGTTAATTATCTTCTTCTTCTTCATTTATATGATTATATACAGTGACATAAAAAGTATAATTTGGAATTGTTTAATTATATTGTTACATATTTATTAGAAATTTCACATAGATCGATTAAAAATGAAATCTTTCAAAAATTCATAAATAAATATAAATCTCACTTTACAAGCTGATTTTGTATTGTTAAATTTTGATTTAAGTTTTACTTATTAAGATGATATCAGAACTTTTTATATTATGATAGTTAGGTTTTGGATTTTGGATCTATCGGGCCACCGTTATTGAATAGTTGACGATCTCACTTTATCAGTCGATTTGATTGAATTAAGCTTAAATTACTTGTATGTCTTTAGGTTACTTATATTTTTTTTGTTCATACTATTCCCACACAATTAGATACATTGGAATGATTAGTATTTGTTCATAGTGTTCATTAATCACATCACATGTTTGATGTTTGTTGAACCTTGGAGCAGGTATGAGGAAGAAACTGGGTTTGAAGAAATGGTTAGTGATGAATTCAATGGAGAGCCATCAACAGCATACAATTTGAGTGATCTTCCAGACACCACTCTTGGGTCACTCTTGTCATGTCTGATGCAGAACTGTGAGCCTCCCCAGAGGAGGTACCCTTTGGACAAGGGCATTGCCCCTCCCTGGTGGCCCACTGGGAAGGAGTGGTGGTGGGCCCAGATGGGCTTTACCATGGACCCAGGCCCACCTCCCTACAAGAAGCCCCATGACCTGAAGAAGGTGTGGAAGATATGTGTGCTCACTGCAGTCATCAAGCACATATCCCCAGACATAGAAAAGATCAGAAATATTGTGCTTCACTCTAGGACCCTTCAGGACAAGCTCACTGCTAAAGAAACTGCCATTTGGAGTGCTATTGTGAAGCGTGAAGAGTCCTTTGCAAGGAGATCATACCCTCATTTCTTCCAAACCCTAGCAGGGCAACAAAGTAACCTTTGTGGTGCAATGAATCTTCTTGGGGAGTTGATTAGTATACCACAACCCCACAATGCTGCTAATGGTGGTGCTTGGAGCTTTCTTGGTGACCAGAATAACCCTGCCACCAATGCTGCTAGAATTCTTCTTGGGAGCCAAAGTAACCCTCCACCAACCACAACAAGCAATGCTGCCATTGGTAATGGCAATAACAATAATATGGTTACAATGACCAACAGTCATGCTGCTGATAAGAGAAAAGGTGGTGATGTTGAAGGCATTACATTTCCTCATGCGGCTTATTATTCTTGCCCTAACACCGAGTGCCCTTACCATGAGACTGGCTTTGGGTTCAGTGACAGGAACTCGAGGAACAATCATCAGCTGACATGCCAATACAGAAGCAAAAACCCTTTGCAAGTGGTTGGAGTTGGAGGGTTAATGAACATTGGTGCATCAGTAAATAATCAAAATCAGACTTTCCCAGTTGGAGACAACATGAATGTTCCTCCTCTTGCAGGCCAAAACCAGCCTGTGCAATACAATAATAGTTTCTTTGATGTAACCAACATGTATGTGCCTTCTCTAGCAAGCAAAACACAGCAGCAGGTGCAAAATGTTGATGGTAGCAGTGGCTACAGTTTGAATGCTCAAGTTTCAGTGCATGGAAATTTGTCAACATCCATAATATTAGATTCTCCCTTTGCATGGGATGCAAACAATTCCCAAGCTGAATTTTTGGACTCTCCTTTGTTGACAACACCGGATCAGGATCTCCTATGGCCACACAGTTAAGGGAAAAAAGGTACAAAAAATAGTAAACTACTTGTCTTAACTTTCACTCTTCTGTAAATATCCTCCTCCTTTGCTTTGATCTTGTCGAGTTAACTTCCGTTATGTGTGCTAAATGGTCTTTATTTGGGCAATTAAAGGTGTGGCAAATTGCTTTAACTGGTGCTTTAAATATATCTTGCCATCTGCATGATGAACATTTTGAGCAATTAATATTGTTTAAATTGGAACAGTTACTGGGTGATTATTTTCTAGATATTGAACATTTTCAATATATAGTTGCCAAAACTAAAACTCTCAGAGTCTATTTCACCAAGGGTTCAGGTTAAAGGGCAAAATTATTGAAGCTGGTTTGTTCTTTAAAGGTCTTGTGTGGAGATGTTAGGTATTGTGTGAACCTTTGAATTTGTGGATTTTATAGAAGTAGGGTTGTTTTAAGGATGAAGAACAAAGGTAATGTTATGCTTAATTATGCAAACAAAGTATGAATATGATGGCCTCTTAAGTTTTGTGTGTGTTCTTTTATTGATGCATGCATGGTGGCTATTTCATTACTCTTTTTGCCTATTTCCAAGGGTAGGAGAGATGTATTTGAAGGGACGTAAATTCTTAGTATCATATTTTCTCCACTAAAACTATGTAGGTTTTAATACTTATATTTAAAAAAAATAAAAAAGTATTATTTTATTAAAAATAAACACAATATAATTTTTACATCAAATCATTATATTTAAAATTAAAATTACTTTTGTTCATATATAACTTAGATTTATATTTTTTTAATCTATTGGATATAATTTAAAATATTGACGACCGAACTATGACAAACAGCTAGCCACCACGACAAGAACCACCAATAATAAAAAGACTTCAAATTATATTTGTATGAAAAAATTATAATATATATCATATCATTTAATTTATTCTATGGATGTTACTTATAAATTTTATTTTATTTTAACTTATGAATGCTTGGACATCACAATAATTTAACATGATTCTAATTATTATAAACAGTAATGTGTTAAATTTTTTGTGATTATTTTTATGTCTGCCTTATATATTATTGTTTTTTATGATTATTTACTATATATTATTTTTTATGACAGCTTATATAATATATGTATTGTATAGATTATAATTATATATCACATACTGAATTACTTATTTAAAAAATATTTTGTAATAAGATTTTTTTAAATATAAATTTATTTTTTAATTTTATGTGAGTTAACCTCCTTAATCATTAAGAAAGATAATAAACATATAATTTTTGGTATAACAATTTTTATATTATAATAATATTAAAAAATATATTGTTTATCTTTACTTAAATATATCTTAGGCTTAAATTTATTTTAAATTGGTTTAAGATTTGACTTTCTTTTAACTAAATATGGTTTTTACATTTTTTAAAAAAGTTTGGTCTCATTTTGAGTGAGTTTATATATATATATATATATATATATATATATATATATTATTTTAACAAAATATAGATATTTTATATTAATTAATAAATTGGTGTAGATATTATGTATATCAAGTGAGAATATTGATTAATAACTAAAGTTAAAAGTAAGTTTTTACTTCAATTGTAAGAATGCAACTTACCTGCATTTTTATTGGTTTATGACTATAATTAATCTAGAATAATATGACATATTACATTGTTGGTAATTATAATTTTGAATGCGTTTTCTTTTAGTTGTAGTATTTTTTAATTCTCACTAAAGAGAGAATTATGTGAGGGAGCTTGGTATCTAGATCTATCATAATGTTAACAATAATTAAATTTTCTAGATATGTTAGAAAAATGTATGAAAATAACTTATAAGTATCAATTTTGAGTACATTGTACATAATAAAATTTTGGTATTTTTGGCTTTAATTGTTGTTCGAAATAGTAATTATCTATAATTTGAGAGTTTTTGGATCCAAATATAAGTTTTTAGTTCAGAGACTAATGAAACTATTTAATCCCAATTTTTATGTAAATTTTAGGTTATAAAGAAGGAAGAAAATGCAAGCTTGGAAGATACATGAAGAAAAAAATTAAAATGTTGAAATTGAAGACTGACAGCGAAAATCATCCAAAATAGAGAAACAGTGCAGTGGCTCGCTCGCTTAAGCGACAAGAACTCGCTCAGGAGAGATAGACTCGCTCAAGCAAGAATGGTTCAGAGAGGGGATGTTTTTCATGGAAGACCTCGCTTGAGCGAGAAATTTTTTTCCAAGATAAGCATCCCTTTAGCTTGAGTGAAAACTAACTGGCTTAAGTAAGAACCCACTAACCCAAGGCAAGAAAATGAGTTTAAGAAGGAAATTTTGTCTTCTTTTGAAGTGGTTAGAAGGGTTAGAAGCCAATGAATGCAACAGTAAAGAAAGCCAAGCGCAAACTCCTCTTTCTCTTGCAATCTTCCTTTCTTTTGGTTTGTAATGGTTATCATGACTAGTTAAATGTTCAATATTAGGATTGAATGTAATCTTTTGAACTCAAATATTCTATTGATATTTATGTATAATATTTAGTTTCTACTCAATCAAGGTTGAGTGGAAGAAAATGCATTGCAAGTCCGAGAGAAGAGAAATAGTGATAATTTCATGGATAGAAGGATAGCATTCATACATAAGAATGTAAAAAGTGAGAAAGCAAGGAAAAAAGAGTGACAACACTAAACTGTCAATTTTGCAAATATGTTTAAAGAGGTAATGTCAATACAAAAATCGATGTAGTATGATTACATCATTGTGTTTTGAACCAAAAACATATAAGACTAGATTGATTCTACTAATAATTGATGTAACACATCGATTATGACTATTATTGATAGAACGTTTAAATCACGTATAAAATGATACATATCACATCTATTTTAATAGCAACCGATATAATAAGTGCTAACTTATTATTATTTTTTATCAATAGACATTGTCTTGATTATATAAAATCTCGTATACTTTATTTATACTTATATTTTGTACATATCTTTTTCTTTATCCATATAGTTCATTGAAACTAGGATTTGAGAAAGTGAAAAATGAGAGAAAAAAAAGAAAAATAATAGAAAGTGATGTTAGTTGCATAAGGGATTTCGAGAAAGAATGTGAAAGTAAAGAAAAATAAGAATAAAATTTGTGAATGATTTGATTAATATAATAAACTTTAAAAAAATTATAAAATGACTAAATTACTCTTATTATTATAAATTAATTTTAATTAAATATTAAATAATAATTTTGTTACTATTTTTAAACATTTTATTATTATTATTATTACTGTTATTATTTTTAATATTTTTTTATTATTAATATTTTATTGGTATTCTATTTATATATATTATTATTACTACTATTATTATTATATTATTATTTTTAATTACTTTTTATTTTATTATTTTAAAAATATTTTATTATTATTTTATTAACCATTGCACATGCTCATATAAGGCAAAACTTACTAGAATGAAAGTTTTTTCCTAACTTATAAGCTTCAAAGCAATTTGCAAGATGACAATGAAGTGTTAAAGATTTAAAAAATGATGAATAAAAAGAAAATTAACAATTTTTTAGAGAAAGTATAATACATTAACCATTTAAAAACTTTATCATCTTTTTTAAAATAAAAGTTTTGATTATGCATGTTGAAAATTGTCTTCAATTTATTTTCCAAAGATACGCTAGATCAGTCTACTTTTTCTTTTCTTGTTCTGGTTCATACTTGTTGAAGAAATTTTCTTCACCAAACAAGCTCATAAATTGTATAACTTTTATCAACTGTGGCCAAAACTAACTCATTTGTTGTTCAATGGTCAAAACTGCACCGCAGACTTCACGTATAAGAAATCTTCATGCTGTTCTGCCAGAGAAGCTAGGCTCATAGATTGGCTTCTTTTGACTTTCCACCAACACAATAATACTTCATGTCTCTGCCTTCAAGCAACTCTCATGCACAACTACTTCTCACACTGTAAGGGAAAAAGTTGCTTGCTTGTACTATTACTTCTTTTTACCATTACTCTTGTACACTGTTTTTTTTTTTTTTTTTTTTTTTTTTTTTTTCTGACTGCTATTTTCCAATATTATACAGTCTAATTTCTCTAGTGATACTGTGACATTGTTATGGATAATTCTCAATGGACTATAAACTAATTATCATGTAATTAGTGATAATACATGGTTACTAATCCAACTTGTTTTCAGATAAAATTAGTATAAAACTGTTACATGTTGATCAAACTGAAATATATGGATGTTGTTATAGATCATAGATCGATTAGAGATAAAATCTTTTAATAGTTTATAAAGTGAGTACAAGCCTTATCTTACAAGTCGGTTTTGTAAGGTTGAGTTCGACTTAAATTCCATTTATGATATGATATCAAAATCTATTCTAACAAGATTGTTGAGCCTATCAGACTACTTGCTATTAGACCGTGATCAGACCACTCTACGTATAAGTTTCACGCTCGAGTTGAGGAATCTCGACGTGAGAAAAAGTTATTTAGCCTATCAGGCCCCCGCTATCCCAACCGGTTGAGTTAGGCTTAAATTTCACTTATAATATATGTTAGTGCAAAGATATTCCATGACAATACCATATGGAGGCATATACCAATTGTGTTTGCTAATACAATGTGAATCAGAAGAATGAAGGAGCAAAAAAGTTCTCTGTTTACAAAGTGGAAAAGTGCATGTAAATTTGTTGTGAATGTTCTGATATCTCTGCTAAATTCCCATGAATGAAGAATATAGATACCAGAAAGATTCTTGTAGGAACTAGAGATTCAATTTAGTGCTGGCTAATGGTAAATTGTACTAGATGTGATTTTAGTGTTACCAACTGATTGATCAGCAACAGAATGAAATTGATTGAAAGTCATCTTAATGTTACAAAATTGATTGATGAGAAACACAATGAAAGCATTTCAACGAGGATGAGGTCTGTACTCATGCTCAATTATGGGAGTGGTTCGAGTGCCATGTGCAGTAGGAGCTCTGACATGTCCAACCATTGACACCTGAAGGGCTTCTTCTTCATAGGCCCTTCTCTCCATCTCCACCATTCTTGATCTCTTCTTCACCCTAACAAGCATTGCCACAAGAAGCAAGCCTAAGAGAAAAGCCCCCAAAGCAGCACCAATGGTACTCCCAACAGCCACTTTCCACCTACTTATAGGCTTGTTCCTGAACTCATCTGCTGGGGACTCCACCACCAAACCAAAATGGCCATGCCTCTTTGCCACACAAACAAGTGGTGTTGAAGGGTTGCCTTTTGCCAGTGTCATTCTTCCATCACCTTCAAAGCTAGCACACAAGGGCTTCATCCCATCTTCCTTGTTCAACCTTGTGCTATTTGTGAAGTCAATTGTCATTGGTCTTTCTCCAGCCACAATCCCAAGCTGAAAAGGGTTGCTAGAGTTTGCATCATCATCAGCATTGTAAGCTAGAAGCCCCACAATTGGAGACACAAGCTGGTACCCTGATAGATCATAGTTAGCATAATAGATAGAAGACCAATTGTGCCCCATGTTTTGTCTGATCAACATCACCCTCTCAATACATGGATGCACAGTTACACCTGTACCAAGATGAAACTCCTTCAAGTGTGCACCATACCTTCTCAAACTGCCACATCTAAACCTCACAGCATCAACTCCAATGCCTGAAAGATTTGCAGGTAAGTCCACTGACTGTGGTATTGCTGTCCTCAAGTTCTTGTCCAATGCCTTGAACGTGTGATCTCTTATGATGAGGTCAAGAACATGAGCTGATTTCACACTCTGACCATCAGATCCCGGAAATGCAAATGACACCCAGGAAAATGTCATCAAAAACAGACCAAAAGCAGAGTCCATGAGAGACAAAGATCCTAGAATATAACCTATGACTCTCAACTCTTCTCAAGGTAACGGTCCTTGTTTTGTTGCAAATTGCAATCCTTGAAATTGTGGTCAGTTTCGTCACAATCTTTGATGTTGCAGACAAATGTGGTATCTGCTATCACAATTGTGAGCAGATCCTAAAACCTTGAACTTTTGGCCAAACTTATTTTGAAAAACTGGATCACTACAACACTTAACAATGTGTCTAGGTGAACCCCTTTTGGCTGGTCTTCTCTAGCTACAACATCAAAAGTTAAAAGCATTGATCTTTGTTTTTCTCCCAAGGAAAGACCATGATTTTTTTTTTTCATGTGGAATGAGTCCCAAAGAATAAAGGTTATAGAGTGGTAACAGATGAGAAGGATAATAAGGGTAGTAACTAGTAGTAGTAGTACACACCAGATCAAGGAAATGGAAAAGGGTAAAGCAGGAGCAAAGTACTTGTTGTGGTTCTTGGAGATGTTCCCTCAAGAGAACTCACACATGCTGTTCCTGTCAAAAGGACTGCCTCTTGTAGTGATGTAAGTGGCACAGTGAAATTGAATGAGCATAGGAAGGGAAAAAATAAGAATAAAAATGTACATATTTATTGAAGCCAAAGGAGAATGGGAGAAAACTGTTGTTGGACATCCATCTATGTCTACCTGTGAATAATGTGGCATTGGCATTAAAGAAAAAAGGGTGAGAAGAAATGATTCTTGGGCGTGGAATGATGATGACACTTCATGGTGAAATAAAGAAAAATGGCAAAAGAATTGAAAGGGGTTGTTTAAGCGTGCTGAAAAATGAGACTAAAGCATCGTTGTTGTGCATGGGGTCCAATAACACTAATTGTGTTGGGTGTAACATGCCATGTTCCCCACTTGTTGCACTCAATGGGTCTAATGTTAGACTTAGCATACACATGAACATCACCTTTCCAAAGTGAAAAATGCAATACCCTTTTGCATTTTTTTGTTTAAACTTGGAAACACAGATTAAAAGCATATGGGTCAATGTTTTCAAAACTAAAGTTGGCTGATCATGTTCCTCACAAAATATTATATATGATTGGATGATTTGGTTACTGTTCACCCTTAAATTTAACAGGTTAATTTAATCAAACCATGATTTGGAGGAGCAATTCAGCCATCACTGATACAGACCATTACTTTTCTGATCCCATCATTACAGACTCAGAACACTTGATTAGTATCAACAATATCACCTTTAAATAAATGAGGTTATTAACATGTTAACTTGTTAACATGAGTTTGATCTCTAACTATATATTTATTTATTTCAAATGTGTCATACCCTTATACCAATTTATCTTGGTAAAAAAGTCTGGTCAATAGTTATTTTTATGAAGGATTGAAATTGAATAATGTCCGAATGATTTGATCTGGATTGAGCTTTAAGAAAACAAAACTTATTTCCATGATCTTTGTGATATAAATGTTTATCTTGTATATACGTACGTCTTTATTATATTATTAGTATAAATTATTTATTATAACAAAATAATTAATATCATTGATGAATATTTTCTTTTCAATATAATTTTGACTTAATATACCAATTTATCATATGATTAAGGTGGTCTCAATTTTTTTTTTCTGTGGTTTCTTAAATTTTCAATTAGATTTCTTTTGTACGTCAGGTTGACTATGATATCTGAAATGGAGGTTCAAAAGAATTGCTCAAGAACGCACTTTTCAAGTAGAGTTATTTTGGCTTTCTCGGTTACTTTCGAAACCACCACCTTTGCCACTTTTTGTTAGAATAATGTGTGGATATATTTATTTAGCAGAGATTGAAAACTTATTGAATACATATATCTAAAGTATTTAGTGATATTAATATATTTTTTTTGTATTTATTATAACCGATAGAACTTTGTTATAAAAGTTTAGGAGTTATTTAGAAAGAAAAAGAAAGATGATAGAAAGAGAGACCAATTCAATTTTTAAATTTTACTTCTTATTCTAAATTTTATATTACAAAATATTGTATATTGGGTAATTGTTATAGTTATGATATCACTTGTCTTTCTTTTATTTTTATTCAATGTGAGACTTAATTTTTTTATTTTTATTCAATCTGGATGCATTTGGATTCAGATTACCCAAACATACATTAAAAGAATAATATTACCTTTAACTTAAAATTTTAAGGTAAGGACAATAAGTTTATAGATTTATGGATTTTTTTTTATATATTATTTAACGTTTTCATTCTTATTCAATGTGAGACATAGACTCGTTGAATTTTTAACCGTAATAGACTTATATATATTTGAAAATAAATAAAAAAATTATGATTTTTAAATTATAAAATAAAAATTATTACTTTTTTACGTGTATCAGAGTCCCTATATGATAATCAAACATCTACAACTGCACGGTGGAACAAACAATATTAAAATAAAAAATAAGATGTTGAAGTTTTTAAGATAACTAAAAAGAAGTTTCACTAGCCATAACAGCAAAAACAACTAATGAATCATGGTGTATTTCTTAAAAAGAGTTCAAAGAAGATTCAAAACCGAGAACAATCAAACTTCAATCTCGAGATTTTGAAAATGAAAAAAAAAACAAGGAAAAAGAAAGTATGGATAGATACATGAATAGATGCAATCTTGACAAATTATTAATAAAAATGTTAATAGTTTTACTAAATAATTTAGTTGGTAAATTTTCTTTATATATTTAATTTATTAATTATAATATTCACTTATTTCATTTTTTCCTTTTAGCTTTTACATTCCCACATTTTAAAAATATTTTGGTAGGATTTAATGAAAAAGAAAAGTTAGGAGAATAAAAAAATATAGAAGAAGTAAAGTTGGCTAAGAACTCATTCCTTATTTGGTCAAAATTTATCTCGGAATCAATTAGTCTTCAATCATAATATTGATTCCTTGTAAATGTTGCCTATTATGCTTAAGTTTTGGCTACTAATACAAGAAATTGACACTACATTCAAAAATCTTAAAACATTAGATTTATAAGTCTTTTTTTATAAGTTGTTTAACTATCTCATTTTCACTTTATGTAGAACTCTTCCATGACACCTCCATTTCTTCTTTATTTTTATTTAGATTTTTTTTGTTGGATTCCATGTCATGCAACTTCATAAGTAGATAATTTATCTTTTGTTAAGATTCGATGTAATTGCCAAACTCTCTTGTATATTTTGATTAAATTTATATGTAGTGTTATAACACTCTTCTTTACCCATGTTTGATCTTTACATTTATTATTTTCTTTTTTACTTTGATCAAGCATAATTTATTTGTTGTGATTTTTAATAAAATTTATCAAAAATCTTATATCAATTAAAACTGAGTTGAAATTAATATATATATATATATATATATATATATATATATATATATATATATATATATATCACACTTTTAAGTGATTCTGCAGACTAATTATCTAAAGATACCTCTTAAAAATTACAACCTCATAATTAGATCAAATAATAATAATAACGAAAATACCAACTATTTTTTTTCGTAAAAGAAAGAAATTAACACTGAGTCAAAAAGAGTATGTCTGTTACTCCAAATTTCAAATTTTGTAAAATGTTTTATTGGTTATTTCTCACAAAATCATTTTAAATCTGAAATCTGTATGAAGTGTACAATAAATAATATTAAGGTGAGTATCTAAATGTTTATTAATATTGAATATTATTAAAATAAATTAACAACCCTTTTTTAATATTAAAAGTCCATACAAAATGTTAGAAATCCGTATGAAGTGTACAATAAATAATATTAAGGTGAGTATCTAAATGTTTATTAATATTGAATATTATTAAAATAAATTAACAACCCTTTTTTAATATTAAAAGTCCATACAAAATGTTAGAGCATCTCCCATGGTCAATATCCTAATTTAGATATATTTTTAATTAAAAAAAACATTGTCTTAGAACATGTTCACCTTATAGTAAAACTTTTAATATAGAAAAAAAAAAAAAGAAAGATGGATTATGAGGTGTAAGCCCCGTTCTGTTAGTCGAGAAGACCATGTGAATGACTGTGAAACAACGGCCAATTTCTCCGGCGGGAATTGTATAGGCTCCACACTTGTC
>Ga0209700_104218_pt1 | contig 26296 bp, 14 predicted proteins | sample SiratroredBW_FD_187528 | JGI IMG/M metagenome (GOLD analysis project Ga0209700, IMG submission 187528) | Root nodule microbial communities of legume samples collected from California, USA - Siratro red BW (SPAdes) (version 2) | ecosystem: Host-associated > Plants > Roots > Nodule | place: USA... | reverse complement strand
AATGATTACATACAAGTCTATAAATCAGTCATCAACATAACACATCAATTCCAACAAACAACAACCAAAATGTTCTCACATGTTTCTTTCTAACATCATTACTTAAAACAGTTCAATTAATTATATTAAATCACAATAAATAACCAAATTCAATCAGTGCTCAAGGACCAGTCAGACCTGCAAGAAAGACTTGCACTGATAATCATATATATGAGTCTTTTATTCTAGGGTTCTATTTGGAAGTAAATAACTAAAATAAGTTACTAGCTTCCTTTACCTGCTGACAATTTCCTAAAACAATTCTTCCAAACTAGCTAGTGGCACTAACCCAATCTTTAGGGATCTAGAACAAGTCATCAGAACAAAATCAAATTTCAGTATAATCTTAATTAAGTTGAGATAAATACTTTTCTCAACTGTCCCTACTAAGATTGATGACAAAAACCTAAGAAAAAACAGAGATTAAGAGATCTTTAGAGTAAGTATGGACTTACTCTGTTTGAAATTCTAATCGGTTAGAAATGATCCTTAACTCCTCAGGTACTGCAGGGTATGATCAGATTCTAAAACAGATAATGTGTGGAGGGAAAAAAGTTAGAGAGAAGGAAGAAAGATTTTGAAAATAGAAGAGAGAGACATAGAGAAGAGAAAAAAAGAAAATATGCTTATGGAGATAAGGGGCGTTACATTTATTTTCTAAAACAGATTTATTTTCTAAAACAGTGGAAAAAAATGAAAAAAATATAAAAAATTATTATATTTAAAATGATCTCTTACTCATTTCTCATCCTTATAAATATATACACAATTTTATAATTGTATAATTGTTTAATTTTAATTTATCTTATTTTTTTTCAAAACACAATTTACTTTTACACTTTTTTCTCAAACAAATTCAACTCGATTTTTTTTCTAACTCTTTATTTTATTTTTCCTCTTTAAAATCGACTACAGGTTACCTTTCCTTTTATTTTCACAGTCTTTCTTACCTCAACGGAGATTAAAATGCCGTGACTTTGCCGGTGATATTAAGTCATTAATTTACTGAATTGAAATATCGAGTTAGTGGTTAACAAGCATTCTGTTCATCTTCATTCACCAGTGGAAGCAAACGGGGCATAGATACACGAAATACATATTTCTTGCTTATAAAAAATGAAATTATTTATAATTCTTTTTTAATAAATTAAACTAGAACAAAAATAATAAAATAATGATTTTTTTTAGCCATTGCTTCGATACAAACTGTTTTTTTAACAAATTTTTAAAATATCAAAAATATCTTTATTATTTTTATTTTAAAATTTATTTATTATATAATATTTTTCTCTTTTTTTATTTTCAATTGAGTCAAATATTAAATATAATAAAAAAATGTGTTAATAAATTAAAAGTTATAAATATTTTAATTTAAAAATTAAAATTATAAATATATTAACAATAAAATATCTTATTTTAATAAACTCTTAAAAAATAAAATAGTCATTAATATTTAATTAATTAAAAAAGCAAAAATTGATATTGTATAATAAATATTATTCATATTTATAATACAGTTAAAACGTATAATATATATAATAAATATGATAAAGATATTTTTGAATATGTGAAAAAAAAATTATTTAATATATAATGCCTAAAATAAAAATAATAATAACATTATATTAATTTATTATAAAATAATTTAATACAGGAAATAATTTATATTAAGTAACTAATTTTTTTTTTTGTAAAGTTTCAGTAGTCTCGTTTAGCATTACTTTCCCAGACAAACAGGCAAATTTCCTTGCTTTCTTTTTCCCTCCCACTGTTTGCCGCGGTGAAGCGGCAAAGTCAGGGAAATGTCACGCGCTCGCATTGCCGTCCACCGCTTCCGCTATACCTACACCGCATTATCGTCAAGCACCTCATCCTCATCTGCAGTTACACGGTTTCAGTTCCAATGCCACCCGCAATATCTCACGCGCGCATCCCTCCCCTTCCACTTCCACTCTCGTTATTCTTCGTCTGTCCCCAAACCAGCCTTAGACGGTGGCGTCGAGAATTATCCGAGTGGAGACTTTGATTTCAAGCCCCTCACTGGCTGGAAACAATTCATCGTCAAGCTCAAGATGCTAACCGCCTTACCCTGGAACCGTCTCCGATACGGCTCCGTTTTGACAATCAAGTTGCGCGGCCAGGTTTCACTCTCTCTCTCTCGCTTTTCTCTTATTACTTCTCACTCACGCTACTGTTATGTAATAAGTTAATAACTACTTTATTCTGTTCGCGTGGTTCTTCACTTTAGATATCGGATCAGCTGAAGAGTAGGTTCTCTCGGGGATTATCTCTGCCTCAAATCTGTGATAACTTCTTCAAGGCAGCTTATGATCCTCGAATTTCCGGTATCTATCTCCACATTGATATTTTAAATTGCGGCTGGGCGAAGGTTGAAGAAATTCGGAGGCACATCTTGAATTTCAGAAAATCAGGTGTGTAAAATTACTGTTCTCGTGGGAAAAGAAAATGTAGGAATACGTATGATTTACGTATAACTAATTTTGTAGTGCTACTTACTGTTTTACAATCTTATTTTATATGCCAGGGTCAAGTGAATAGGTTATGATGATATACTTATTGCCAGTTTATGTGGTTTTTAGTCACGTATCCTCTAGATGATATTCAAGAGAATTATTTATTTGCTTAATGTGTTTTTTTTTTTTTTTTTTTTTTTTTTTCTGTAAGTTGTTAAAGTGGCAACTAGTTAGCGTTTGTCTGTTGCCTGGCTCAGTATGTTTTCTCTTCTACAATAGAACATTGATGTGTTTGGTTTTCTGAAGCTATAATGCAACTAAAGTTTATGCACCTTGAGTTAGGATGTATTTGAGTAATAAGTTTACCTAAGTGCTCATTCAGTAAACTTTTATCACGTGAGGGCTTAATTGTGTGTTTGTTAAACTAGCTGAAGCTTATAAGCTGTGGGTTAGGAGCTGAAAAGCTGAAAGTTAGGGCTTAATTGAATTAAAAGTGTCAGGTGAAAAATGACATAAAAGGACATATTAGTTATTTGGGGTAAAAAGAGATTCCAAATAAATTATTGTGAATAAAAATGAAAAAAAGTTAGTAGCTTATAAGCTAGCTTATTTCACAAGCTGCTTGAAGTAGCTTGTGTAATCTAGAAATTACTACAATAAACTCGTGTAACAAGCAAATTTTGGATTGAAGTAGGTTATAATCTAGTCAAAGCAGTTTGTGAGCTAATTAAAGCAATTTATAAGTTATTAGAGTGACTTACCAAACACATCTATTATAAGTTTGACCATAAGACTCATTGGAATAAGCCGAAAAGAGCTTATTTGATAAGCTACACGTGAAGCTTAATGAACCATTTTCTTAAGCACAGATGTAGTCCCCATAAAAGCTCTTCCAAATGCTTTGTAAATATGGTAATTAGTGATACTAAATATGTACAATGTTATGAATCATCTAATATTTTGGTGTATAAGCTCTGATCTTTGCTTGTTACGAGCAGCTGAGATAGTTCATGATGCTTGTAGGAAAATTTATTGTGGCTTATGTCCCTTCATGTCGAGAAAAAGAATATTATATTGCAAGTGCGTGTGAAGAAATATATGCCCCTCCAAGTGCTTATTTTTCTTTGTTTGGATTGACTGTTCAAGCTCCATTCTTCAGAGGTAAGCTGATTCTGTTTTTCCTTGCATTGTTTTTTTGAGCTAATGTTCTCCTTTTAGCTCTTGGTGCACTCTAATAAATTAATAAATGAGATTTCTTAAAACTATTGACATGTTAATTATCAGATGTATGTATTTCTGACTTCAGCTCATGCTAAATATTCAGATGTATGCACATTTCTCTAATCAAATAGACCCTTAAGTTCTTTGATGACTATAGTTAGCCGAAAACTAATTATTTGTTATTTATTAATTCTCTTAGGTGTTTTGGAGAATCTTGGAATTGAACCAGAAGTGGAAAGGATTGGCAAGTACAAAAGTGTAGGTGATCAACTTACCCGTAGAACCATGTCTGAAGATCATCATGAGATGCTTACTGCATTGCTTGATAATATCTATACACATTGGCTGGACAAAGTCTCTGCTGCTAGAGGTGCAAGTGTATTTGAAGACCTAATTGAAACGTGAATCAATGAATTAACTTTTGATTTTCTGCATATTCTATACAGGAAAGAAAAGAGAAGATGTTGAGAACTTCATAAACAAAGGTGTTTATCAAGTAGAGACACTTAAAGAAGAGGGCTTCATATCAGACATAATCTATGATGACGAGGTATGATGTAATTTGGTGTTGTATGGCTGATTTCTTGCATCAGTCATGATTCATATAACATATTGAGAGAGTATGACAGAATCTCATTTAATGGAAACCTTCAGAAAAGGGGGGGTTTTGTCCAGCTCCTTTAGAGTCTGGTGGTTTTATTTGCTTCTTCATTCAATTAACCTGTGAAGCCTGCTTCAGTCAATTAACTTGTGAAGCCTACTTCAGTAGATTAACTTGTGAAGCCTCCTTCATTCATATGTATTGTATTGATAATTAACATTGGTTAACAAAATGTTCTGAAGTATACTATCAAAGTGGACTAAAACTTAAAAGGATAATAAACAATAAATCTTTTGCAGGTTATCACTAGGTTGAAGGAGAGACTTCAAGTAGAAACAAAGAAAAATCTGCCTATGGTTGATTACAGGTATTTTTTTTTTCTTCTAGGGCCTCAAATATCTATTATGGTTTACATTGAAGTATGACATTTATTCAGAATAGACAGAAGTTAACCTTAAAGTTTTCTACAAAACCTTAGTCTGATAAAATTCTTTGTCTGACTGTTAAAATTTTTGTTCCTGGTCTCATTTTATTTTGGTTTTCAGGAATTTATATTGTTTGAAGGCCGTAATAACTTCCATAATCAAATAGTGTTGCCTTAATTTTTGAAAACATGGTTGTTTCTTTATTGTTTCCCTCTATCGGGGATTAACCTAGAACCATGGATTCCCCTCTACATCACGGGGAAGTTTTTATTTGATCTGAAGGTTTTGACTATGACGAGTCAGAATCTGATTCCATTGATTTGAGTAAATTGCTAGGATCCAATTTGGACTTGAATCCTGCATTTAAAGTATTTGTGATGTAGGGATTTGGCCTTGGGCCCTCCAACTAAGATAGCTAGCTTTTGTGATGTGGTCTCTTAAGGTTCTTATCAATCGGTATTAGAGTCTTCCTCTATGTACTGGTTGCAAGCGAGCAGCCCAAGTGGTGATACTGGCATTGCAATATAAGAGTTACTACATACATTGCTTCTTGTTTCCCAACAGATCAATAATCTTAATAGATTTTTTTATAAATTAAGATATACCTTAAGAATCACATTAAGCATACGTTGATATTTTCTTTCCTCAAATGCAGAAAATACTCTGGAGTTAGGAAATCAACTCTTGGACTATCAGATGGTGAAGACTTAATAGCTGTCATCCGAGCTTCAGGGAATATTCGTCGTATTGAGAGTCCCCTAGGTGCCCGTAGCCCAGGTATCATTGGAGAGAAGTTAATTGAGAAGATGCGCAGTATAAGAGGTACACTTAATCTTATGAAGTTACCTTCATTAATTCGATAACTAGTGGAATTTTGCGAGACTATTTTCATGGAGTATGGTATTTTTCGTTAGTGCTACATCATAGCTATTTTGGTTTGATTAGAGTAACATTATCAACAATTGTCATGTCACTTTAACAAACTGCAACAACTATACCCTCATTCCACCCGAATAGGTTAGTTGCATGAAATCAAATGTTGTCATTCAGCTTGATTAAAAACCAAATTCTCAGTGATGTTATTCTCTATGATCTAATGATTTCTTTCAATGTCTTCCTTTTACCTTCTCCCTTTTCCATACTGCTAAAATCCATGTGATCTATTCTTTTTATTGGTGCTTCTTGTGACACTCTTTGCACATGCACAAACCTTCTTAACTAGTTTCCTGTCATTTTTCTTTAATAGGTGACATACTATTTATTTTTATGTGCAATCATATTTGTGTCTTGTGCTTTCGTATGTACATCTTAAGGTTTTCATTTTTTGGTACTTCAAATGTATCTTTTGTTGTGTCCCTTTAAAGTTCAATTTACTAAAATAATTGATCGAATCATGTAACAATTAAAATTCCCCTTTGAGCTTGGTAGACACGTTGTGGTCAAAAATAATCACTGGTATCTTTCATCAGTTTAATCTCTCAGCTTCTGTATTGTGTGTGGCATTATTAATTCTCCAATCATTTTGTAATATTGATATCTGATTCTTAAACATAGAAACTTGTGGTACGACTTCTTGAAATTTTACTTCCCAATAATTTACTTCCCAATAATTTATCTCTCTTTTACTTAGACTGGAATGCATATACTCTATCTTGCTCCTAATCAAACGAAAACCCTTTCATTTTTATGCTTTTTTCTACAAATCTTAAGTTTAGAGTTAACCTCTTTCCTTAATTCTTTAATTCCTTAATCCAAACTATATCATCCTAAAAAAATCTTATAGTTAGGGATAATATTTTGAATGTCCCTAACAAGCCCATCCAAGACTGTATCAATCGAGTAAAGTCTTGATGTAAATCAATCTTTATAGAATGGCCTTAGTCTTGGTTCTAGGAACTCTCATATTAGTACTTAATTTTATGTGTCTTGTGTAGCTTGGATGTTAGCCACACAGACACTTTTCTTTTCCGAAACCCTCCACAATACTCATTTGACTCATCCATTTTACCAGTCAATCAAAGCTATATGTGAGTATCCTTTTTTGTTTTTGTACTTTTCTATTAACACGGTTGAAGATGAATAACTTTTGTTGTAGATCTTCTTTGCATGAATCTAAATTGGTTCTCTGCAATCTTAATCTCTTCTTCGTCTCTGTTCACTCACATTTTCTCATAATTTCATAGTGTGACTCTTAAGTTTTATCTCTTTTGTAATTTACAATTTCTGAACGACTTTCTTGTTCCTATATATAAGAACCTAAGTGCTCTTCTTTTACTTATTTGACATTTTCATAGATCTTAAAATATCATTAATTAACTTAAGTAAGTCAAATGATCCCTATTTTCCTACGCATTTGCAAACTTAGTAGGAACACCATTAGGATCAACAAGCTCCATATTTATCCATCTTCTTTAAAGGCTTCTATTACCTCTCGAACTTGAATTCATCAATAGTAAACCAAAATTTGTTTTTCCTTTTGGATTAGTTATTCTGGCATATTACAAGTCAATCCTTGTTGATTATTGAAAACTGATAAAAATAGTTTTCAATCTCGCTTTGATTATATATATATATATATATTCATTCTTCATTCTTTAACCCTAAATCTCGGTAAAACTCTTCAAAAGCTTTGGAATTTGCCTCAGTCACGATTTTCCTTGTCTCATTTCTGTCTTTCTAATATCTTACCTAATTTCAGCATTATTGCATATACATGTATGGCCTTAAAGCAACTCATTTTTGTTTCTTACCTTTTTCTTGAATACTTACATTCCATCACCAAGATTGCTTATCGTGATCAGAAACATTTTGATTCACCGAAGATTGGTCTAGCGTTCCTTCCTAACTTTTGATTCATACCAATTGGGGTTAGCACTACCTTATGATTCTCAATTACCTTCCTCCAATAATTCATCCTTCAAAGTAATTGTGGTCCTTTAGAAATATGGTTGTCCCCAAACATTGACAAATTATTGTACAAAAGAAACTGCAAGAACAAGTTCAGGGACTACACTTTTAAGTTTTTCAACTAAATGGGCTTAAGGGATAGGGTTTCTGTCTCTAGACTTTGAAAAATGGCCGTAAAAAGACGCTGTGAGAACAATCTTAGGGGGAATACACTTCTTTTAAGTTTTTGCAACTAAAAATGAGCTCTAGAAGTATGGTTTCCTTCAAGTCTGATGTATAAATTTGACAGATAATAAATAAGGTCTTCATCCTTAAGTTGCATGATGTATGAAGTGGGGGTTAATTATGTTCATTTAGGTAACTTTGAGTATTGAATGTCAAGGTGCAATTGCTCTATTGCTTGTAGGACCAAAATACAGGGATAACATTGGCTTTCATTTTTCATATATGATGTTGTTTGCTAAACATGAAACATATGGATGATGATATTGATCTTTATTCTTTTTGGTTATATATCTTTCATAGTTTGAGGTCACACTGAGCCTTCTTTTTTCCTCAGAGTCAAATAAATACAAGGCTGTTATTATCCGAATTGACAGTCCGGGAGGGGATGCCCTTGCTTCTGATTTGTAAGTGCTGGTAGATTCCTCACTGTTCAAAATTCACTCTCTGTTAAAGTGACATACAACAAGGTTGGTTAGATATATTTAAGAAAGATTTATACATCAGTAAATTACTGACAGTAATACTTTTTTAAGAACCCGTACTATAATTTTTTTCCTTCAGAATTTCTTTCAGGTATAGTTTTAGATTTTAGAGTAATTAAGAGAGCTTCAATGATACAGCGAAAATGGAAATACGTGTGATATTTGTCATGAAATTATGATGTTGATTGCAAGCATTTCGGATTGTTTGCTTGTTTACTAATAAAGCTTTGGTGTCATGATCTGCAGGATGTGGAGAGAAATCAGGCTTCTGGCTGCCTCAAAACCAGTCATTGCTTCAATGTCTGATGTTGCAGCAAGTGGAGGGTACTACATGGCAATGGGAGCAGGAGTTATTGTTGCAGAAAGTCTTACCTTAACTGGTTCAATTGGAGTGGTCACAGGTGAACCTTGGTGTTTCAGTACGAGGAACAGGGGGATGTAGGGATGATAAATTTAACTGAAACTATTAATATAAATTTTAAGAATTATGACGAACCAACTTATGCATGCTGGTATGTTTGACACTGCCGATCTCTTTGTTAAAAAAACTTCATTGGTATTTCTTAAATTTAGGAAACTAGTGATTTAGACACAATCTATCGCTAGATGACTGTACTGATTATTGCTATTTTTCCCCTTTAGTCAAATCTACTCAACTCTTCTTGAAAATCAACTTCGAAGGGTATATATGCATGAATTTCTGTTAACTCCGTGCACAGGAATATAGTATAGCATATTATGAGTTGTCTCCATGGTAATATGGTATAGCATTTTATGAAGAAGAAAAATATAGCAGTTTGTAGTATTATTTGAATGCTAACTAATTTCAACCAAAGGAAATTGTAGCTGAAACGAAAGTATTTGTTTGAGCTATGAAATAAGGAGGGAAACATTTTAATTTTATGAACAATCAGCTCTCCAAACATTGTAATGTAACAATTTGATTACATGAGAACAAATATTTTTGTAGGAAAGCTTAACCTTGGGAAACTCTATGAGAAGATTGGCTTCAACAAAGAAATTATATCGAGGGGTAGATATGCTGAGCTGCGGGCAGCTGAACAGCGTCCATTTAGGTAATGGAATTTGTTCGTGTTCAGGTATTAAGATTCTAGAGCTGTGGAGAGTATTAACCAGTGCACTGTGCCATCTTATACTTAACTATAAGGCACTGTATGTTTGAGAATGGAAGACGTAGTCTCCAGTGGAGTTCTAATAAGCCGATAACGAAATTCCATATTTGTTGCAGTATTTGAATCCAGCAAAAATCCTTTCATTTAACCCAGTTTTGGGGTCAATCTACTCATTCTTATAATTCGGTGATTAGGAAAGTTCCTTAATCAACTACAGAGAGTAATGAACTGTGGATAAAATCTGTCTTAGGATTCCACATGCATCAGTTGATAGCGCTATCAATTATAGTTTCCCTTTTCAGGATCCCTGAAAGAGCATATTGAGGTCTTTAGGGGTGCGAATAGTTTAAATGTATGATGGAAACATGTAGAATTCTTTTTCAAGGACATGCAGTTGCCCTCGTTGTCATCAATGCTGTTGTGCCCCTAGTGTAAGTTTTTTTAATCAGAGCAAGCGGATTACGGCAAAAGAAGATAAATACACAGAACATTCATGATGCCTCTATCCTCTAGGCACTACAAGTGGTGCTGGAATATGATTTTACTAATGATGATTTTAACGTAGGTTTTCGTTTTATATAGCCTGTTTGTCATTATTGCCTTGCTTATTAGCTGCCACTTATGCTTAATCACTTACTTTTGCTTGATTCGAGGGTTGGTACTCATATGATCATTCTCTTTCTCTGCTACATACAGACCAGATGAAGCAGAGCTATTTTCGAAGTCTGTTAAGCATGCTTACAAACAATTTCGAGATAAAGCGGCCTTTTCTCGATCTATGACTGTATGCTTTAAATTAAATAAGCTACTTTGCTGGCTTTCTGTTCATCTTTGTAAATCCAAGTTACCATAACTACTGTGTTACTAGGTAGACAAGATGGAAGAGGTTGCGCAGGGGAGGGTTTGGACTGGCAAGGATGCAGCTTCTCATGGTTTGATCGATGCTATTGGTGGCCTTTCTCGAGCTGTTGCCATAGCAAAATGGAAGGCCGGTATACCTCAGGATAGACAGGTTGGTTTGATAATGTCTTCGTTTTCAGATTGGGTATGCTTTACACTTTATTTCGAGACAATTTGATTTTTGTGCTTGATCTATGTCAGGTTACTGTTGTGGAGCTCTCAAGACCCAGCCCTTCTCTACCCGAGATTCTGAGTGGTCTAGGTAATTCTCTCGTTGGAGTAGACAGAACTTTAAACGAATTACTACAGGACTTAACATTTTCCCATGGAGTCCAAGCACGGATGTACGGAATCATGTTTGAGAAATTGGAAGGTTATCCAAACGCCAACCCCATTTTGGCATTAATAAAAGATTATCTTAGTTCCCTTTAGTTGTTACGTATAAGTATTCCTCCTGTTTGTGTTTTTCATTGTATACTGAGGTATGCATGGACACCTTATGTTATTTGCTGAGAGTGATAGAAAGAAATGTAGGTCTGATAGGTAATATGATGTAATAAAAAGAGAAATAGAGAGAATAAGTGTCAAATAAGCGTTTGACGTATGTATGTATATCATTACTGTGTGAGAAGAATACGTCATTCCGATGATTCATGTACCATGAAAATTTGATTCCAAAAACAAATTACAAATGATGCTAATTTACTCGAATTCAACTTCAGACGCTGAATTTATTGAGACATAAGGGTTTGATAAGGACAAGAAAGATGATAAAGAAAATAATATAATTCCTTAACCTAACAAGTCATTTTTAATTAGGTATAGACTAGTGTAATAGTAGATTCAATTTTTAGTGTTAGGAGAGTTATTGGATGTAGAAAGTTATCTCCTTAGTTTATTAGTTTATTATACCATTGATGAGTATTTTTATCTGTTTAATTTTGTTTAATTTTGATTTTTTAGACTGTAATTGAAAATATCGAGATTAATTGGATTTTATTTAAGATGGTTAAACATGGAATTTAAATATATTTTTTTACTTTCTTGTTTTTAATTATTTGCAGTGAGTTTTAGGTTTGATTAAATTTTCCGTATATATATTTTTCAGATTTTTTTACAAGTTAATTATTTACAATTTTTATTTGATTTGAAGTAAATTTTCTTCAAATTTTTAATAATAAAAAATCTAATGTGAGTATTTGGAATAAGATTGGAAGCAAAATATTTAAAAAAATAAGAATAAAAATTTGCATCAGTTATGAAAAAAAAAGATATTTATAAGTTAATTTGTAATAAAGATAGAAATAATAATAATTAAAAAAATAGACAAATTTTATATATAAATTAAGAAAATGAGATTATAAATAGAAACTTTAAAAGGAAAAGAGATGATATATTCTATACAGTTTATATTTAATTTTATTTCTGTAATTTTCTTGTTTTCAGTGAATGACTCAACTTTTTGGGTGATTTGCTTATCATTTTCCCATTTTGACGTGGACCAAGCCCAATCCATTTTAACTTATAAATCGTAGTCCTTAGATAGCATGCCGAAGTCTCATTTGTTTCCTCCATCAAGCATGTGTGAGGTGGCTGCACCTCATTCTACTATCAAATATGGACATAATTTTTTGTTGCTTCCATTAAACATAAACAACATTTTTCCTTTTATCACGTGGTCATCTCTATTGTTGACACTACAAACATGATTTTCATTGTAGTTTTATTTTGTCAATAATCACTACTTTGATGAACTTTTGCACATGTAAAAACTGAATACATATTTTTTTTATGATTTATCCTCCAATATATATATCATCTTATCATCTGGATGTTTAACTACTACATCAATCTATTGTATTGATAGTCATTGTAGACTATATTTAATGTGAATTTGATAAATCCTTTATAAACAAATCCAAACACAATAATAGGCTTTAACTTTGTAAAAAAATATCATAATGATAAATTGTTTTTTACTTTCATTTTTATAAATAATTTTACATTGAATTATTTCCAAAAATAAAAACGTTGAGAACCCCTACTGAAATTGCATGCATATTCAACAATTTGTAAGAGTAATCCAATTATTTCTGAAACATTCATTTCAATTCAATCGAGAATTTGACAAATTGTTCATAAAAAAAATAATCTAAATGCTAAAAGAAAAGTAGTTATAAAAAAATAGAAAGAAAAAATGACTTTCTATACATTTATTTAATGGACAAGTTAAGTACATGAATAGTCCAAATGTTAGGACAGGAAAATTGTGACTTTTCAGTTATTTCAGAAACTTTTTTTTCCATTAAAAGCTCTCGTATAATGCATTAAATAGTAAACTTAGTACCAAATTATTAGAGTATCTTCTATCAATATGTATTCCCTTGATTTGATGTTTAAGAATAATAAAGAAAACTTCAAACCACATGACTTTCACATTCATCAACATCAAATAAAGTTTGGTGAAAACTACGATAACAAAAATAAAAGTATAGCAAAAAACAAACTACTGGAATCAGCCTGAAAAGTTTGGATAATATGCACGAGGTTTAATGTTCGATCCTCATTCCCAGTGAGTACTATAATTTCATCTATATCTTTCTTTTGGTTAAAGAGAAGCAAAGTTTGTACAAGAGAAGTGAATCTGATGGTAGAGTATTATACATGTTAATTGTTATTCAGTATTATGTAAGTGAATCACATTAATTCAACAGATATTCAGTATATTATATATGTTAATCCCATGGTAGAGTATCAAATGAACATTATATTACAGGACATACATAGCACTGAACCACAAATATTATAAAATTTAAACAATATTTATCACTTCTCAACTCCACAAGTCAAACTTCGAAGGAGCAACAAACTATATCTTATAATATTTACCTGAGTTAGATTTCTATATGACTGTCACTGAAACCAACCAGAACATCAGACCAAAAAGTCTGCATCAGATTCACACTGAAATGCTTATAACTGTTCTTACAGTGCATATGGCTATGCTCTGGAACTTGCAATTGGTCTAGTTGAAGGCTCAGCTACATAGCCATTAGGGATGTGGTGAGGTTGGTCGGCACCTCCTGCAGGAACCAACAAGTCAGAGAGTGCTACCTGAAGAGAGGAAACTTTGTCTTTTAGCTGAGCATTCTGTTGGTGGATTTGTTGGTTACATTCCAGCAAGTAAATGATCTTTTGGGACAGTTGATGGTTTAGTGTCTGCAGATGATCCACATGATACTGCAGGACTTCAATCTGCTGCTTCTTTCTCATGCGAGACCTGCGAGCAGATTCTCGGTTGGAGAACATCCTCTTCTTCTTTCTGTCATCAAGGACAGCCTTTGTTTCATCAGAGTTGTTATTGTTGTTACTATTTGATGATGTGTTGGGAGAGGGTTTATGGAGTGGGATTTGAATTGGGTTGTGGCTGTTGCTTGGAAGGTGCAATTGGGAGCAGAAAAATGGTATATGGTGTAAACTATGAGGTTGGTCCAGATGGGTTAAAGTATGGCCTTCTCCAGTTTCCATTGTTGAGGTCAGGATAGGTTTCTGGGTTGGAGAAGGATAGTGAAAGCTCTGTGTTAAGGAAGCATAAGGGGCTACTTGGAGTTCATCATCTTCATTGCATTCCATGTCTCAATTTTTCATCTGAGTATGAGAGATGGAACTGACTGACCTACAAGTTTTATAGATTGGAATTGGATAGTTAATGCAGATAGAACACAAGTAGGTATGGGAATTTCTTGACATTTAAGTTGGCCAATGTATTTATAGATGTGTTAAGTTCCGTAGATAGTATTGGTTCTACATACTAGGAAAGTTAAGAATAGATAATTGATCAAGATTGATAGCAAATAAAGGTCAGATAAGTTTTGTTCAGCAAAATAGTGGGATATAATTGACCTAGAGATAAAGAGATTTGAGAAGTAAAGTGGTTTAATGGCTGGGAAGGCAATGCCATTGACTTTTTGATTATAAGTATGCCTAAAAAATCATGCAAAGCAACAGATTCAGTGATTCTCCAACCTAGATGAGAGCCAGAGGATTAAATTATGCCATATAAGCTCATAACTTTATACCCCATTCAGTAAAATGCTGGCTAAGGACTCTATCTGCAGTTCTTTTTCCTATTTTTGGTCTTGGTTATATACTCTACCCAAGAAAAAATGGCAATGCGCGCTAAATTTGAACTTCATCTATTTCAACCTAGAATTAGGATACTTTAAATTACATAAAAGTAGAAAAATTCACTCGACCCAATAAATATATTAGAACTTGTATACTGAAGGAGATCTGCACAATTGAAGGCACTGTATACAGTAGCATTTTAAGCTTTGGATTAAATGAAATGGCACGTGTTATATAAAAAAGCAAACGAAATAATTGGCGTCTCCATGGAATCTTCCATCATAAACTATCACTTTTACCAAGTGGGCAATGACAATGAGACATTGCTTACACGGATGACATTTATATGTCAAGGTTAACACGTATATAAAAAGTATTATACTTGCAATTGCAAAGGTATTCTCTATTCATTGCTTATGTAGCGCAGATGCTAATTAAAAGTCTAATATATTGCCTATAATATGGATTCTCATGCATAGTAATCACCAGCTTTTGATCCCATTGTCACGTCGAGTTTCAAATCACTAACTTCCAAGCAACATATGTGGATCTTCAACCAGCAAGCCTGCTTTCTATTTACATCCATTTTACAAGTTTTTATCTGACTGAAATTAATTTGATAGACATTTTAATGAACTATATAAATTCATCCTTAACCTAGAGGTGAAAGTGTTTATGCTAGGCAACAGCTAACAGAAAATAATATGTTTGTTATTGTTCAATTTAATGGGATAAAACCTATTACTAATATTTAACAGATGTAGCATTATGAAAAAAAGGATAGTTTACAGATCAACAATAGCAGGAGATATTGAATGTGAATTGTCACTCTTCATTGTCTATTGCTAATATCGAGTTCACATGACAAATTATCTTACAATTTAATTTACATAGGCGTGCCGTGCGTGGCAATAGTCACACACACTGAAGTGAGAATGACCACTTCTCCTAACAAATGAATCTTCAGCAAGCAACTCAACAAGAACACCCCTAAAAGAAAGGAATGAATACCCACGTTTCTGCAACCAAAACAATATTTTCCATAACAAATATCATATTTCAAGCTACTCCCACATGAATGCAACTTCGTATTCCTCATTGTTCCATTTTCAGGCAACTGCACCAAATTTGAGTACGTCCTTCTCTGTAATTTCCATGAAGAAAGTCACAAAGAAATCACCCCGTATTGTCCTTAACTATAAAAGGATAGCATAAAGCCGAAATCTGGTGTTCTAACCTCAGTACTGGTACGAATCCCAGAAAACACACGTTTTAATAAAATATTCTTTTATTGAAAAACGATAACTATTTTAAACTATAATGAAAAATAATTTTTTATATGAATATTGCTTAACATTTAATTTGTATAAAATATTTAGATTATAACAAATTTAAAACATAATAAAAATATAACTTTATGATTATTAAAAATATATATTAAGATTTGATTCAATAATTAATGTATATTTATTTTCAAATTTTACAACTTCAACGACAAACTAGTTTACTAATCATTTTAATCTAACTTTTTCAGTTTTAACTAGTTTTTCAACTTTCAGCTAACTTTTTTTGAAGAAAATCCTTAAAAAAACTCTGAAGTCAGAATCCAAGATTAAACGTATGAACTCCCTAACCAAATGATCTTAAGTTTTTCCCAATTCGACATCACCAACCAATCATTACACTCGCAATCAAACATACGATGTTTCAATGTAATTTCAGATATTTGAGTATGAATGCAAACAGCAGTAATAATGAGAGGAGAAAATCCGTCAAAAGGGTCTGCTTACACTTCCGGAGTTCCTCCAATCTGCCGGAAACTTCCTCCAATTGCCGGTGACTCAGAACGGCACAAGAGAGCTGAATCATCAAGAATAAGAACATAAAGAAATCACAACAACAACAAGAACAAATTCCAGGCAAAAATGATTCGTTTCTGTGATGTATCCCAAAGTACAATTGGAAGAGAAAATCCCTAAACTCAAAACTTCAAGATCAACAAGAACATCACAAACATTTTTTTTCAGGAGCAAAAAATCTATACTTGATCAAATACCCTACAAGTGAAAATTCATCAAGAAAAACATACAATCATGATCACATAACAGATCTCTGTGCCTTCCTCCGCTCATAATCAGCATCATCAGTGGGAAACTCAAAGCGACAAACAGGACACGTGTTCCTTATCCCCAACCACGGCACAATGCAGTCTCCATGGTAACGATGCGAACACGGCAACTGCTTCACCCTTTCCCCAACGCCAAACTCCTCCTTACACACCGCGCAAGCCACGGTTTCGTTAGCCACGTCAGCAGCGCTCACGACCACCGCCGTAAGCTTCCTCACGGCAGAGACGGAAGCCGGAGGCTTCCCAACGAAGGCGTCCTCGTTGAATTGCCCGAACATTTCGTACTCCGCGGCGTATACGAAATCCTCGTTGTCCCCGAAATAGGGCTCGGAATTCGTTCCCTCCACATTGGCGTTCAACAGAACCTGCCACCCCAAATTGTTGGCGTCCAATTCAAATTCCACTTCCTCCTCCGTTTCCTCTTCGATTCCCACGGAGACGGAAACGGAGGTGTCGTCGAGCATGCTCAGAACTTCTCTCTCGTCGACCACTTCCTCCCACTCGAAATCCTCGTAACTGTCTCTGTTGTCTTCCAATTGAAGCGCGTCCAAGCAGAGAGGGATGCTCGAAACGTCGTCGTTCACGTTGTACTCGTCATCCGAGTGCGTGCACATCCCAAACACGCTGCCGACGTTTCCGGACTGGTAGAGCGATTCGTCGGAGTCAGATCCGACGGAGAGCCGGCGTCCGACGAATAAGTCGTCGGCGGCAGGGAAGCCAAGGTCGATGGCGTCGAGAGCGTCGATAACACCGAAAAAAGTGTCATTAGAGAGGGGATCGGTGAGTTGCGACTGTTCGACGCGCTGGTGAAAGAGATCCATAACGAAATTGACCTGGTTCTCGCGGTCGGTGAGGGAGAAAGGGTTGGGGTGAAATTCGGGGTCGAAATCGAAGTCCAAGTCCCAATAAGGGAAAGGAATGAGGGTTTGGTCATCGTCTGGGTGGCGGTGGTGGCGGGGGTAGGTGGTTACATCTGCCATTGTGTTGTTTGTGGGAGGAAGAAAGTGTGGTGTGAATGGAAAGTGTGGGGGGTTTTTGGGCCTATTATGGGTTGGAATGTGAAATGACGGAAATAGCCCTGACTATTGCATTTCATTGTCCGTGTCCGTGTCTTCTCGCCTCCGGAATACGGGGAAGCACACCGTCTTCCGCAATCTTTGCGCACACGTTCTGAATGTGTCTCCCTTCCTTTCCTATGACACATAAATTAACTCTCCACCTTTTCTTCTTCTTTTTTATTTTGGTATTTATTGGAGAAGATTTAAATGCTCAATCTACTCTAACATGTTTAAAATCATATAGTCATTGATATATTTTTTAATAATTGTAATTTTTAAAAGTAAATAAATAGATTTTTTTTGTTTTTAATTTAACCTTAGTTTTGTATTCCGTAAGTTATCTAAAAGTAGAGTACATTCATTCTTGTATTTATTCAGAATGTGGAATTTTTGCAGTAAAGTTGTTTCAATAATATATTATTTTTTACTCTTATTGATTTGTATAAAATAATCATATATTGTTTTCATTCTAAAATAGACTAAATAGTATATATAAAAAGTTAAAAATAAGATGACTAAAATCGAAATTATAGAAAATTAGTTATAGTAACATAGATTATATATATCCTTATGTACTTGTGCACATTAATTAAATTTTATTTTAATTGAAATTAATTCAGTTAAAAAGGTGAAAGGTATAATAAAGAGTTAATCTTTTTATTGAGTTTAAAATTATTTTAATTAAAATTGAATTCATGTAGATACTAAAGTTGAAAAAGGTGAAACTTTAATTATATTAATACTAATTAAATGACTTAATTTACATTAATTTTTATTAATGTTAGAGTTTACTTGAATTGAATTTCAACTCAATTCATTGACTAAAAAAGGTGAAGGATTGTTGTAGTGAATAATTTAAAAAAAAAAAAAAAACATCTGCACTTTTTTTATAATTTTATCTTAAGATTTTATTACATCACATAATGATACGTGAAATTTAAATTGTAACTTTGTAGTATCAATTTAAATTATCTTGGTTAAAAGTCTCTTTTATACGATATAATTTATAAAAAATAAATAGAAAATGCAGTAAAGATTAAAGAATATTGAATATTAATAATTGTTCATAGATAAAATCTTACTCAAATTGTTTTTTTAAATGTAAAGTCTCATTTTTTGTAAACATTTTCTTTTATACTTTTTTTTCTGTATGAATATCAGTTTTAATTACTTTAAAGAATTAATTTAAAATTTTCCTTTTAATTCAAAATGTCCCTTCAACTCAATTTTCCGTATTGAATGGACTCAACTGGTTTGTATAGGTCACGGCTAGGAATTAAAATGCCCACATTCAAATGGACTTCCTTTGGCCCATATATTTTCTAAAGAACCTGCTATTCCCACCCCAACTTTTTTTCTTTTCTTTTGTTACATTTCGTTCCTAAATATATCCATGATGGAAATATTTTATGATTTATTTTAAAATTTTAAAAATTTAATTATTGTAGGCTTCATTACTTTTTTTCTCTTATCATTTATTTATACTTTTGAATTCCATCTCAATTCAATTTAACTCTTTATTTTTAAATCATGCAATTTACTTTGTCTATTCGAATCTACTTAATATATATGATTAAAATTTGACGATTTAAAACTGTTATAAAACATTGTTACTAATTCGATACTAAAATAGCTGAATAAGTTTATGTGGATTAAAGATACCACATTAATATTACATCGATTAAAAGTTAAAATACCAAAATATATTACTAAATATAACAATAAATAAATGAATGAAATAAAACATAACTATTATTTTTATTAAGGCAACCAGTGTATGTTGTAAGATTTATAAATTTTTTATAATAATAAACTTTAAAATCAAGTATATTAATTTATTATAAAAATATTTAATTTAATTATTTTTATCTTTCTAGTTCTCTCCAACTCTAATAATAGATATTTTGACCATGAAAACCTTATCAGATGGATCTGAAGAGTTGAAAGAGTAAATATTTGATTAAACGAATTAAATATTGGTTTTCGTAAGTATAAGTAATTTTATTTATATTTTGCTCTTTTCTTCTTCTATTATTGAATGAGTGGTTAAAAGAAAATAGCATTGATGTAAGATTGATCTTACGAAGATTTTTTTTGGATTGATTGGAGTTTTAGAAAGAATTGTCAAATATAGGTTGTTTTTAAAACACATTATTCTTAAATTTTGATCAAATATAGGTTTCTTTGTTGTGTTTTAACCTCTTTATTCTTATATTAGTTAAATAATGTATAATATAACATGATAAAGGAATAAAAAAGATTCACACAGTATTTTTATACTAGTTATTCTATTAATGTAAACTATTATTGTTAATGGCAAATATTTAAATTCCAATTACTCCTAGTTAAACTTAACTTGAGTATTAGTTAGATTAAAACCATTCATAACTAAATACATAATATTATTTAAAATACATTTATTTCTATATAAAATTGAGTATTATTTAAACAACAATTACTTTTGACTAAAATCTAAAATTGAGTATTAGTTGGACTATAATAATTTCTAACCAAACTTGAATATTATTTATACCACAATCACTTCCCACTAAATACATAATATTGTTTATAATGAAACCATACTTAAAGGAAAAGTATTCTTTAGAACATACTCAATCTTTATTATGACCAAGAGATTTACAAAGAAAAATAATATGAAAGATCATTAGACTATTCACTAAAATCAGTAAAAGAATTGTTACATCTTTTAACAAATATATGATATGATTCAAAATTCAATACTGATAATTAATATTTAATTAAGTGTATTAAAGCTAAAAAAAACATGTTAGCATGAATAAAAAGTTAAATATAATTAAAGTTTCTAAAATAAATACAAAACATCAATTCAAAAAAACATTATTTTGAAGCATCAATGGATTATGCTCTTCAAACTATTACTATTTTCTACATAACAAATACACGCACATGTGTCTTTTTTTTTTTTAACGGTTTTTGCTTTGTTTTTCAAGTTAATCAATAAAGTCATTTAATAAAGGATTGTGTGGATCAATATGATCATGATGTGGGTAAGAGGCTAAAATAATTTAGTCCATCTATGTCTCAAATATTTTTTAAACAATTTACAAAATTCGGATTAAGTTAGTATAATTGTAAATATTTTTTTAAATAAAAAACATAAAATGTCTTTTTTATTTTTGAAACATTTTCCGAAATTTGAAGAGTTAAAAAAAAATAATGTTTACATTAATTGACAACATCACATGCTAAAAATAATTTTCATACAAACATACATGAAGACATTTATGTAATGTCCATAATTCATGTGTTCCAAAATCAACCATGGATTAAACTTTATCAAGAAAAAATAACAATGAAAAATGAGATTTACCTTAATGTTGCACTAGCCACGGAGAGCAATGAAGAACGAGGAGAAAAAGCGTGGAGAAATCTTATTGCAGTAAAAATAGATAATATGTCACTTAACCAAGACTTCATGTAAAATCTTAGTATTTATGTTTGGTGATGTGACATATCCGAAATAAATACTAAGTTATTATCAAATATAGTATTTTCTTATTAAATTAAAAAAATGCCATCAACGTTGGCAATATTTTATGAAACTAAGATACTACAACAACTTTACTACTAAATATGTATTTAGTTTATTTATATAATTTACACTAGATTTCAAATAACATGTTTTTTTTTAACTAATCAAACCTTATTTTGAGACAAAAAAATCAATTAAGAGTATATTTACAATCTCATATCCTTGAACAAGCCTTAAGGACAAACGGATTAATTCTTGTGTTGATAATATAAGAGGTGAACAAGTGCAAAGAAAAAAAAAAGTACCTTTTTTTTCTTGATTGGTTTCTTATTATATAAGGATAGAAAAGGAAATGATGTAAAAATGATGGAGAAGGAAACTGTAATTTTTTTATTTTTTATAAAACCTAGTTTAACCAATTATGGAAAAAAAGAGAAAAGCAAGTTTAAGAAAAAAAAATCTAAAAGCTTTTGTACTAAGTGGGAACTCCAATATTCTTTTTGCCTAAGCCTTATTGGGAACATTCGTGTACTATAAAGAAAACCACTTTAATAACAAAAATTAAAAAAAAAAAATGAGCTTTGTTGTAAAAGAAAAGAGAAAATAGTATCATATGATTTTTAGAAGAACTTACGAATATTGATTTTGGAAACTAAAGTAGTGAACTTAAACTATATTTATTTATTTATAAAATTTCTACGGGAATTCCAATTCTAAACAGTTTCTGAAATACAAGCTTTGAGCAAAAGATATCGGTACAAAAATTTCATTAGAATCAGATATTGTGAAGTTGAAATTGGAAAGATTTAAATGAACAATTTTTTTTTTCAAAATCAAAAGCATATTTAATAAATTAGAAAAAAATTAAAATTGTATTTTCCCTCTAAATATAATTGGTTCTTGATTTAGAAGACAATACCTACTAAATATAATTACCTTTCTCAAATTTATTTTAAAAAAATTCAAATTTCTACACATTATTCCAAAATTTTCCCTCAAATTATTACATTTAAAACCATTAATATTTTAATTTTCCCCTGCTTTTCCCCCGTTCCACTATTTTTTAAACAAAAAGAAAATTCCGGTTGCTATTCCAGCAGTCATCCACTCAATAAAAGTTTAGACTTCGACTTCCTAAATCCAAATTCTAACCTGAAAAGAAGTTTGTTATCTGTATAAATATTTGCTCCAGTGTGCTATTTGAAAAAAAAAAAAAAAAAAAAACTAACCATGCTATTTCGGTGAAAATTTCGTGTATATAACATGGTATAATGAGTAATGAAAGATGGAGAATTATTAATGAAAGTTTTTGTAGACATGGAATGAAACACCAAAGGCTTTAGGTCAGTATCCTCCATTGGGAGTATAATTTGTTCAAATTTAACAATTCCAAACATTGTTAGAAATTTTGATGATATTGGTGTGTTATTGCATTAAATTTTAATAAAAAAATCTCGATACTGAAATGTTGGATTCATATGAGGAAAATGGAGAGTGTTATCATTTATATAAAACATATATACTCAATGACTTTTAGGACGCGTGGGTCCATAGGTTAACAATTTGGAAAAAATAAATCTTAAGGTTTCTCATTATATAGGTATTAATTAATAGCATTAGAAAGTCACTCTAGGTCCAACTTGACGTTCTTATAATATGAAGTTTTTAAAAATTAGACATATTGAATGTGAAAATTGTGGGCATCCACAATAAGAATAAAAAAGTTACCGATAAGTTTTCATAATTTTGATGATTTTGGCCATCACTCCATCACTGATCAAAGAAGTTCTTACCATGTCAAAAATTTTTATAGGCTTTCACTTTCTTGTCTGGAGTAGTGCGTAGGATAAACATAAAGTAATCACGCAGTCTCATTATTTGCAGATTCATCAAAGTTTTGCATTAGATTTTTTTTTCATGCATTTTCTTCCATTAACTTGTGTGATTTCCCCTCACAACTTATCATAAAATTTAAATAAATATCTGGAATTCTAATAATATGTACAAAATAAGGAGGGCCAAATATAACATCATCATGTTAAGATGAACTCTTAATCAGCAACATATACCTTGCTAATAAAAATTAGCTTTAGAAATTTAGGAAGAAGAAAAAGCTAACATTTCTTCATTCCTTCTTGTCATAAGCGGAACTGCCAATACAAAGGTCAAGAAAAACAAAATGTTTTTTATATTTAATAATTTGGTGTCACCGTCATTATCATGAATGAATTAAATATTCTTAACTATAACATCGTTGCTCACCAGTGGTAATGGTCAAATGAGAACACTTCTTTCAAAGCACCCTTTGGTCAAAATGAGAACAGGCTTAAAGCTATATATATGTGTGTGGTATGCTCCCTACTTAAAACCCCAAGAAGGAGATACAACTATAAGTCTACACACTAACTACCTCTTAGTTTATATAATAATGCACATTCTACACAGTTTACCACAAAGCGTGCCCTAATTTCTTTCTCCCATCCCCACTCACTTTTAGGTAATTGTATAAAGCTCAAGCTATGGACATCACTGTTTAATAATAGTATATTCATATGAACGAACAAACATTACATATTGGACTCAAGGGTTGTCTCTAAAACCGGAATCTGAGACCAATCTTTTATAAACATAGGTTCTAACTAAGAAACAACTCTATTTACTTATCAAAATGTAACACTTATTATATATTTATAGCCACTAATATCTTGTCTCATTTGTGTACAGTTTGTTAGGAGAATCGAAAAAGGTGTATGAAGTTTCATAGGAAGATGGACCGAACAAGTTCTCCTCGTTGCATGCATGACGGCCGACAAGAGCTGAACAACTCGTATCTTCCATTTCACGCGATCATACACCTTTTTTCTTCACTTTGACTTCAACCCTAGTTTCACTCCCACAAACAAAACAAACCCCTTTTTCAACATTGTTCTCGCAATCCGCTAATTCCTTTTCCAAAGTGACCACTATGGAAGCCTCAGTATAGTAATTAATATACTACTTTTCAACATTAACATTAAGGATAAATAAATGGTTTTTTCTTTAGTTTGTTCACAAAGAGCCAAGAGAAGCTGGCTAGCTTTGACATGCATGTGACCCTATAAGGAAAGACCCCCTTCTCTTACGCAGGATTCCTCTCCTCTTTTTGTTCAACGACATATAACCTCACCACTCTGTTATTCCATTCGTAATAATGGTGTCGGCAAGCTTAAGGTCCACCACCTTTCTCCTAGTTTTCATTTTGCTTCCTCTAAGATTCTCCAGCGCACACACCCAACACCAAGGTTCACTAACTTTTCACTTTCCCCATCATCCTCTCTTTCTTTCTGTTCTTATCATAATGTTGTGTTCAATCAGTTTTTGCCTTAACTTTTATTGTTCAGGTAAGAAGCCCCTGGTGGTTAACAATATCAAAACAAGAAGTCCGTTAAACTTAGAGGTAAGAATATGCGTTAGTTTATTGTGTGTGATACTGTATTCTATGAAGTGATTCAAAGGGTGACTGAAGTAATGTGGCAACATTTTTTCCACAACAGATTCATCATGCTGTTCCAGCAGTTGCTGAGACAGATCAAAGGACGAGTTTTCCTTCTGGGAGAAAGATGATGATGTCTAGAGGAGTACTCTCGAAGTTGAAGGTGGAAGAGGCTGAGAATGGAGCTAATGCGGCAAAGGGCCTAACCACAGAATGGAAAGCACGCTGTGTGGGTGGAAACTGCAACCATGGAGAAGTTTTGAATGTGAAACAGCATAAAGTTGGTACGAAGGTCAATATGTCTGGTTTGGTTCCTCTGAATGCTGATTATTATGTTCCAAGACCTCACCCTCCCAAGAACAACTGAATCACGAAGTTTGAAGCATATATATACACGGAATTTTGACATATATGTAATGTGTTTTTAGTTTGGTTAGTTTTTGCTTACCTCTAACCACATTTGCTTTGCTTTTGCTCTCAGTTTTGTAATGTTACTGTTTAGGGTAGCCATAACTATAGGTGATTATATTATTGTATGTAAATTGAGGCTGTCAAAAATGTGAACTCAGCTAGTGTTTCCAAAAGGAGCTTTTCTACTATTTATATTGAGCTTTTGTTTAGATATATTAGTATTCTTTGTTTAAATCCGACATTCAACAAATCCATTACTGAACTCATTTAATAGAACAAAATTCTCCCAACACTTAGTTTTTCTGCTAATTTATATAAGGAAAACTAAGCTTCTTACCACTTTGGTGCATTTGCTTCATTAATTTTGATTCTTTAATACATGTCTTTTACATCCTAGGGCTTACAAATATATTAATTATAGCGTTATTAAGTAATTTTTAAAAGAATTATTGGAATAAAAGTTGAATACTGATTCAAAATAATTTAACAACATCAAGTAAATATACTTAGTTTTTCAGAAAGAAATTTGTCTGATAACTACAAGTTGTCTAGAGATACTAATCTACTAATTTTACCTTTTTTAATCAAACAATTTAAATATGTCTTTAATTTTCAAAGTATTTTTTCTAACAAGTTTAGGAGAAAGACATTGGACTAAGGAACTCTATTAGTTTTTGTTTTAATTATACAAATAAAGAAAATCGAATAATATATATATATATATATATATATATATATATATATATATATATATATATATATATATATATATATATAAACTTGTGCAGTAGAGTTAAGGTTTTATATTGTAAAAAAATATATAACTATAGAGCTAGATAAATAAACGTGAATAATATATATTTTACAGATGAATTGTATATCCCATTCTAAGATTTATTATCTGTCAACTTTTAATTAGCATCATATCTTAACTCAATTGATCATATTCGTCTATTTATCCTGCACTTCAATCAAATCATGTGTTATTGTTTCTTGGATTGGAGTTGTTCATTTAAAAAACAAATATCAATTGCATCAATGAGTGCCTATAACGACAAATCTAAAATCTTAAATGGTGTAGGAAACAAAAGGCTACCACAAAATTAATCCTATACATGGTATAAGAACATGAATGCAGATTTCCATTTTTTTTTTTTTTTTTTAACTTTAGCCTCTCT
>Ga0209700_104217_pt1 | contig 26298 bp, 22 predicted proteins | sample SiratroredBW_FD_187528 | JGI IMG/M metagenome (GOLD analysis project Ga0209700, IMG submission 187528) | Root nodule microbial communities of legume samples collected from California, USA - Siratro red BW (SPAdes) (version 2) | ecosystem: Host-associated > Plants > Roots > Nodule | place: USA... | reverse complement strand
ATATATATATATATATATATTCAAACAAAAAAAGGTATATATTTCCACTCAAATCTAATTTAATTAAAATAACTATATATATATACATATTTATTTATTTGATTACAAATGTACGATCGTGTATTTGAGTTATGTATTATACATGACATGTTGACTTAATATTATTACAACATATTTTATTTATCAATATTAAAGCTATGTAAAACAAAAAAAAGGTTAATCGATAAAATAAAATACATTAATATACATATTTTATATAGCAAGTGATTCATTCAACTCATAAAATTTAATTTATACAATAAAAGTAAAAATTAAAACACATAAAATATAATTCTTTATACACAAAACTAGTTTTCGTAATATATTTAGACAAAAGAAAAATATACTACGCGGCCTACAGATATGCAAACTAGTTTAGCAAAAACAAAATATTTTGTTGAAGATATCTTCTATAGAAAATTATGAAAAAACAGGCAGATGCAAAGAATAAAAGGAGTGTGAATAGCATGGACGAATTAATTTTCAACCAAAATTTAGTTGGGCCTTTTCATTGAGTCCGAACGGGTCCGTCCGACCCAAATTAACACTTTGCAAGAAGAGTGAGAGTAGTCGTTTTCTGATTCGCCTTTTATACTCACAACTCAAATCCTTCTGTTTGGGGTTTTCATTATTAATTCGTCTCTTACGTCTGCCGCCGCAACGGTGCACCCTAATAGCCTCCAACAATGGTAAACCCTTTCTTCGTCTTTCAAAATCAAACAAATCAAAATCACTGTTTCTCAAATTCAAATGTTATTTGCATTTTTTTTTTTTCTTAACGTCTGGGTTGTTGTGAATCGGAATGAACGGAACATCAGGCTTCAGAGAAGAAACTGTCGAACCCTATGAGGGAGATAAAGGTGCAGAAGCTCGTCCTCAATATCTCTGTTGGCGAGAGTGGAGATCGCCTTACCAGAGCCGCAAAGGTTCATTTCATTGCACATAGTTTCCACTCTTTTTCTTGAGGAAAAAAATCAACTTTTTGTTTATAGTATTTTTATTTTGGGTCGTGCAGGTGTTGGAACAACTGAGTGGCCAAACCCCAGTGTTCTCCAAAGGTTAGTTCTCCATTAGTTCTTTAGTGGGTCGATTGGTAATACTGGTATTGGGCATAGATCTCAAATTTGTGTTCAGTGGATGTTTCTGTTTTTGAATTTGTTTATACATTTTTGGGTTTTTATCGTTTTTTAATATTTAGATTGCTGGTGAAGTGGTTTTCAAGAATGCCCCAAAAAAAAAAACATGAATTTACCGTACTCTATTTTAATGTAATTAAAACGTCAAATATTCTTCAGAAACTTGAGGTCTGTCGAAAACTGGAGATGAAGATTCTGATATGCATGATAGAATTGTTTTTTGAGATTTCCTTTAGTGGGAATGTAGAGCTGTTCTAGTAGAGAAATTAAGCTCGTCTAGTTTTGTATCCAAACAGGCTCATTTAAATCTTAATTTTTTCAAGCCCAACAGACCAAACGTGTGAAGTTTTTTAAATAGTAATTTTACTTTCCTATTAGTGTATAATAATAATGGTTATTGTATATAGGTTATGTGTTTCTCACAGTTAATTGCTGAGAAATTTCTTTCCTCCTGTTGGTTTTGACAGCAAGGTACACTGTTCGTTCCTTTGGGATTAGAAGAAACGAGAAGATTGCTTGTTATGTCACTGTTAGAGGTGACAAGGCAATGCAACTTCTGGAGAGTGGTTTGAAGGTGAAGGAATATGAACTTCTCCGAAGGAACTTCAGCGATACTGGCTGCTTTGGCTTTGGCATTCAAGAGCATATTGATTTGGGAATCAAGTAAGTTGAAAAACAGCTATTGGATTTTCGTGCTGTTGTTTCTACCTTGACATGAAACAATGCCAACTTGCTTAAAGGTGTGAGCTTTTTAGGGCTGAAGGGATGGGAAGTTGATGATCTGGTTTGGGTTGTGCTATGGATAATCAAAATTTTGGATGTCATATGTCTTCCCCTTTGTGTGCACTCTACTTGACTTGAAACAAATGTTAACTTCCTTAAAAAATGTTGGTGTTCCAGAATTATCTTTTTGTTGTGTAGGTCCTTGTATTAAAGATGTTTTGTATTGCTTGATATTTTTGAGGAAGCAGGACTTACTTTAGCTTTGTTGGTTTCTCAATTAGATTTTAGATGATGTGATCTGAAATTAATACTCTGGTTTTTCAATTTGCGTTCTGTTTTTTAAATGATATTGTCATACTATTCATTTTCTGATTCCTTCACTTGCTTTTTTGTCTACTAACTTTTGGTTCGTTTCCCCTCATGTCAGATTATGTTTTCAATTTCTTTGATGACTGTGAATATTTCAATCTACGCACAAATTATTGGTTCTTGACATTTGACACTGTTTCAGGTATGATCCTTCAACCGGTATTTATGGAATGGATTTCTTTGTTGTTTTGGAGCGTCCTGGCTACCGTGTTGGCCGTCGCCGAAGGTGCAAGTCCCGTGTTGGAATTCAGCACCGTGTCACAAAGGAGGATGCTATGAAGTGGTTTCAGGTGAAATATGAGGGAGTGATCCTTAACAAGTCGCAGGCAATTGTTTAGATTGAGTTCACTTTGGGAGTGTGTGATCAGTTTTGTCAACAATAGTTCCATATTTCTATAATAGGATCTTAATTTTGAGGCAGGTTTTGAATCCATGTTTGTCATTTAAGTTTTACAGCAGATGTATTAACAGTAGCACTGTTAAATGGCACTTGAATTGCGAAGTTTTGAACCCCTCGTTATGCAATTATGCTTTGTAACAATTAAGTTTCTTTATTTTGTAAGTTAATGAAGTGATACCTGTGTGTAGCATTTCCCTCACTTCCAAACAAGTGAAACCACTTAATGAAATCACGCCATCACCATTCCATCGAAGGATGCTAGAAAAATTTTATACTAAGTGACAATTTTATAACAAATTAATTTATATTTTCACAAGATTTGTTTTGTTAAAACTATTTTTATTCGAAACTATTTCGTAATTGCATACTCTGCTATTCTGAAAAATGGGGCAAAAGATGAATTCCGGGAAGCTTGTAAATTTTCCGTGATTCTAGGATAGCAATCTAAAAGGCTTTGGGACTAACTGATACAAAAAGTAATACTTTTTTTTTTTTTTTTTGAGAAAATAGTAACTTATTTTGTTATTATTATGTTTCGAATAGTATTTTCTTGTCATTATGGTAGACTAGTTTAAAACAGTTTAAAACACAAGTGTTCTGTTTTAACATTTTCTTATATATACTAATAAAAGTGGTTGCCTAAATTAATTATATATATTAGCTAAAGAAATACTTGTTACTGTGTTTGACTTATATAATAAGTTTAATGATAAAGTAACAGCAAAAATGCAAATAAGAAAAGAGGGAAATAATGGAAGAATAAACTGAATATGATAGAAGAATAGAGAACAAGGAAAAAGAAGTAAAAGAAATAAGGGAAGGAAATATTGTAATTTGATGAAAAAGAAAGGAAGAAAGAAAACTAATTTCTGCTATAACATAAAAGTGAGATAAAAATCTGAATATAAATAATTACTTTTCAGAAGAGACATTATGACTGGAGGATGAAATATTGTTACATTGAAGAATAAAATGGAAAAATTACGAACATAATAGGGATACAAGAGATAAATATAGATAACTATAAAAAATAATCAAATGAATATTTTACTAATATACACTGATCACGGTGTAATAGATGTTTTCTACAGTTATTGGACTTAACCAAAAGACTTTTGGCCATTACTCATCTAAATTTAATTGAAATATGAAAAAAGTACATTTGCACAAATAGTGGCTTGTGCAATTTCATTATTCCGTTTGTAAGGAGAGAAAAAAGAAATTAATGAACTAACCATTATTCAATGGTAGTGTACCACATGTCAAATTCCACACATCTGCAATGAACTAAGAGGCAATAGTGATGCGACGAATTCTTCCACCATCACATACCTTCTTCCTGCACCTCCATAATAAATTTTAATTCCAAAAGTAACCTTATAAAAATTATCAAATTGTCCCTATTGTATTAAACAATCTCAACTTTTTTACAATTTGAAAATCGGACAGCCAGCCATCCGGTTCTTAAAAAATCGGATGAATTGGAGGGAGGTGGCATCCAGTGTGTAAGTTGTGACACCCCCCTGTTGTCTAGTTCTCAAATCTCATTTTTTTCTATTTTTTTATCAATTGTTAGAATGCTATGTTACAGATATGTTCAGAGAATCTAATTCCTTTCTTTTGACTCTTCATTTGCCTTAATTAAATTAATTTAGTTTTATTTTAATGAAATTTGAAATTAAACTTATCTAGTGAATGTGGAAAACAAGAAAACAAGAGACTCTTCCTAAGAGGAATAATAGAGAAGATTTTGACTCTTCATTTACCTTAATTAAATTAATTTAGTTTTATTTTAATAGAATTTAATGTGGAAAACAAGAAAAAAAGAGACTCTTGGTAAGAGCAAAGGAGATTTTTGACTCTTCATTTGCCTTAATTAAATTAATTTAATTTTATTTTAATTGAATTTGAGATAAAACCTAATAAGGAAGAGTGAAAACAAATAGACTCAATGAGAGTTTGGAAATTGGAATTAAGGATAAACATATAGAGCCAATAGAATTTTTTTACTTTTAAGTACATTAATTTTAATAGGTGACAACAAATCTCAAGAGAGGATAGAGCGTATTTTTATCTTTGCACTTTTTAATTAAGTGCATAGTGTAGCACATTATACTCTATGCAAAGGATGCACAAATGTTAAGAAACTTGTTCTCAGCAGAAATGAGAAGACGCTAAGTTATTTGACATGGAACTATTATCTGACTTGTATCATAGTGACATTTTTAAGTAGATTAGGTTTTTGTAAAAGTTTATAGGATTTAAACAAGTCAAAATTTAGGTCATTTAAGAAATTCTTTAGACCTTATACAATATAAAATATATTTTTTATATTAAATTTATTACATATATATATAGATAGATAGATAGATAGCTTAAAATAACATATTTTTTAATTATTAAATATGTGGATCTACTTAAAAAATCATACTTTTAAGATTATTGAATTATAAATTTATATTTTAATTAAATATCCTTATTCGAAATAGTTTATTTTTAAAATAAGTATTAATTTATTGTACTATAATATAAATAGATTATTGTATATATATAATAATATAAGAAAAATTAAAATTATTAATGAAACTAGTCAATTTAATAGAATTAATATTCTGTGAAAAATTTAATAAAACAATAGATCTTTAGAAATATTGTAGGTCAGATTAAACTTTTTTACAAGTGATATCTTAAAGAACATTACACAATTAAACAAACAAATAAATAGAATTCAAATTTTATTTTTAACAAAAGTCAAATTCAAAGTATTCTAAAGTCTGTGTAACTTAATTTGTAAGACCATAATAACTATCGTACTTTATAAAACTATTTAATAGTAACATATATTATTACGTTTTTTCAAAATTTTATTCATAATTATTTTATTATTGAAAAGGGTTATCAATTGCTAACATGTTTCCACCCCCTTGGACAATCAAGCATTATAAGCGAACTCTATGACAGTAACATGTTTGACCATACAGAACCTAATAGAACAAAACAAAGAATCTTCTTTAATTTCAAACAATGTCCCCTAATTTGTATTATGTGGGTTGTTCGTTATTTTGTTTCCTAACTTAAGGGACGAAACATTGGTCATTAGCTTAATGAATTTTGACCATGCAGCAACGCATGTAATAAGATGGAACAAAAACTACGTACTCTTATCAAATAATAATAAAATAATAGTAAAAAAATAACAACATCATATTGAATGTAATTTGCCGGAACAGGAATCTTCAATCAGAAAGCAACCTTGCACAAATATTCAGATTAATAATTGCATAACATAAAGTCCATAATCTCTATATAAGCCATGATAGTCCCTCCCTTCAATGCATACCAATTCAATTTTCTCTCCAAAACTCACCCACCATTTATTGCTGATAAGAAATGGCTTCCACCAGCAAAAAACAATACATTTTAGCTCTGTTCCTTCTCTTTGCAGTTGGGATTTCCCAAGTGATGTCCCGCAAGCTGCATGAGGCATCCTTGAGAGAAAGACATGAAAAATGGATGCAAGAAAATGGCAAAGTGTATAAGGACGCTGCAGAGAAGGAAAAACGTTTCCTCATATTCAAGGATAATGTGGAGTTCATTGAATCGTTCAATGCTGTTGGCAACAAACCCTACAAGCTTGGGGTTAATCACTTTGCTGACCTTACTGTTGAGGAATTCAAGGCTTCCCGTACTGGATTCAAGAGGCCTCACGAGTTTAGCACAACACCATTTAAGTATGAAAATGTGACTGCTATTCCTGCAGCTATAGACTGGAGGGAGAAAGGAGCTGTAACCCCAATCAAAAACCAAGGTCAATGTGGTAAGACAAAGAACATCCTTTTAATCAGTACTTTTTATGTTCAATGACCATCATTATTTCATTCATCTCATTTTGTGTCACTTTTTAAATGTTTCTGCTTCAGATTATTTATCACTTTAAAATATGAAGAAAACACTTTTTTTTTTTAAATAATATCCTTTTTTTATTGATATTTCAACTTACAAAGAACAGTTATAAAAGCTGTTATCAAAGGTGATTTTTTTTCAAAAGCATTAATGATGAGAGAGTAATTATAACTGATTGTGTGATAGAAGTATCTAAGAAAAAGTTAAAGGGGTAACTTAGAAAAGAATTTGTACACCAAAACTAAAACTGAATCATTGTGTGTTGAACCAAAAAACATCCTTACTGTTGTTATTAACAATAATTGACATGACAGAAAGTTCATTGTGTCACTGTTTGATTGTATTGAAAGGAATTGGATGGATTAATGCATAGAATAATTTGGTTTGAGAAATTGTAGGGAGCTGTTGGGCATTTTCTACTGTGGCTGCAACTGAGGGTATCCACCAAATAGCCACAGGCAAACTAGTATCCCTCTCAGAGCAAGAGCTAGTGGATTGTGACACAAAAGGTGTGGACCAAGGGTGTGAAGGGGGTTACATGGAAGATGGGTTTGAATTCATTATAAAAAATGGTGGAATCACCAGTGAGGCAAACTACCCCTACAAGGCAGCTGATGGCACTTGCAACAAAGGAACCTCCCCAGTGGCTCAAATTAAGGGATATGAGAAGGTTCCCCCAAATAGTGAGGAGGCACTGCAGAAAGCTGTAGCTAACCAACCAGTGTCAGTTTCTATTGATGCAGATGGTGCAGGTTTCATGTTTTACTCTAGTGGAATTTACTCAGGAGAATGTGGAACTCAACTAGACCATGGTGTTACTGCAGTGGGTTATGGCATTGCTAATGGAACTGAGTATTGGTTGGTGAAGAATTCATGGGGCACACAATGGGGTGAGGAAGGATATGTGAGGATGAAGAGAGGTATAGCTGCCAAGCATGGTTTATGTGGAATTGCCTTGGATTCATCTTATCCAACTGCATGAATAGTTCAATTATGTGTGGGTAAATTGTGTTTGAAGCTTGCTTTTTGTTTATGTGTACTTCAGTCCACATGTTAATGTGAACGTACTTGAATGTAGACAGGGATTTGCTATTCGATTTGCAGTTTATTCTTAATGGAGTCAGTTATAATTATAATTATTTTAAAATAACAAACATATTCTTTAAAAATATAGATGAACATGTGTTAACAATTATTTTAAAATGCGATCTTGTTAACGTATATGATTAAAATTTAATTAATTTATCAATAATTTTGATTATGTGTATTAAATTTTGTCTAAATATTAATAAAAACATAATTAAAAGATATGAAGGTAATAAGATAAAAGTTTTATCTCGATGGCAAGTTTGTTACATTGCATGGGAATCAGACCAAGCTGCCTCAATTCCATCACATTTGCAGAATGAACAGAACCCATGTTTTCACACTGTAGATGCAATTACCGGCTTACATACTTACAAGTTACAAATATGTTTGATGTTCCTCACGGCCTACCACCTAATAGAACGCATGATCACAGTAATTTGTTGTTACCGAATACAAAAACCAGTGAAAGTTAAGCACTATCGATGACCGCGTTACAGAAGGAACAAATTGAGAAGATGGTCAATGAGATGCTGCAGGAAAGACTGATAGTAACAGTCCCTCGTCATCATCAATTATCTTGGTCAAGAAGAAGGATAGTACTTGACGATTCTGCATAGATTATAGGACCATCAAAGATAGGTTTCCTATGCCCGCAGTGGATTAATTGATCGATGAGTTATTTGGTGTCTAATTCTTTTTCAAACTTGATTTAAAGTTCGGATACCACCAAAAGTTGAACAAAGATGATAGGTTTAAAACTGCCTTCTCAATGCACCATGGTCACTATAGGTGGATGGTGATACCGTTTGGGTTGACTAACTCTCCTGCCACATTTCAAGCTTTCAAGCTTTCATGAATGACATTTTCAAACGACTACTAAGGAAACTCGTCTTTGTTTTATTTTAACAATATCCTAATATATATCTCTTTTTGGATAGACCATGTAATGTACAGGTGTTATACATGCACGAACTCGCTTTGTATATAGAATAATGTTATTTTAATACTATAAGAGCAATAACTCTTATTTGACATCGCCTATATATCAATTGTGGCACGTGTGGGAAGGTATAATTTTGTCATGTTGGCGAAAAATCTGAAACGAATTTGGGATTGAAAAGGCGGTCATTTTGAAATTTGAAGCTAGAGAAAAAGAAGGAAGCGATTTTAGAAGGTAGATAGAAGTGTTTATTCAAGATTTAGGTGTTGTGGAAGGGGTGACAATCAGGGAAGAACTGGTGAAGAAAAAAGGGAAGGAGAAAGACAAGGGTAAGGGTTTATTGATAGAAAGGGTTAGGGTGGTTCTTTGCAGCGATGGTTATCAGTGGAAGTGGTTGTTGGTGGTAGTGGTTGTTGGTGGCGGTGCTTAGCAGAGAAGCGGAGGCGTCTTCGTGCTCGGGTACTCAATGTTCAAATGTTGGCATGCTAGGTGCTTCTTGACCGGCACTTTGGTGTTGCTGAGTTTGTTTATTTTGTTTGTTTACCACTTTTGGTTGCTGAGGTTTTTCATTCAAAGGTATATCAGTTATTAATATATTGGTTTCTAGATGACTAAGCCGATTTTGAATGTTTAATTTTGTTTTTGATTGAGATAGGACTTGAGTATGTCATTTTGCTTGCTGAAGCAAAGGTTTGGTGTTGGAATGGTTTGCTTAAAGTTATATATATATATATATATATATATATATATATATATATATATATATATATATATATATATATATATATATATATTTCAGTTCATCGTTGAAAATTCTATGCAAAACTCGTCAACTGAGACTGTGGAAAAAGCATTTGAATTCATGTTTTGAAAAAAAAAGCATAGTTGAGTTTGTTGTTATGAAAGGATTATGACACCATCAATACTAAAAAAGAATTAAGAAGTTGTTGCTATCTAGAAAGCTGTTACTGTTAAAATTAATGGCATGAAAAAGAAAATTGAAGGTTTAAAAAAAATGATGAAAATGTTGATTAAGCAGCAAACCCCGATACTAATGACAAGGATATACAAAGTATGATATGTCACGTGTTTTAGGAAAACAAAATAGTTCAATTGTTCCACGATCATTTGCTTCCACTATGTTCCTTATTTTGACCAAGTAACAAATTTTGCATTTATCTTATTTTTATAGGATGGATCACTAATTGGTACATAAATAAAAGTCTGAATATGTTCAATATATGCTCATATGCTTTTATATAAGGTTGTAGAAAAAGAGGAAAACAATTCCATTAAGAGGAAAATAGTTTCACAGTGTTGTATATCCTCGTACTAGTGCTTCTTACTGTTTAGAACTTCACAGTTTTTAGGATCATGACTATTTACGAAACCATTACTGTTCAGAATTTCACAATTTTACTTTTGGGTATTTTATTTGTTTTATGTATGTTAAATTTCAGGGTCAATTTAAATAGAGAGGAGGATTAAATACACGCATGATGTTTGACTGTTAGTACTTGTTTTAAACTCAAGTCAAGTCAAATGTGATATTGGAGATTTAAACTCAAGTTAAATGTGATACTGGAGAATAGGATGAATGAACATTTGTTGTAATTTACTTTGAATTGTTTGTTATTAATTATTTTCAATTCTAGTTAAGTAAGTATGCATGCACATTAAACGTTTTGGGTGCGTAACTCAAAAACGAATTAAATTTGCACTTTAAATATATTTTTCTTACTATCATTGTTATTTACTTTTATTTATATAATTAATGGTTTAGTTATTATGTTTATATTGTTTGTTTTAAAAAATATTATATTTATACAGAATTTCAAAATATTACAAATAAATGAATACTTAAAATTTTAAAAATGTTATAAATGCAGTACAATTTTGAGTAGTTAAACAATGACAATGGATAAATAGACGTAGTTTAAACAATATGGAACATGTAAATAAACGTGACATAAATAATAGATAATAGTTAAAGGGTGTGGTTTAAATATTAGGCAACATTTAAATAAGTGTGGTTTAAATAATAGGAAACAACTAAATAAGCTGGTCTAAACAATAGGAGAAATCAAATAAGCATGGTCAACAAAAAACAGGTAAATAAGCCTGGCCTAAATAATAGGCAACGAAAAAATAAGTGTGGCCTAAAGAATATACAACATTCCAAAACATTCCAAAAAGAATAGTTGCCTATAGTCTATGACAACAGACACACACATTACGACTACAAAATTGTTGCCAAACTGTTACCAAAGGTTTAAGCAACGACCTTTTGCTTTTAGGAAATACATTTTAGTCGATGCCTAAAGTAAAAAATAATATGGTGGGCAAGCTTCCGAATCAATGTCTATTATACTCTATCATACTCCTTGGACATTCTGAATTGAATCCTAGAGTCATTCATTTGTCTTCAACGTTGAGTCTTTCTTTCTCCATTGGGAAATAACTACAGAAAAGATCAACAATTATGTCTTTTTTTCATGTTCTTGACCAGACTTTATAAAATTCTGAGTGGCTAGTTTGACCTTGCTGTCAATTATTTGAGTCCGAGAATGTTTTGAAGTCTAGGTACATGTCAAAATTTGTATTAACCTCGTATAGTTGGAGATCAAAATTCGGATTGTCTATGAATGTGTTTTACTTGGATACAAATGTTAGCTTTTGTTAATATTTCAATTTTCACTTTGAAAATTGTAAACGAAATATCAACTAGATACTTAGAAACGGATGTAAGGACATAGATTGCCAGAGTTATTTCATCCAAAAAAATGGATCACTGCTAGAAACTTTGACTTTAATGTATCAGATTGTCATTCATAAAAAAAAAAAACAGTGTATTAAATTTTACCAGAAAAGGATTAAGATTTCTTTGATGGAATGGTAGTTGAGAAGAAATTTGCAGGCTGAAGGCTATCCGTGGTTAATCACTTGTTAGGAGTTTCCTCTTTCGAGATGAAGAATGTCCGCTGAAAAACATGTTGGAGTTTAATTGTTGAAGATCCTCCTTATATACCCAACGATACCCGCAATTCTTCACCACAACACGTAAACCTGGAGGACGTCCAATACTAGTTTTAAATTCAACTCTATGAAGATCATGCATGGTATTTGGATGTCTGCTTAGAAGATGAATGAATTGTTCTCGAGTGTAAAACACTGTCAACAAGTGATATAATCCAACTGTCACCAGATCTTTCTTGAAATATACTGGAACTACGGAACAAAATCTTGGCGAAAGGTAGGGAATATTGACACCGTATACAATAGAACGGTCATAAGAATCATTGTATCTTTCACTCAAATTCGTAGGATCTTCGAGTGTGACAAATAGAACACAAAGGGCAACACCTATCCAATTTGGGTCATCCATAACAGTAGATGGGTCCACAGTTATTGAATGACTTGCATTTTGTTTATTGAACCACTTTGGAATTTGACTTCCAGGAACAATAATTGCCATCTCAGCTGAGGAAATAGTAGGTTGCAAGCAAACCTGAGATTCCAGCAAATTCAGTTATAGATAAATAGTGTATACAGAAAAGGTGAGAAACTAAAGAAAGGATGGAGTTGTCACCTGAAGATTTTGCGTCATCCAAGAAAAAAGCATGCTATAACAGTGTTCCATATTACTCAACTTGGGGCAATCAAAAATGTATAATTCCCCACGGTATGTGTCAATTGTTTTTTCTTTTATTGTCGGAAGCTCTGGCAAATATTTCAGCTGCTTGCAGTGTTCCAAGTTCAAACATCGAAGACTCGAAAGTTGCTTGATGGTGCTTGGTAGTGTCACAAATTTGTTTCCCCCCAAATTTAATTTTACCAAAGAACGTAAGTTCCCAATTTCATCTGGGATTTGAAGCAGATTGCAGAAGCTTATATCTAGAGAAATCAAACATGGGATACAAGACGAAGAAGACAATAACAAACCGAGTGAATCTTCAGGTTTTGGAAGGGAGAAAAACTGGAAAGGCAACATTAGAAGTTTGTATACAGAGGATGTTGGCGATTGGATGATATTTGTATTTTTATCCACTTTCTCCAAATGTTGTGTGGCGCTTGGGTCCATTAACATCTTACTATTAAGTAATTTTGAACAGCTAGAAAGAAATAAGCGCCTAAGAGAACTGATCCCAAATATGATATTCAGATCAAGGACAAGTTTTTTACAATTATTCAAATTCAAACTAAGAAGTTCTCTTAGAATACCAATGGATGGATGAATCTGGACAAGTTTTATACATCCTTCAAGATTGACATCCGTAAGACGTGGAACCTCACTTAAGTCTGGCACCCCAATAAGATTTATGGAGTGACTGAGATTCAATATTCTCAAATTAGGCAGACACTGAAAGAGAACCACAGGTAGTTTTCATTAAAATGTAAAAGATAAGATAACCTTTTTTTTTTCTTTGTGCATCTAAAGACTAAATAAAAAAAAAAGTTAACCTTTCTCCCTTTTTGTGTAAAAGTAAGCTGAAATAATGAGCGAGATTTTTATATTTGATCATTTAAATTGAAACAAAATTTAACCGTGTAAAAGAAAGTTGAGAAAATATGACAGAGAGCATCTTTCGGTTTGTTCGAGAGAAAGAAATCTAAAACCCAACAATATATAGTACCTTTTTGCCTTCCCATAATTGCTTGATATTGCTATAAGGCAGGATCAATTCTGCAAGTTGATCTGGATGGAAAGTTGGTGGCAGAGACATCCAAGGAAAGTTACTCCAATATAGATATCTCAGTTCATTAGAAATGCAATTGGGAGTTCCAAAACAGTTCACATTATTAAGAATGAGCAACTCAAGATGATTCATTTTTGAGAGAGCATCCACTCTTATTCTTCCTCGGAGAAACTCTTTCTGATTTTGTTCAATAACTATAGCTTCAACGTTTTTGGCTTCCTAAAGCATACAGGAAAAACTTATTACATTTTTTTGATAATTTTTTCTGAAGAATGACAAGCTAAGAATATATTAAAATTTTTTTTACCTTATTTATTTTCATGACTTTTTGGAGATCCTCGTAGCTCCATAACCTGCTCCACTTTCTTGGTTCTTTGGGTGCTTTTTCTCGGACAATACTCTTACCCAACTCTTTCAACAACTCATGCATTTGAATATACCCATACGGACAACTTATGAGTGATTTCTCAATCAAAACTTTCATACCAATGTCAGGATAAAATTTTCGATAGTCGAGAAGTTTCTTCAAATTTAGCTCCCAAGAGTATTCAGAATAATTTGAGGAGAAGCAAGCAATATCTAGAAATAATTCTTTCTCTAGATTTTCCAATCCATCAAAACTTATTCGCAACACATCCATGATATTTTTGCTTGGATTTTCTTTCATTCTAGTCAATGCACTTCTCCATTCAGAAACATCTCGGTCATGTAAAAATGAGCCCAATACTTTAATTGCTAATGGAAGACCTTTCACATACTTCAGTACATCAAATGTCAACTCTTCATATTCTTTCCCAATATCACTAGATTTGAAAGCTTTTTTCCTAAGTAATTGAAGAGCTTGAGTTTCATCCAAGACTTGAACATTGTAAACTTCGTTTACTCCGTAGTTTTGTAAGATACGACAATCTCTAGAAACTATGATGATTCTACTCCCTGCACCAAGATATTCAGGACGCAAACCCAATTTCTCTAATTGTTCAACTTGATCAACATTATCAAGAACAACGAGCATCTTTAAGTGACGTAGCCTAGTTCTTATCAACATAGTTCCATGGAAAACATTGTGTATCTCCATATTTCCCTGATTTAGAGCTTGACAGAGAAGTTGTTTTTGTGCACTTGTTCCTCCAAAATCCAAACAAATTTTGCTTAAATCATCAATGTAACAACAAGCATTATATTGAGGAGTGATTTTATTAAACAATGCAGTTGCGAGTGTCGTCTTTCCTATTCCACCCATCCCACAAATTCCCACAAGGCGAACATCACCATTTGCACTCAAATCTAGAAGTTCTTCCAATTGTTTAACACGAGAATGCATATCAACTAAATCATCTCCAAAGCTCCAAATTTGATTACGACCCAATATTTCGATTACCTTTGCAACAACGTTTTCAATTTCTTCATATTGTGTTCTGTGCGGCCAAAGTTTAGAAAAAAGTACAATCATCACTGAGAGTTTAGTTAAGACTTTCAAAAACAAAATAGAATATATAACATAAAAATATGGCTATGTACTTACTTATTTTGCAGATCCCACCCACAACGATCGGTACTTGTTTTGAGAGCTGCCCTCCATTTTTTTACCATTTCCAAGTCATCTTTGAACCTTTCTTCGTGTTCAGCAAAAGCTTTCGCAAAGTCTCCAGTCTGTTTTCGGACCTCCGAAGGAGTGACATCATAGAAAATAGGGAGCAAACTTCGACCTGTTTCTTCCACCCAATCAAGGATCTTTGTAAGCTCTTTGATGCACCATGTGGATGATGCATAGTCCTTTGAAAAGACAACAATAAAAACTTGTGATCCTTCAATTGCGTCCAAGAGCTCAGACTCCAAGAACTCCCCTTTCTCGATTGTTTGGTCATCTCTGAAGGCAACAACTCCTTTTCTTTGAAGAGCTGCAAAAAGATGATTTGTGAAACCATTACGAGTATCTGTACCTCTAAAGCTAACAAACACATCAAAATTCTTAGTGTGTGATGAAGAGCTGCTTTGACTTTTGTTGCAAGCCATTGCAGAAGGTGAAAACAGATAATGCGCGTATAAGACCGATCAGAATCATTTTTATACAATATACGGAGTCAAGTTTCATAAAATAAATAAGAAAGCGCGTGCAAATCAAAATCATTTGAACCGAGTTTTTAGGTGTAGGACCCATCGGAATCATTTTTATAAATATACAGTCTGTTTAATAAATTTCTTATTGTTAAAGTTGAAATTCTTGCTGTGTTACTATTTTTGAATCACTGTAACACATTCATCCAAGTTTCTTTTGTCATCTGTATTTTATTTTGCCGTGAAATTATTATAAAATAAATGTTATGAAGTATAAAGTTAGTGTCGACTGTCCCAGTTTTTTTTTTTTTTTTTTTTTTTTGTTTGAAGAAAACTGATATTTGTAATATACATATGACTCCTTGAAATATCCCTCCATCTTGAATAGTATTCGAGATAATAAAAGTATATAAGAGCACCTACTCACTTCTAATATACCAATATTATAACTACTTTGTTGGCTTAATAATGAGCAAGGAGTGCCATAAAAAAACAAAAAAATATATTCTATCACTCAATCTCAGTCAAAAATCTATAAATACATACATATATTTGTTAAAGAAAGTATCATTTTCTTTGTCGTCACCCACATATTAAGTGTTCTTTCTAATTTGAATGTTGAAGAGTCTTTTTTTAATTGAATCTCTATTAGGTATTCTAATATTGTTATCAAAGCTCATCTCAAAGAAGTTCACAACTCAATAAGAAGTCTTTCTTTTTTTCCTTTCTAGGTTCGTCTTACGATTCTACGCATTTAAAACATTTTGTGCTCACTCGGATTAAATTTTCTCAAGCCATCAAGGTTTATGAATTTAACTAGATCATAATAATATTTTTTTTATCCAATTTTGAGATGAATCCCTCATCAATAATGATCAACCTCATAACACATATGAAATGCCTATTCTAAAAAAATGATGAAATAATGCAAACTATGATTGTATTATGCAACAAAAAAGCGAGGAGAACATTCATATTCAATTAACCAAACACCTTGAGCTCATCCAACGACAATATCAGGCGAAGATCGAGCAACATCACATTGAGCTACAAATCCTATGTGACTAATTGTATATACAGGTTTGTCATCAACTACAATTAGACAATGTTGAGGATGATTGACAAAGTCATGGATAACATCATCCAACATTTAAGATGACGCCAACAACCAAAAGTGGTTGAGTGAGCACACTAAATAAGCCTCATAGGTGCTTGGTGGTAGAGATTGCGAGTTATGGCTATCAACCTTCCCTATAAGTGGAAGTGCTTAAGCATAGAGAGATACAATAGATCGATCAACTTGGAAGAGTATGTAAAGGCCTAATAAAATAAATAATTCAACCCCATTTCCAATGATAATGTTGTTCATTGCAGAATCTTCCCTACCACACTTAAAAAGCCTTGCCTTGCAGTGATGTTATTAGTTACCACCAAACTCAATCGACTCTTTCCAAACACTTCCATAAACTACAAAATATGATTCACAATTTGGTTTTCGCCGTGAACACAACGGTATTCGGGTTGCAATAAGGTCTTTTCTTTTTCTTGAGTAGTTTGCTAATGAATGTTTCAAAGACATGGGTGAGCTATAGGAACAAACATCCAATCATATTGTTATAGATGAAAATATCAAGATGAGAAATGCCAAACCAGCCTCTTTGGCCAACCCAAGCCAAAATCCAAAATGTCGACATACAGGGTGGTATGAAATATACGCACCCTTCAACACTAGCAGAGATGCCATTTTGGTAAGACACACAGGTTGAAAATATTTCTAACCTTCTACATATGGGATTCCAAGTGCTCCCAAATAACAAACATGTTCAAGAAATTTTGTTCACTTAGTATTGCTAACACGAAAAGATAACTTCTTTTGCTTTTTAAAGCGACATATATTACGAAAAGAATAATTTGAAGTATCAATATGAAAAAATAGAATGTATTTCAAAGAATCATCTCAAGCATGTCCGCTGTGCCAATGCCATAACTTTGTTATTTAGGAACTATACTGTTTTATTTCTATTATAATGTAAAGAAAGGATAATCTTACAGTTTTTATTAGTACTTGAAGAGTTTAGCTAATATAAGTTCTTCACCCTCTCAATTATACCAATTGAAACATCTATACTTTTAAAAAAACCATATTATTTATTTTATCCTTACTTTAGACATAAAAGTTCAAAAATCTTACAGTTTAATTCCTACAATTAAATTCATATTTTAAAAATACTTCGTATTTTATCTAAATAAAGTCTTAACATTTAAAAACCAATCACCTAGTAAAATGAAAATTTTATAATAATATAAATAAATAATAAGAAGAAAAAAAACAAAAAAAACAAAAAAATATAATTATAAAATAATTAGTTAATTATTAAATGTATATTAATTGAAAAACTTATTTAAATGAACCTTCTAACGTAAGAGATAAGAATGAAAAAAAAAAAGAAGATAAGATAAGATGAGAAGAAATAAGGATTATCTATTCATTAAATAAATCTAAACATGACTTTAGAAAAATATTAAAAATTGAAATTAATATGTGTCATCTATTAATCGACCTCAATTGTTTTATATTGCAAATTTTAGAGAAAACTTCTAATTTTAAATTTTATTTCAATAATGACATTGAAAATCACTTACACATGGAGTATAATTTTGTAAGACAACTTGATAGTGGTAACCAAAAATGAAAAAACTCCCACTTTGTTTTTTCTTTGAATAGTGAATAATGAAATTAATAGGAGTACTTAAAGGGTGTTCCAACCCTATTACAAAACAAATAAAACAATACAACATACTCCCTTCAAAAAACCCATATACAACAAATAAAATCCCCACAACTACCTTGCAAAGTGCACTTGGACTAATTTACACCAAACCAAGGCCAACTTGTACAACATGCTAGAGTAGTTAAATAAAGCAATTGAATACAACTAGCATGGGATGAACATGGAAGTCTCTTGGCTTCGTCGCTGACTAACATCAAAACCCTTTAAAAGGCGCCAAAATTGTTTTCGAATTGTTGTTCCAGCTTTGTATACTACCGTACTCTTGCTGCTCCAACTTAACATACCTGCAAAGCGACAACTCCTCTCCAACCCCTCCCATTAGATATTACTTATATATATACACCCTTTAAACGAGAGCTTAGCCCTTCCTAACAAAGATCATGTTGCAGTTATATATGTTAAGAAGTATCAAGCAAACATAAGGTAGGATAAAGAAACCAATCTGATACAAAATAATGTACCATCTGCCATCTAAACCTATTCCAAGACCAAGCCTTAAGTTTTGCTAATGTAAAGATCTCCACATCATCTACTACCCCACTATTAAACACAATTCTATTCCTGTGCATCCATATTTCCCACACTAATGCCACCCACATACCCTTCCAAACTAGATTAACCTTCTTACTAAATCCTGATAGGGAAAACCTCTGGAAATGGTTTATAATTGTTTGGTGCTTAACATAAGAAATTTCAAACCACCTATCACAATTATCCCACACTTTTTGGGCAACTTCACAACTTATGAGAACATGTTGAGCAATTTCCTCAAACTTGTTATATAGTGGACACAAATTACTAAGGACTACAACTCCTCTCTTTTCCAAGTTAAGTCTAGTTGGCAGTTTTTCCAACATAGCCCTCCACACATACAATTGAGCTGAACCTGCAACTTTAAGGCTCCATAATCCCTTAAGCCACTTCTTACTAGAGGGGGTACCATTTTCATTAAGGACCCTATAACCTGACCCAATTGTATATGTTTTTAGGTCACCTGCACCCGATATCCTCCTATCCTAGTTGCCCCTGTTCCACCGAGTAGTACTTATAAGAGTTATTAATTGCCTATATTGTTCATCTTCTCACACGAACAACTCTCTCCTCCATGCCAACTTCCATTCAGAAACATCACTCTCCCCTACATTTGCCCAAACTCCCACTTCACTAATCGTCTTACCTGTATCTAGAGAAAGTGAATACAATCTAGGAAATCTCTCCTTGAAAGAGATGTTCCCGTTCCAAGTATCCTCCCAAAATCTAACCCTAGTCCCGTCACCAAAATCCCAAGCAATCCTATCAAAAAATCAATTATGTTGTTCAATTGACTCACCGATTTTCCTTAGGTCCCGCCACCAGCTAGAGGCTTAACGATCGCCTAAAATACCTGTCATGTCCCTCAAAGACCCATACCTAGACACAATTATATCCCTCCACACTCCCTCCTCTTTCGAACCTAACCTCCATAACCATTTAGCAAGTAGATTTGTATTAAATCTCCCTACATGTTTGATACCCAACCCTCCCTCTTCAACAGGAGAGTAGACTTTATCCCACGCAACCCATGAAATTTTCTTACCTTCACACCACCAACCGCACATAAATCTAACCTATATTTTCCTAATGATTTTGCACACACTGATAGGAGCTTTGAAAAATGACAGATAAAAAAGAGGTAAAGAATTGAAAATTGACTTGATAAGACACAACCTTCCAACCATAGAAATTAACTTTCCCTTCCAAGTCGACAATTTAAATTTAATCTTATCAATAACTGGCGACCAGAATGCCATTGATCTATGATTCCCACCTATGTACATCCCAAGGTACTTAAACGGTATTGCCATACAACCACAATTGAGGAACTTTTAAAAAATAGAATTATCCACTTAATTTACCCCAATCGCACCTATGTGGCTTCTATAAAAGTTAACTTTAAGGCCAGAAGTAATTTCAAAACACCAAAGCACCATTTTAATAGCCATAATGCTTCTAAACTTAGGTTGGGAAAAAAACAAAGTATCGTCTGCAAATTGCAGAAGTTTAACATCTATGCTATTACGACCAACTTTTACCCCTTCTAAGACACCTATCCTAGACGCCTCCCTAACCAACCCAGCCAATCCCTCTGCTACTATAAGAAAAATAAATGATGCTAGAGGATCACCTTGTCTGAACCCTCTTTTAGGTCTAAACTCCTTTGTAGAACTACCATTAATCAAAAACCGAAATTGTAGCTGAGGTAAGGCAAGTTTTAATCCACTTTATCCATTTAACACTAAACCCCATCCTTTCCATCATATAGATAAAAAAATCCCAATCCACCAAATCGAATGCTTTTCCATAATCCACTTTGACTATTACCGCCTTCAAATTCTCTTTCTTCAGGAAGTTCATGGTTTCGTTAGCAATTAGAACACTATCCATCATACCTCTACCACTAACGAAAAAAGTCTGGTGTTTGTCAATTACCTTAGGTGGAACCCTCCTTAGCCTATTAGCTAGAAGCTTAACAATTAATTTATAAACACACCCTACTAGAGATATTGGTCTATACTCATTAAAGGAAGTAGGGTTAACTTTCTTAGGAACCAATGAGATAAAAGAAGCATTACACCCCTTCAGAATGTAACCCGATACATAAAAGCAATGTATAACATTAATCATATCTACTCCTATAATGTCCCATTTGTTTTTAATGTAGCGAAAGTTGTAACAGTCAGGTCCTGGACTTTTATTACTCCCACACTGTCCAACAACTTCAAGAATTTCATGTTCGCTAAACTCTCTACAAAGTATCTCGTTATCCGCATTATCAATTTTGCTAAAGGCCACACCATCCAAGTTCACCCCTAACTTCTGCTAAGCCTCAAACCTGTATTCAAAATGATTCCTAACCTCACTTTTCACTTGATCCGGATCCTCACACCACTCCCCATTAATGAGAATACCTTTGATGTCATTATTTAACATTCTCCATCTAAGTCTAGAGTGGAAGAATTTAGAATTCATATCTCCCTTAGCAATCCAATCTGCCATGGATTTTTGTTTTATCATAGCAGTTTTTCTTTCAAACATGTCCCTAAGAGCACTTAACAATTGGATCCTCCTCAACCTTATATCTTCCTGAAGATTATCATCATCATCACACTTGTCAATAGCTTCAATCTCATCTAAGATACGTTGTCTTCTAAACTTATCACTAATGAACACTTCTACCCTCCACAATTTCAAATCCCTTTTGAGACTTTTCAACTTAATCTTCACCCTCTCTAAGCCATTACCATTATACACATCATTTGTCCAAACTTTCTTAACCAACTCCTTAAAACCTTGTTCTTTAAGCCACACGTCAAACGTTCTAAACGGTACATGGCCCCAATCAATTAATCTATTCTTAACCACCAATGCACAATGGTCAAACACTTCCCTACTAATAATATATTGTGTCAACCCCGGCCACATCATCAACCAATTGTCCGTTACCAAGACTCTATCTAATTTACTCCTAGAGGTATCGTGTGGTCTATACCAAGTGTACCTCCTTCTCACTGTAGGGACATAATACAATTGACAATTCTTGATGAACTCATTAAACTTCTCCATCTCTACTCTACTATGGCATTCTTGACATATTCTCTGCCTCTCACTAGGATACTGACAACGTTAAAGTCACCCACAACACACCACATCATATTATAAGCACTAGTCTTAATGTGTTCTATTTCCGCCCACATAGTATATTTATCAGAAATATGGCATGAAGAATACACATTCATAAAAGCCAACGAAACCTTCTAGCCAGTACCCCTAATATCAAACTCCCCTTTAGTAACCACGAAACCTTTCCCCTCCTCTATAGACAGACACTTAATGGTATGCTAACTCTATCTAGTTAATATACCTCTATCCTCCTTATCTACTCCTTTATGTACCCAACCAATCTCATTAGAACCCTATAAAACATAGCATCTCTGACTACTTATATTGACTAATTTTGTTTCCTGAAAGCATAATATACTCGGTTTTTCTTTTAATAATAACCCTTGAAGATATTTCCATTTTACGTCACCCTCAACCCTCTAATATTAATACTAATTAAACTTATTAAGGTTGCTTTCCACTCTCAGAAGTACTTCTACCCATATCATTATCTCTAGCTTCCAACTCTCCAAATTTTTGTATAACTCTATGCTCATCTCCCGTGCACTGTAACCCATTTCCTTTGCTAACTCCCACATTTCGCATTCATCACCCTCATTTGAAGAGCTCCTCAACCTCCTATTACAATTGAATATGTGACTATCTGAAATGGAATTCGAAAAGAGGAGAGATACCGACCTTTATGACGGAGACATGTTCTCCAGACAGAGCGGAGTTAATCGCTTCAGCTTCCGCTATCCTCTCCGTTACTAGGTTCTCCTTTCCAAAGGGGAAATCTCTTCTCCAACACCTCAGGAGCAATACTTTCTGCAAGAATTAACTCGAAGCCGCCAATAAGAGCTTTACTGTGTTTACCTCTCACAGCATTGATGTCACCTCCAATCCCCTTCTCCGAAATATTCTCTACCTCCGCATCCATACCACTAAGGGCTATATAGCGCATTTGAGCTCCATGTTGAGGGGATATAATTTTCGCCCCTATTGCAGTAACAACGTCATTTAGGCTTCCCTCTCCACTATCATGAATCCCAAAATCGATAAGGCCATTATCGTGCACTTTGATCTCCCTTTCAGGCACAATATAGCTATCTTCTGCAAAAGCCTTCTTAGACAAATTCTTCCTCCACCCCCATACCCTCTTCCTGCACCCTCATACCAAAGTGGAAATGTCGATTATACCCTTCAGTTAAATGTGTGCAAAGTCAGAACTAGCCTCCACCCCCTTCACCCCTATGTGCTTGCCCACTCTCTCATTTCTTAAACCCTAAATCTAACTCACACAAATTGCGCCGCTAGTGACCACCGTGGTTCGTCCAACATCTCTGCCGTTCGTCCAACCTCTCCGCCGTTCGTCCAAGCTCCGCGGACGAAGTCTTCCTCCATCCAGTTCACTCTAATCTCATCCGGTTATAATCCAAGCATCCGGTTCAGTCATGTCCTCTTCGTCAAAATCTTCGATTCAGCCTTCAAATAAGCATAAGGTAATCAATTTGTGATGTTTATTAGTAATTAGTAAGTGATATTGATGATTAGAGTAGTTAATTTGGGATTTGGGGGGCTGTTGATGGCGAATTGGATTTTTTTCCGATCTGTGTATCTGAGTTCACAATTTCATTATAATGTAAACTGGATGTGTAGTCCATCCGGTTGTGATTGTGTTTTCAAATGAGAACCGGATGGCTTTCTCATCCAGTTATCAGTTTCCCAAATATTTTTTTAACTTTGTGTTGTGTAACTTTGTGCACTGACAGATATGGCGAGGACCAGAGGAGCATCTTCACAACCTGAAGGGCGTAGAAGGCCTACAACATCAGTGCGTAGAGGAGATCGAGGTGCTTCGTCTAGTGTACCTCCTGTTGCTGCTGATGCTGTTGATATTGGTGGTGTAGCTCCTCGCATTGGTGGGGGTGAGGCTGCTGAGGTGGTAGGTTTTCCTGGGGGACCATCTGATATGTTCCTTTTGGTAAGTTATAATCATCATGTAGTGTTGAGGCTGTGGGAGGGTGAGGTAAGATTATGTTATAAGTTATTATATTTAGTTTGCGTTTAATATGTGAAATTTTTAATATCATTTGTTGTATTTTGTTTAGGATCGTGGAGTCCTAAAGTTAGTCTCCCATGGAAGAAAAGTGAACAACTTTTCCTCGTGCTAAGGTGTTTGCTTGGATTGCCAATAGCGGATTATTGCCTCTATGTAACACGTGCTATGAGGTAGCTAACAAGGGACTGATGTTATTATTTGTTGAGAGGTGGCATCGAGACACCAATACCTTTCATATGCCATTTGGTGAGATCACAGTCACATTGGATGACGTCTCAAGCCTACTCCACCTACCTATTATGGGACAGTTTCCCATTTTTGAAAGGTTAGACAACAGTGGAGCTGTTTCTGTGATATGGGAATTGTTAGGTGTTCCTGATGGTGCTGCTAATGCCACTTTGCGGGATGGTCGGGGCAATGTTGTACTCCTAAGTTGGTTGGGAGATCACTATGAGGCATGCTGTGAAAATAAAGACTGGGAGTTTGCTGCAAGGGCATATTTGTTGCATCTTATTTGATGCACAATTTTTGTTGACAAAAGTGCCACATTTGTATCCATTTCTTATTTGGCACTATTTCGGGAGCTAGTGGTTTGTGGTAGTTATGCCTGGGGAGCAGCTGCTTTCGCACACATGTATGATAAGCTAGGAGATGCTTCTTTAGCTGGGACCAAACAATTGGGTGTTTTCATTACTCTCTTACAGGTACATGAATTTAATTACCACTAAATAACTTAGAAGATTATGTTTTATTACTTCTAACTTCATTTAGTATTGACAGGCATGGATATATGAGCACTTCCCATATATAGGAAATAAAGATGTAAACCCGAGCTATAGTGAAGAACTTCCACGGGCTTGTCGATACGTGGTCAGTCGACATCCCTCTAGGTTGGTTGATGTCCGACAACAATTATATCGATTGACCTCTCTGGTGTCATCTGGTGTCCATACACTTCTCATAGAGTTTTCCGGCCTCTTGAGCCGATTTCATTTTTTCGGGTTTTTCTCCAATATGGACATACCATTCAGATGCACCTTCCTGATAGAGTTCTGAGACAGTATGGGTATATACAGACCATACCACCTCCTCCTCCACTGCAAGATATGGCTGCTTTTAATACGGTTAATGCATGCTGGGTACATTTTTCTGATAATGTTGTCACTACATTGATACCTAGTGTCGGCCCACATGCATGCTCGGAGGACTATATTGCTTGGTATACTCGTATGTCGCATCCATATGTCATTAGATGTGATGACGAAGGAGATCGTGGTGGTCGTAGCCGTAGCCGTAGTCATAGTCATAGTCATGACGAAGATCTGCCAGCCTCGTCGTCACAACAATAGCCACCCACGGTATTCGATTACATTGACATTTTTTACTTTTATTTCATTATTGTAAATGATTACATTATTATTGTTATTGTTTAATTTTTCAGACTATCTTTAGAAGGACAACCACCCTATTTCAGAGGGCAATTAGTTGTGGAGATGCACATGAGGATACAGTAGCTGCCTATGAATTGGCTCGCACACATTCACGTGAAGGACAAGTATATAGTAGACGACACAGAGGTGGCCGAGGGAGAGGGACGTCTAGTTCTTAGGGTTTTATGTGTACCTCATATGTATTTGTGACCATGTTTATGTATTCACTATATTCCTACTTGGATTATGTATTCACTATGTTGGTACTTGGTTTATATATTCAGTATGTTGGTACTTCATTTATGTAAGCAGTATGTTGGTACAATATTAATCAATCATCACCAACATTTACATATATATTAATCAATCATCACCAAGATTTACATATGATATACTTGATTGTAACATAGATACAAATAGTTGCATTCTGCTAATATAATGAGAGAGCCATAATTGTGCTGTTGGAAACTGTTTTGACTGAAATACAAGAGGGGGGGTGAATTGGATTTCAAAACTTTTTGAAACAATTTGATATTTTTCAGTAAAATGCAATTCTGTTTCACAGACTGGATCTTTATTTGAATTTACTGAATCAGAACAGTTGCATGAAACAGTAAGCAGAATCAAGAGTCAATTCAGAACCCAGTTCAGTAATAATACAATTCAATACTCCAAACAAATATATCAGTGTTTTATTTCTTTATACAGAATTGATTATAGTAAAAGCGGAAGCAGTTCAGTTAAGCACACTGAATTAGTAAGAATTAAGAAACCCAGTAAACTGGTCAACTGCTATTCAGAACCAGTTTTAGTAATTCAAAGTCTTTCTTTTAAAGAATACTTCTTGAACAAGAAACAGATATTAAACTGAGATTAAATTCAAAATAGACAGATTCCAAACAGTCAAGACAGTAAGTATTAAGATCACTGAATAGACTGAGTAAACACAGTCTAGTTACAGTTTTAGTTGATGAATGCAAATCTTGAATAAATTCTTTTTAATTCAAGAACTGTCTATTAA